>Ga0209296_1001380_pt1 | contig 18745 bp, 31 predicted proteins | sample S_130206_EF_Meta_FD_187319 | JGI IMG/M metagenome (GOLD analysis project Ga0209296, IMG submission 187319) | Freshwater microbial communities from Lake Simoncouche, Canada to study carbon cycling - S_130206_EF_MetaG (SPAdes) (version 2) | ecosystem: Environmental > Aquatic > Freshwater > Lake ...
TGGTACCAGTTGCTATGAGAATCGCAACATGCAGGGCAATATTGCTGTGGTGTTGATGTACGACCGAACACTCACAGCAGAAGAACAACTGCAAAACTTTGACTATTTTAAGTCAAGATTCGGCCTTTAATCTATAAATTAATGTTGGCACCCTAGATCAGCATAATTAATAGTATGACATGGAACAAAGAATTGAGAGCCATTCGGTCTCTTAAAAGTGAACATCACGCCAACAACATCGAACCCAACATTGTTGAAATCAATTGGGATTTAGGTAAACGTTGCAACTACGACTGCTCGTATTGTAGTCCAGCTATACACGATTGGACCAGCCCGCATCATTCCATTTCAGCTGTCAACGGCTTTATTCAGCAGGTAGATACCTGGATCCAATCTCAAAACAAAACTTTCACTATGAGCATAACTGGCGGAGAGCCGTTTGTTCATCCCGACATACTTGAGATACTCAGAATCATTCGACAAGCCAAAACATTCAAAGATCAGCTAGTGGTAATAACCAACGGATCTGTGCCGTTGGAATTGTATCGAACAGCATTCGAATACATAACACACTTGACCATAAGTCTGCATCTAGAAAGAAGCGATGCCGAAACACGGGCCACACTAGAAAAGGCTGTGGCCTTGCATCAAGAATTTCCAGACAAATGGATTACGGTGCAAGTTATGTGCTTGCCCGGAAAATTTGCGTTTGTTGAAAATACCATAATTCCTTTGTTAGAATCCAACGGCGTACGATTTACACTAAGAAGAATACGCCCGTGGTTAAATGAAGCAGTTGACGAATGGCAGACGGTAGCCAAGCGACAAATACTCAAAACTGAATATACACTAGAACAGCAAACAGAGATGAAGGAAGCTGAAAAGCGCAGGTTGGATGGCAGACTGACAGCAGTATATAACTCCGAAGATTATTATACCGCCCAAGAGCTGGCTTGGCTACGTGATCGTATTCCAGAAACCACATGGCAAAACATTGGCATATGGAACGAGGATTTAACTTACACTGAAGTCAACTCAGATCTTATGGTGTCTAACAATCGCAATCAATTTAAAGGTTGGACTTGCTTTGCTGGAGTTGATAGTTTTTTTATCGACTTTGATGGCCTGCTATACCGAGGCGTTTGCCACAATGACGGACCAATTGGCCATATAAGCAAACAGATTAATTTTTCAAACGCACCCACTGTGTGTAAAAAACAGTGGTGTACCTCAAATGTGGATCAGACTGTGCGAAAGTCTCAGCCTGAATTCCTACATTTAATAACCAAAAGTTAACCTTTTAACTTTACAATGTGTTTGCAATCACCCTTTTGCCATTTCGATGCAGGGCAGGTGCAAGTCCAACTTCCGCGGTCATTGGTCACAGTATAAACTGCACCCTTGCTACCAGGAACCCGGTACTGTTCACCTGCTGATTCTACTTCTACTTCATCGCGTGGTCGGAATCCCCAGATGTTGGGCACTTCCCTAAACTTGCGACCACGCACATGAAAGCGATACGGAGTTTTTACTTCGTCAATACGGCCTTCTCGGTTGATGTAGGCATACATTTTGTCTTTACTGTCGCTTAGGAAGTAGACATGATTGACCGCACCGGCATTGCCCCAATCGGTGATTTCTTGAAATACTTTCATGCTGTTTGATGCTCCCGAATCATGCGAACCAAACGGTCTCGATGCATGTCAACACAATCAATCACACGGTCCACAGCCGTCATTGAATGCCCGCCGATGTGCCACATATACTCACTCATTGGAGTGTCATTCATTTTCCAGTCGTAAATTGTAGCAATTGTACCATCTTCAAATTGTAACTCCCAATTACAAGTGACTTTGTCACCTAGATCATTTGGACCATGATCTGGTGCTCCAAATATTTCCGTCAGCTCTGCGTAAGTAATTCTGACTTCGCCTTTGTAACTGGTCATATTGCCATCGGCATTGTTTGTAAATTTCATTATCTCTCCAAGATAACATAGTCGCCAAAATGGCGGTCAAATACCTGCACAAGATTTTCGTAATCGCTAGATTTCATTTCAGCAAGAATAGCGTCACTATCTAACCCCAACTGACGAGCGTAACGGCTGGCCTGCCCCATTAGAAAAAAAGCATTACCTTGTGGACCAGTCAGGTCAATAACTGGAGTGCTGTATGGAAAATCAACTCGATCTCTAATCATCTTGGTTCCTATTAAAAAGTGCTGGTTTTAGTTTTGTAAGTCGCAACCACCAGCAAAAATTGACTTGCTTCGTATTTTGGGGTATCAAGGCTCCCCAAGGACCGCACGGCCCCATTACAGCCTTATCTTGACAAATTCATTACACGGCCTTGGAACTCATTAAAGCTCACACGCCATGGAACAAATATCTCAATACCAACACGACCTTTGTCTTCGCTATCGCTCCACGAATCACGAGTAACACGGATCCGGTAAGCCTGATAACCTTGCTCGTTACTGTGAGCATCGATTACTTCACCTTCAACGAAACAATCTTCACGACCCTGCATTGGCTTGAAGTCGTATGCACGGATTACGTCACCTTCAACTACTGTTAATCCAACCATTTTCTGCTCCTTTATTTTCACTATACCTATATTATAAGCGATCAGCCATTTTGGGTCAACCGTTTTGTAACCCCGTAAAAAAGCCCGTTTTAACGGGCTCAAAACTGTTGTTTTTTGGCAACATTTTGTTGTTTAAAAACAACAAGATAACAGGGCTATAAATACACCAACATGAAGCCCACAATAGCATTATTTGTCCACGACCCAAAGTGTTCGGTTCAATCAGGCAATGGCATAATGCAAGCCCTGGGCGAACACTATCGCTTCAAACTGTTCAGCAAGAATGCCGTGGAAGATTGTTTTTTTGACAATGTGGATATGGTTGCATTTCCTGGAGGTATTGGTGATGCTGACAGTTTTGCTAGCCTACTAAAACATAACCAACGCCCAGTGACACAATTTGTCCAGCAAGGTGGCCGTTATCTAGGTATTTGCATGGGTGCCTACTGGGCCGGCAGGCATTACTTCAATATATTAGATTCAGTAGATGCTGTTCAATATATTACACAACCGGGTGCAGATACAAGGAGACCACATGCTAAGAGCATTAATGTCAATTGGAATGGATCTAACACAGAAATGTTTTTTTACGATGGTTGTGCTTTGGTTGGTAACGGTAAGTTCGATACCATTGCTACGTATGCCAACGGTGATCCGATGGCCATTATCCAAAACAGAATAGGCCTAATTGGATGTCATCCCGAAAGTGAGCAGTTCTGGTACAACAGTTATAGCTGGATGCGACCACACTGGCATGAGCGTAGGCACCATCAGTTATTGTTAGATTTTGTAGATCAATTAATTTTTAGTAACTAGATTATCTCGGAATATTTCCCAAGCTCGTTCCCACGACCAGCGACGACTTCCTTCCCAAACCTGGTGCCGGTTCAAAAACAAACAATCAGTAACCGCTTGTTTTAGGTCTGTATTCAAGCAACCTGTTATACCTTCGTCTACCACATCTAACGGACCTTGAACCGGATATGCTGCTACTGGTGTGCCGCAGGCCATGGCTTCAATCATAACAATTCCAAACGTTTCCCACTCACTAGGAAATACAAATACCTCGGCGTTGGCATAATATCGTGCTAGATCCTGGCCAGTTTTATAACCTGTAAAATGCACATCGGGGTATTGTTTTCGGTAAGTTTCTAACATGGGACCATCACCTACCATAACTTTTAGATAACCCGGATAGTCCAGTTCAAAAAAACGTTCTAAGTTTTTTTCTTTGCTAACACGACTCACACACAGGATATATCGGCTCACTGTTTCTGCTCGATGCTCAGGATGGAATATGTTGCGATCAACTCCACGTGTCCAACTAACAATCTCGCCATCAAATCCATGATCCTGCAATTCTTTTACCATGGTATCTGTAGTAGTCAATACCTTGCCCGAATGTTTATGAAACCAACGCACTAGAGGCCAAGTAAGGCTCTCAGGTATACCAAACAGTTTTCTAATTCCTTCTGGAAACTTAGTATGATAAGCAGTATTGTAGCGATAACCGTGTTGGTCAAGATATTGTCTAGCACACAAACCCAAAGGACCTTCGGTGGCGATATGGATATAATCCGGACTGATCTCCTCAAATATCTTGCCCACCGTGCGCTTCCTGGTAAGGGTAATCTTGACTTCGTTGTAGCCAGGGCAATCAACATAGCTGAACCGCCCGGGATCAAGATATACAACACGATAGTTGTCGCGAACCGCACACGCCTCAATATTTTTGTAAGTGGTAACCACACCATTGATCTGCTCCGATAAGTTATCAGTTACTATAAGAATCGTCTTTGTCATTTGATTTTGTCCATGTTACTATTGCCCATTGACCGTCATGATGTTCTACCAGTGCTGAACAACTTTCAACCCAATCACCGTCATTCATATAAGTCACGCCATCAATCTGTTTAATCTCTGCATGATGTATGTGTCCGCATATTACACCATCGTACCCACGTTTTTTGCAATAGCCTGCTAAATTCCGTTCAAATTGAAACATAAAATCCGCGGCTTTCTTGACTCTGTGTTTGAGATACTTGCTCAAACTCCAGTAGCCAAATCCCAGCTTGTGACGCACCCAATTAAATCTGCTGTTCCAATCCAGCACTAGATCGTATAATTTATCACCCAAAAATGCAAGCCAAGGGGCAAGCCTAGTAATACCATCAAATAAATCACCATGTGTAACCAAATAATGTTTTCCATTGACGCCAATGTGTTCTGTTTGATTTACTATTTCTATGGCACCAAAGCCCATGCCATACGGAATCAGTGGACGAAGAAATTCGTCATGATTGCCGGCCACATACACTACTCGAGTGCCGCGTTTAGCATGTCCAAGAACACGTCGAACCACATTGGTGTGGCTCTGCTTCCATCGCCATTTGTTTTGTTGAATTTTCCATGCGTCAATTATGTCGCCTACAAGATACAAAGTTTCACAAGTGTTATGCTTGAGAAAATTGTTGAGTTCTTCTGCCTTGCAGTCGCGAGTACCTAGATGAACATCCGAAATAAAGATACTACGGTACGTTTTTTCTGGCATACATGTATTTACTGCAATGCAAGATAAAAAGTATTACGGTTGTGTTACACCTGTATCAAAATCCATTTGGCATCAAATGACTTGCCGGCGGCCTTGTGTTTTAGGATTTTGGCAAATTCTTTTTGGCGGAGCTCACGTTGTTTTTCGACGTTGTGATCAATGCAGGCACGATACACTTTGTTAACCAATTTACTTTGTTTCATCATTTTTCTCCTAGAGCAATTTTTACAGCTTCGTAACGGTTGTGCAACTCGGTTACATGCGTGTTAGACATAAACAAAACCCGTCGGATATGCTTTAATTGATCATGGTTGCAAAACTTAAAGATTTCCAAATATTGCTTGACAGTTATTGTCATGATATTCAATCCTCCTTCGGTAATAAAACTGTAACACAAGTATATATCACAAGTCAACCAAATGATTGTGACAAAGAAAAAAGGACCAATGGTCCTTTAGTGTGGATCACGGATTCCCACGACACCTTATCTTGTGCCCGCTCTTTTATTTAGTAGACGTATTATTGCACTTGTATTACTTGGGTATCCTTATCCTTGAGCAAAGACTTCAATTGATTGCACATGCTTGACAAATTCCGCATACGACATGGTCTCATATGGGCTGTGGTTATAAAACTCGTCGGGCATCGTAATGCGCCGATCGTTTTTATAGCACTCGTGGAAGGTCTTGATATTGTCTTCTTCGACATCGTCCCAGGGACAATATTCATAACCAAGATAGCTGTATAGACCTTTCATATTAGTTGGCCTCATAAGCTGCTTTAACTTTACGATTGAATTCAGCACGGATCTTGGCTGCTTCTTTGGCAGTCAATGGCTGTTCTTCAATTTCTGCACCCACTAACTGTTGCATAGCCACACTAGGAACTTTTAACTTGACCACACGGAAGGGATTTTCGTCTTGGACGAATTTTGCGTAGAACTGCTCAAGTTCTGCAACACCATTGGCATGGTCCAAACGTAGCAGTTCTTTAGCGGCCGCAGATTTATTGTAGACCGGACTAATTTGGATCATAAAAACTTCTTCACCAAATGCACTTAGTTGGCGAACCCTGGCGATGCTGGTGGCAGTACGAAACTTCATGGTGCCATCTGCTTGACGGCTGTAACCTGCAAAAACGATTGCGTCTTTCATTTTGACTCCTTTTTGTTTACTATGATACTAGTATAGCAAATCGGGCATTTCTGGTCAACCGTTTAGTAGTCAACAAAAAACCCCTAGAATACAGGGGTTTTAAGGTGTTGTTTTTACGCAACAGATTACTCTCGTTTTGTAATAATCTTATCGGCAAGACCGTAGGCCACTGCTTCTTCCGCACTCATAAAGAAATCACGTTCCATGTCGCGAGCAAAATCATCATAGGTTTTGCCTGCGCTGTTGTGGGTAACATAAATTTCTGTTAGATATTTTTTCATTTTAAGTATTTCACGTGCTTGAATTTCAATGTCAGTGGCCTGGCCTTCGGCACCACCCGAAGGTTGATGAATCATGTTACGGGCATGTGGCAACATGAGTCGTTTGCCCGCGGCTCCGGCAGTGGCCAACAATGATCCCATACTACAGGCCTGGCCCATAACAATAGTGCTGACATCACATTTAATAAACTGCATGGTATCGTATATACTCATGCCTGCTGTAACACTGCCGCCTGGGCTGTTGATATAAAACAAGATGTCTCGATCAGGATCTTCACTTTCTAGAAACAGCATTTGCGCCACTACCAAACTGGCTGAGTGTTCGTTGACATCTGTGTCCAGCATGACAATTCTATCACGCAAGAGTCTACTGTAGATATCGTAACTACGTTCTCCATTGGCGGTTTTTTCTACTACAATCGGCACTAAATTTGACATGGGTTCTCCTGGTTATTGCATAAGTATAACATATATTTTAAAGAAAAGCAAATGCGTGATATTCTAAACCTAATTGATTCTGTTGTTGTTACCGAGGGTGTTGGCTTAACCAATCGGCGTCCGGGCGAACAGTTTAAAAACCCCGAGGGTGATATTATTACATTTCAGGGTGTGGATTTTTATCCAGAATCTGGCGCAGTCGACACAGCCAGCGATTTGGTTGGACTCAAAGTTGATGCTGTGGACAAACCGGGTCTCAACGTGCATTGGGTAAATCAAGCTAATGGGTCAACCCGTGCATTCATGATTGCATCGTTTACCGGTGAAGACGGCCAGCCCTATTACTTGGGAAAATGGGTCAAAGAAATCAGCCCAAATCGTGCCCTAAACAACTTTGCTCACAGTGATATTCCAGGTGGATTTAAATTTGCCAGTAAGGCAGGTGCAAAAGAAAACACTGGTTATAAACCCAGTGAAGTATTAACTCAGTTCCAGGACAATACTCCCGAAACCATAATGAATCAAATTGTAGCCAAGTTCGGCAAAGGCAGTGACGAAGTAGTTGCAGCCGCTACATTCATGCAGGCCACTAAATTTCCTGTTACATTCCCTAAAGGTTCAATCAACTTCACTGCCTTCCGTGACTACTTCTGCGAAATGCTACAACCTGTTGCGCTAGTTATGAACAAGCCAGTCAAAGGCAATGCTCAAGAAGCAGCCACTATCTTCTTTGGCCCTACATCGGGCGGATATGGTGATGCCACTATCAGTTTTAACAATAGTGTAACTGGTGGATTATATGATAGTTTACTTGTGAGTCCTGGCGGTAAACAAATTAAGTTAAGTAGCAAAGGTAAAAGCGGTGCCAATGCCAGTGTAGTTAACTTATTAAAAAGTATTCAAGAATTATCAGTGGCTCCCAAAGGCAAAAAGCTGTTGGAAAAACACAAAGATGTTGTTAATATTCTCAACGTCATTGATAAAAGTGGTCACACCAATGCTCCATTGGAATTGGCTGTGGACTACAAACTGATCACTGCTGATGACGCCAATGAAATACGGGCGTTGAAAGGTGTTGGTCCCAACGATCCAATCAAGTTTAAGAATACAAAGTTAAACACATTGTATCAAAGTCGCACTCCTAGAGATTGGTCCAAAATTATTCCAATAGAGCACATGCTCAGTGTCATAGCTTATAACACAGCCAATTACATTAACGAGCATACCAACTTTGGCCAGGCCGCAAGTGAAATTTTAAACAACTCAGCTCTGGTGCAAATGTATACCGAAGCAACAGAAACAGCCGACACTATCTCAATCACCAACTTCCGTGCTGTGTATCCTAGTGACACTGTTAGCGGTGTGTTGTTGGATGCCAGCAAGGCCTACATGAGCACACAGGGCAAAGGCAACTTTACATTTAAGATCTTGAAGAATGGTGCTAAAGAATCAGACCTGTTGGATCCAATGGCCAATGACTTAGCTGATCAACCCGACATTAAAGCGTCTACCAAAGATCTGGACCAAGTCAGCAGTCAACGCAGTTCAGTCAAAGCCGGTGGGGATGAAAAGTTAGGCACTGAAAAAGCTCTAGGACGCAAACGCCAACGTTAATGGGTTAGGTGTGTGGTAGTTTTAAATGGACGTCCAATGGCAGCGTATTCTAACTGTTTAAAAATTTTCTGTCTCATTTGACGCACTTTCTTATGGTCATGATTCCAATCAAACGCAGATAAAAATTCATACCAACTAGAATGTTTATGGCGTTTGGACCTCATGCTGTTTAGGTATTTCTTTATTTCCGGTATGTTGTTGCCAAAACGATCCAACATGTCACAGGCTATATTAAAACTGAACGCACCCATTTCATCTTTGTGTCCGTAATATTCTTGGTTGACTCGTTGTTTATGATAGTATGCGGTGCTTTCATAACCGGGAATAGTTTTAAAATTACGACTGCGATACTGACGCATATGAATTATTTCGTGTAGTATAGTATCAGCAAATAATGTGCAAAGTCTAACCCACCGATACTCAGTCATTTTAATTTCTTTGGTGTTGGGATGATAACTTAACACTATCTCAATAAAATTTTTATGTTTTTTCTTGTCTAAATCACTGTAATAAGTGCCGCCTACATAAATTGCGGTGGGCTTGTGTTTTTTATTGTTTTGAGCCTTGACTACTCGAACTGGCAGATGAGTTTTAATGTATGAACTTATGTGTTTTTGTAACACATTCACTGGCAATTTTTTGCCAACAATATCACGTCCGGCTGTATACAGCATACTATACAGGTTGTTGCGATCTAGTTGACTCCAGTTAAAACTCTCACGCATTTGAATCTCCGATTGTGTCAAGTATTTATCGGTTTTTTAGCATAATTATCAAGAAAAAGCCCGGTTAAACCGGGCTTGAAAATCTGTTAAAGATTTGTTATATTACTTGGCTGATTTAGCAGTTGCGCTGTTGACAAAATACTTAGAGTAATCAATGCTCTTAGTAACTTCGACCATTTGCTTAGAAAGCTCTAAACCTGTGTCGTATGCAGTCTTAGTGAAGTTTACATAAGCGTCTACTAGTGTTTCTAAGTTTGCGCGGATTGCTTTGTCTTCAACGTATGTCAAAGGTGTCTTGGTTGCTGTTGCTACTTGGTCTACTACGGATTTGAAATTAAACATGGTAAATCTCCTTAAATTAAGCGAGGGTTTGTGTTGGCCCGACCGTCGGCACCAACTTCTTTTCTCTACTGTATTTATCTATTATATGTGGCACTGCAACATTTTCCTAGCCTTTTTGGCTAGTTTTACGTTCTCAATTTTGCCAAACCTACCGTTTTTAACACAGTTATATAGAACCAACCGATGTCAAATTCCCACCAACGTTGACTGAATCGTGCATTGGCTCCATCGGCATGATGGTTGTTGTGTAGTTCTTCACCGCCGATCCATACAGCCCAAGGCCATAAATTGCGGCTGGTGTCTTTGGTATCAGTGTTGCGATATCCCCACCAATGACTAACGCCGTTGATAACTCCGGCTGCCCAGAAAGGAACCCAAATCATCTGTATACCCCAAACTAACCATCCCCATAGTCCAAACAGCAATAGATCTATTATAAGCATGAGCAAAATACCCAAGGCACTGTGCGGTCTGTATAGATGACGTTCAATCCAATCGTCAGGTGTGCCGGTGCTTAGTTGTGCAACCAGCTCACGATCTCGTGCAGCTTGTTTGTAAAGGAATGCACCTTTGAACAGCACTGTCCATATACCGTAAATTTGTGGACTGTGTGGATCGCCAGGCTGATCTGACTTTTGGTGATGGCGGCGGTGTATTGCTACCCATTCTGATGTGACCATGCCTGTAGTGAGCCATAACCAAAAACGCATAGCGTGTGCTACCACTGGATGAAACGTAACACCTCTGTGTGCTTGGCTTCTATGCAAATAAAGGGTAACACAGGCTATAGTGATTTGAACCATCACCAGGGTTGCAATAATTGTTGACATTAATTACTTATCAAGTAATTATTTGTATAATGCTTTAGCTTCTTCAATGCGACCTTGTCGGGTTAAAAATGTTGCATATCTTGCTTCGCCAAATGCTTCTAAAAATTTCCAGATAGATTTTATCATAGTCCACGACTCCAATATTGTGTATTTCCTGTTTCATACTCACGTTGCCAAAAGTCCACTTCTGCAGCGTTGGTTGGGTTTTTGCTGTTGATATACTGTTCTAACCGACTTTGATATTTCTGCGTTGGAAACATTTCTGCCAACCGTTCTAATACTCGTTCTAATAACATTTTGTGTTTTCTCCATATTTTGTAAAAACTCATGGTTTCTACTGAGATATTTATGCTGTGGCGCAACACATAATATTAAACTTTTATGACATTAAGCTCTGCACACTAAATCAGAATCTATTGATTTATAAACTAAATATTTCACAAGGAGATTTATTATGCTATCGTTTTTAAAGAAAATTTTTGCTGCAAAACCGACTGAAACAATCCCGGTACCTTACAAGGTTGAAACACCCGTTCTAGTGGCAGAAACAGCGCCTGCGGTTAAAAAAGTAGCCAAAAAACCTGCGGTCAAAACAACTACTACTCGCAAACCAAGAACTCCTAAGGCTTAATGTTGTAAGAAGTATCGGATTAGTCCGATACCATCAATTACAACCAGAAACACGGAGTTGGCCATTAGGCCAAAACTTCGTCTAGTCCAGCAAGCCCAGGCGCTGGCACAGCACCCAGCAATAAAAATTGTATAAAGTGGCACCACTGGAATAGTGGGCACAGTGGCAGCAAAGATCACAGCCGACACTACACTACAAGCCCAGGCAAATGCCTCGGCACAAAAACGTACTCGATTACTGTGCCAATCACGTCGAATGTATTCTCGCACATTGGCGGCGGCAACAAAAATAAAATTCATTACATCCATCTCCATAAAAACATTTCATAATCACATTTGTTGTAAAAATATATTGTTTTATGTTTTACAAACCAACGTCTTGTGCCCAGCGGCCCATAAGTGTCAACTACCCATGCCAATACATTAGTAGGAACTTTGTGTAACTCAACTCCATAATAATCTACTGATGTGTCCATTTTAATTTAAACAAAATAGCATCTCTAGGATCTTCAAACCTAAATGCAAATCCTTCAGTCTGATGCCATCCATACACATGATATCTGCTGAGACTACTATGTTGATCACACCAACTGTATATTTCATTTACATGTGGACTATCATCTTCTAGTAACCAATCCCAACTGATTACACATTCAGCCCAATCAGGCGGCGGCCATGCTTTGAATTGTATCATCTACCAACCCCAGTTCTACAGCACGATTGTAAACCTGTTCACTGGCCAAGTTCTTGCCCTTGCTTTCACACTGGATATCAAAACGATCCCAGAAGGTTAACGCCCAATCTGTAACAGGTTGGTTCCAGTAAAAGTCACTATGCGCCCGCATCTTTTGTTTTTTGTAACCTGACTCTAACAACAGTGCATGATCCGGTATAGTGTCTACCGGATGACCTACAAGAACATCTTCTCGACTCACACTGTAATGCAGTGCGGGTCTAACACCGCGCCATGAATCAATTACGCGATCAAGTCTATCATCGGTGGCTTGAATGTATTCTCCAGTACGGATCCAGTGGTGGTGTATATCAAGCACAAGGGCACAATCGTTGGCAAGCTCAAGGCTTGAGTTGACGCCCCAGGCGTTTTCGTCGTTTTCGATTGTGATGCAGTTCCTTGCTTCTGGGGATAACCGTTTGAGAGCATCTTGAATGCCGGCTGGACCTCTTTTACCTGAGATGTGAACATTGATTTTAAAGTCTTGAAAGGTTTGTCCATAACCCATCCAACGTGCCATGTCAGCATGATATTCAAACTCCTCTATACTTCTATTTACGATACCTTCGTTCTCACTGGCCAACACACAAAACTGTCCTGGATGAAAACTTAATCTAACATCCAATCTACGGGCTGTTTCACCAATGGGTGCAAATATACGTTCCAGGTGATCTTGTATTTCTCTGCGTTGCCACCAGGCTTGCCAATCTTTTTCAGTGTAGCCCTGCAACATTTCAGACCCTAGTCGCACCATTCTACGATTAGCAGGCAGTGTGGCCACACGCTCAATTAATCGCACTGCCGCTGAGGTATTGTGATTCATGATGTCCCACTGACGCTGTTCTGCTTCAGCCGGATGCTCACGCAACCAACGCATGGTAGTTGAACGCCCGTTAAGGTCCCGATCCACTGCATTGACCTTCATGCCGCCGCATTCGGACGGATCATTGAGCCATTTGCAACAGAAACCAATACGCTTGAGTGTAGTCATATGCATATTATACGACTAAATGATTATAATGTCAATCGGTTGCTAGAGCTAAAACTGTATCCATAGTGTCAGTAACCAAATTTTCCAGGGCAAGCAAGGATGGTGCCAATGGATCTGGATGGTCCACAACCACCCATTGTATTTGACTGTAATCTTTTATTGCCTGGTGAAACAGGTTACGATGGTGCTGTGCTTGATTTGATTCCAATCGATCTGGATTTGGTTTCAGTTTAGTTAGGTCCCAACCTAATAACAACACAATGTCACTGGTAGTTGCGGCCAAGTGTAGTGCTACAATTTCTTCTTGCCGAATTACATCATGAACAAAATCGCCAGCATATAATCGAACTCCGGGTGGCCGCCCCAACAACACATTTACCGAATCAGGAATATAAAAATTACAACGTTCTTGGAATTTTCTTTTAACCAACTCGTCTGCCTTGACTTGGGCATGGCATATTACATTGTCTGTTTGATAGGCTCGCCAAGTGCGCCACGAACCCCAAATTGATCCTAGCTTTTTGAGGGCATCAATGTTTTGGGTAGGATCTAACTCCGCACCATCGGCTATTACCCAACTAATATTCATTATACGCTTTTAAGAGTTTTCCAACGATGTCCACCTATGCATACCCAGGCAAAAATAGGAGAGTCGTTGGGATCTGAATTGAATACTATATCGCCTTTGGTGCCAGAGTATCCAGGAACTTGTGGTGCGTGAGCAATACGATGCAGGCCAACTTGTAACTGTTTTATTCGTGTTAATCCATCTGACGTAAGCTCAATCTGTGATTGTCTATTAACTCCAATAACAATACCTTGTGCCCTGTTTGTTCCGATATATGCTTCATTGGCTTTGTTCTTTCCAATTACTATACTGACTTCTTCATCCCAAACACTCAAAGCCATTTCAGGACTTATAGTGTTTACACCTATACGTTTGTTTAATACTGCCAAGGTCTGATTATTAAATGTAGACTCTCCGTCAACTGTCAAAGTCTTTAATGCACCTACAGATCGTATGTTTGTATCGGTGATACTTTTTGCCAAGGTATTGCCGCTGACCAATGGTTCTCCATCTATTTTGACAGTGTCAAAATCAATGCCGTTAGATCGTATTTCTTCGGCAACTTGAGTTGTTAATAAAGTTTTCCATTTATCTGACAATTTATCAATGGTTTTTTCACTGATACCTTCTGCTAATAAATTCCAACTTGGGTTGTCAATGTTAACAGATCCTTTGACCACAAGATCTTTTATAACTGCCGCATTACTAACATTTAAATCACGCGATGTTAATTGATTTTCTACTACAACGGCATCATCTGTTATGGTTAATTGGCAAGAGTTGGCCTGGTCGCTAATTCCTGTGCTGGCAAAATTGTTTAAAATATCTTGTTTGAACACTGTCATATGTTCATCAACTCGTTCTTTGATAATTGGGTTGAGATCAATATGACCAAACTGTCGAATTACACTATCCACTACTGATTGATTGATTTGTTGTTCAATTTTAGTTAACCATACAGGATCCTTGCCCAATACCTCAATAGAGCTGTCAACTAATTGTTCTACAGCAGTGTCGATAGTTCGTCTAATGGTTCCATTATCTACATACTGGTCAATCCCAGGTACCACACCGCGTCTAAATAATTCAGCAACACTGGATTTAACTGTATCGGTTATTTCGGGCAAGTATTCTGCGTTGGCAAATTTTGCCATAACGCGGGCCTGCACATATTCAATTATTCGTTGTTCAAAAGAAGCCAACCATTGGTCAGACCCTAATGTAACTGAAATTTGTTCGTTAACTTGTTCTGTAATCTGTTGTCGTACTAGTTGCTCAATGGCTGCTGTATCAAGCATGGTGCCTCCGTGTATCTAAAGTAACGCAATGAAATCCGCCGCCCAACGTTCTACTATGACTCAAAGTTAAAGGAATGCTGTCGATGCCGTGTTGCTTTAGTATAGTAATTAGCTCGGTTTGAGCCGCATCTATAATAACTGTTTCTGGATTTAATGCCAACATGTTCATGGCAATCCATTTACTAGCATAGGGATACTGATAAAAATCTTGTGCTATAATTTGATCTTCAGTTACATAAATTTTTTCCCAATCTTTAAATGCCTTGGGACAGTTGTCTTCTGTAACACGGTTGGCATTCAACATAACCAGCCCTTCACGTAAAGGAGTAATAGTTGAGTCAATATGCACACCAGAATAAAAATTACACAGTTCAATTGTGATATTAGGAAATTCACTGCATAACCATTCGTATGCGGCTCTATTACCCGAAGCTGACTCCAAAAATAACCAAGTGTCACCCAATTTACAAATGTTTGCGGCATCCAATGTCATGCCCTGATCTCTCGGCATAGTCAACACTTGTTGGGCTTCACTCAACAAGCGTGTATAATTGGCTATTTCTTGATTACGACACGGATACATCATGTTGCAATCAACCACAATATCGCCAGCCACTAACAAACGATCTCTTGGACAATAGTTATACATTCCATTTGCTGTAATAAAATCCATTGGCTTGGGCCTATAAACTGTAGCACCATTACGAGCCAGTGTTTCTGATAGGATATCAAGTTCTCTATTAGCTTCATCTACTATAAACTGTGGAACTGGGCCGCTGGGTGCTGGAGTTTCGGTCCATAAACTGTTACGAGCTTCTTCGGCAAATACCGGATCTGTCATGGGCCAATTGGCCATGGTAGCTGTGCCTACTATGATGGCTTCTAGCGGATCCCATTCATTGCGACTATTAATCATCAACATGTCCTGTAATTTGTAATGTATATCTTGGCGTTAATCCCAAGTTAGCTGCCATGTGCGGAGTATCGTATTTCCACTCAACTACACTTCCAGCTTTCCAATTTACGTAGGCTCGATCTTGATATTCGGCATAGTGCCCTGGTTGCCAATCCTCTAAAAATATTACAGCACGGCGTATGGTATGTTCGCGTCCTTGAAGATTGAACAGTTCAATATATTTTAAATATAAATCACCGTGTGTTGGCAACACCGTGCCAGTGTTCATTCTATAATAACTGGTACCGACATCCTTCCAACCTTGGCCTTCAAACATGTCTACAAATCTTGTATTCCAGCTGGGTTGTGGACTACGCATGTCACACATGTCTCCAGTAAACTTGGGCATATATCCTTGTTGTCTCCAGCAAGCCACAAGAACGTGATCATTAAATGCTTCCTGAATATAGGGTAATGCAGTGTATTCGTTATCCCAAAATGGATATAATTGATACTTGTGTATAGTTTGTGTCATAATTTTAATTGTAGTGTGGTGCAGGCCAAGTAAATATATATCCTATGAGCATTCCTTTAGACCAGTTGTATCATTATATTGAAAACATTGCCCAAGAAATTTACAATGATCGTATAATAATTTATCGATTTTATCCGCATGGCTCAAAAAATATCAATGATTTAACTAACTTAACAAACCTGAACTGTGAAAATAATTCCAATGAATGGCTCAACAAAGCAATCTGTCCTGTAATATGGTGTAATGATCAAGAACCACTGGATTACGAATTTTACAGCAAGAATCTTCGAGATAAACCAGAAAATCCATTGACATCAATTTTAAAATTTAACAATCTTTATGTGCCGCATAAAAATTTAAATTATCGTCGACTTAGTGTATTTGAAAAGCACATACTGTTGCATAGTGAACAACGTTCAGAGAATTTAAAAAAATATCACCGTGACAATGAGTTAATACCTGTTTATTATTGGAGTCATGCGGTAATTGCACGAGATTGGTTTAGATATGCTGAACATGTTTCTCAGACAAAAAAGACTAGTAAAACATTTTTAATCTACAGTAGAGCCTGGTCTGGCACAAGAGAATATCGATTACGATTTGCTGAACTATTGATACATCTAAATTTACAAGAACACTGTAAAACCAGCATCAATCCAATTGAACCCGAATTAGGCATACACTACGACTCGCATCAGTTTAAAAATTCTGCGTGGAGACCCAGAACTGTATTGGAAAATCACTTTCTAGTCAGCCAAGCACATAGTCATTACAGTGCCGATTTTAATATAGAAGATTATGAGTCAACCGATATTGAAGTTGTGTTGGAAACTATATTTGATGACAAACGATTGCACTTGACTGAAAAAAGTTTGCGACCCATTGCAGTTGGGCAACCATTTATAGTGGCTGGCACACAGGGCAGTTTAGAATACTTACGCAGTTACGGTTTTAAAACCTTTGGCGATGTTTGGGATGAAAGTTATGATCTAATAGAAGATCCTGCTGAACGTTTGATACAGATTGCTGAGCTAATGAAATATATTTCAACTTGGTTGCCACATCAACGTGAACGCAATATGGCCAAAGCACAAGCCATTGCTGAATACAATCGTCAACATTTCTTTAGTCAAGAGTTTTTTAATCAGGTTACTGATGAATTAAAAATAAATCTAACTTCCGCGTTTGCCGAGCTCGACCATCCAACAAATTACAAAATTGATTACTGGAATCAATTGGCATCTACTCCTGCAATTGTTGAATTTGTTTCTACCAATCAAGAAGCGCATTTTCCAACTAAATCTAATTTGGATTTTATTTTAACTTTATTAAAAACTAAAACACAATAATCTATGAAAACCACGCTAATCATTGTGTTGCTACTAGTGTCGTTTGCTACTCAAGCGCAATCAAGAGAGTGGACACAAGATGAAAAACTGTGGGGTGCTACTGCTGGAGTATTATTGGCAGCGGATTGGGCCACCACTCGTAATATGACACATAGATACAACGAAGGTTATCATGAACGTAACCCGTTACTGTCTCGACAACCCAGTACCAATGCTGTAAATTTATATTTTTTAGCCGTAACTCCGGCGGTGTTCTTGGCCGCTGATTATTTTAGTGACTATCGTAAAGAAATCCTACAAGCAACCAGTCTAATAGAATTAATTATGGTTGGCAACAATCTTAGAATAGGATTAAAATTTCAATTTTAATATGATATATACATCCATTATAGGAGTCTAACAAATATGCAACTTGTCTATATACACGGAGCCAGTGCCAGCAGCGAAAGTTTTAATTATATTAGAACCAAGATAGGTGCAGGTATAGACATCAACTACGACAGTCGTAATGGTTTTGAAAATAATCTTGCGGATATGTTGAGCGCATTGCAAGATACTAACAATATATTTTTCATAGCCCACAGCCTAGGCGGCATTTACTCATTGCACATTGCCAATGCTATTCCCAAACAGGTGCTAGGTGCTGTTACACTCAGCACACCATACGGTGGTGCCGAAGTAGCAGATGTTGCCAAATACTTTTTACCATTTAGTCGACTCATGAGAGATATAGGTCCCAACAGTTGGGTAATGAAACAAGCAGACAAGATCAAAATACAGCATCCATGGACTAACATAGTAACAGTTAAAGGGCAAAGTCCTTTTATTGCAGATCTCAATGATGGCGTTGTAACCATCGACAGTCAACGACATCATGAGGACATGGAATTAGTAGATGTAGACTACAATCATTACGAAGTGTTACAGGCTAATTCTGTAGTTAAAATTATCAAGTCAAAAAAGATTACTTTGAAGTAGCCCTGTAGGTGCCGTCCCAATCTGTGGGTTTACCTGCGTTAAGCCTCTCAGACATGTTATCATAATAATCCTTCATCTTAGGAGAAGCATTTTTACACAATGGTATCAGTGCAAGTGCTTTCCTCCATTCGCCTGCGTAATACAATGCTAAGAACTGACGATGCTGTTCTGTTTCGTGTGCCAGTGTGTAAATTGTCACACCTTCTTTTTTACCTTTGACCGCAATGTTGTCCAGCTCAAAGATATCG
>Ga0209296_1001381_pt1 | contig 18733 bp, 21 predicted proteins | sample S_130206_EF_Meta_FD_187319 | JGI IMG/M metagenome (GOLD analysis project Ga0209296, IMG submission 187319) | Freshwater microbial communities from Lake Simoncouche, Canada to study carbon cycling - S_130206_EF_MetaG (SPAdes) (version 2) | ecosystem: Environmental > Aquatic > Freshwater > Lake ...
CAACCATCAGATACAAAAACATATCCTTTACTTCCTTGTAAGTTCTTTCCATAAGAAACTCCTTTATTTAGATAATTATATACACCTATTTCTCTTGTAGGAGTTGCTTGCATAACTACAATCTTACCTTTAGGCAAAGAAAAGTTTGGAAATCTCAAATCAAAATCCATCAAATTATTTGACAAATCAGTATAATATCCTTTTGGTTTTAAAAAGTATGTTCCGTTATCTTCCCATACATCTTTACCTTTACTTGCGATATAATTTTGTTTCCAATCTGTATATTTATATTTACTTTCTTGATTAGCTACCATTGCATCAAAATCATATCCATTCATATTTGATACATTTGGCTTGCTATTCTTTACATAATCCCATCCTAATGACTCTAAGAAGTATGTATTTTTATTGTAATTCACATTTGCAAATAAATCCTTCGGTGGGTCTATTGGAATAATAGGAACTATTGGGTCTATCGGAACTATAGGTACTATAGGTATTATAGGTATTATAGGTGCGATAGGAATAATTGGAGTAATAGGAACAATTGGAGTAGTTGGAGTATTGCCGTGTACATTGTCATTACCTTTAATAATAAATCTTGAGAATCCTTTAAACTTCAAATTAAATGCAGCCAAATCTTTTGCAAAAATACCATCTGATGTAAATGTTGTATGACTACCTTGATAGACTTGTGCGGTAGAATCATTAGTCACAAAAACTACAAAAACCTTACCAGTTGTATCTACTGTATAAGGCTTGTCTTGTGCAAAAGATAAAAATGGTAATAATAGTAATATAAACTTTTTCATAAATAATTTATAATTTGTTTTTTTTCATCCATCCAAAGGCTCTAACTACTATATACATTATATATGCTTGCCACTTCGGTACAGATTCGATTAATAGTTCTAAGAATATCTTATCACATTGTTTTCTACTAAATATGCTGTTTCTCCAAATATAATCATGTACTATTGAAGCGTTTGAAGAAAGACCGTGCGGTGGAATTATAAACCAAAATAAGCGTGTAGAGCTTACTAAATCAGTTTTAAATCCTTTTTTAATTGTGATGTTGTACTTGATTAGCAAGCAATCCTCTGTTACTTGCCAATCAAGTTTATCTGATTTAGTTATCCTTATTTCGGGATAAACTGTCATTCTTGTTCAATAACTTGTTCAGCTAATGTTTTTAATGTATATCCGTATCCTGCTGCCAATTGTCCTGCTGCTGAATATTTTTCGGCAATTGTACCGTACTCTAACTTCTTGCAAATATCCATTATTAGTGCTTTTGCATTAGCCAAAGGTATTTTCATATTGGTAGATAATTCGCTTGCCATCTTATAATTATCTGTATTAAGACCACCATAGGATTCTACGGAAGATGTCTTAAAATCAATGTAAAATTGACGATAGAATGTAGAATCACTTAAATTACATTCAATGTTATTTATAATTCTTGCACGAATACCTTCAATTGTTACTGACTTTCGTGTTCCATCTTGGAATGTATAAGGGTTTACTTTAAAAGTAAAACTCTGAGCATTACTTGTTAATGAAATAAAAATGATTGCAAAAATTAAAATTGTGTTTCTCATTATTTGGTTATTTATTATATTAAGATATTTTACATTGCTAAATGAGCAACTCTTTTCCACCCTGTGCCATCATAAAAACATAAAACTGCTAATGTCGTATTATAAACTGTTAATCCATTCGCAGGAGATGTTATTGCATTAATTTGTGTTGTTGTCAATCGAGGGAATAACACTCCTTGTGTGGTAGATGTTATGTCTAATATTGCCGATGCAACAGGTGTTGTTGTTCCTATACCTACTCTTCCACCTCCACTATTAATATATGTATTACCACCACCTGCACTAATACTCGTTAATGATGTTGAATTACCATTTATCCATAAATATTCTGCTGCTTCGAGATGAAGATTTCCGTCATTAAATATTTGTCCATTACTTGAACCATTTAAAAGGGATAGTCCACTATTAAATGCTGAATTTATAATCATTTTTGATGTGAATCTTGATGTACCTGTTACATCAAGTTTATAAGCAGGTGCTGTTGTTCCTGTTCCAATTCCTACATTTCCAGATGTTGGATTTAATACTAATGCCCTATATGCAACTCCATCTCCAGCTTCTAATACTCCGTAAGGGGTTGTAGAGGCGTTCTGTAAAGTTAAGTTAAGATAAGGGTTGTTTGTCGCTGTACTTGCAATTTTAAAAGTGTTATCTCCAGTTCCAGAAATGTGCAGTTTTGAAGCAGGAGTTGTTGTTCCTATTCCAAAATTTCCACCGTCCGTAATTGTAACAGGCTGAGTACTATTATTATGATTATAAAAAGCTAAAGCACCTCCATCTACATAGAGTTGAAAAGAGCGTGAAGATAGCGACCTATCCTCTATTCTAACTCCAGCTCCAGCACCTCCTACATAAATATTTCCTCCTAAAACATGAAGTTTATACGAAGCTCCTGTTGTTCCAATTCCTACATTGCCACTTCCATTTATTCTCATTCTTTCAGTACTTCCGCCTGTATCACCTATTGTATGAAAAGCTAAATAAGAAGAATAATTATTTGTTAAGGCACTTTCTTTTTTAGCTTCTATTGTTCCAAAACTATAAGGATTTACAGTATTTCCACTTTGACCAGCGAACTTTAAAACTGCTCCTACATCTACACCAGCTGTTTCTGCCGATTCAATTATAAAGTGGCTATTTCTTACACCTAACCCCACTGCTGATGTTCCTTTTACGTGTAGTAAATTTTGCGGTGATGTTGTTCCGATTCCTACACTTCCGCTCGTAGTCGCAAAGTTAGCACCTAAAGTATTCGAAATAGTAGGTGCTGTCAGCGTTCCTGTTGCAGTAGGATTTGAAATAGGTAAGTAAGTTGATGCAGCAGTAGAAGTTGTTAAATACGTGCTATTGTCATAACTAATAGTTCCAGCTGTCGATTTTACAAATCCAGTACCGTTAAGTGTTGCCTGTTTGGCATCTAAAGCTGTTTGCGTAGCTGTACTAATAGGTTTGGTTGCATCAGTTGTATTATCAACTAACCCTAACCCTACCATACTTTTTGTTATACCGCTCACAGTTCCTGTAAAAGTTGGGCTTGCAATAGGAGCATAAGTACTTGAGGCACTTGACGTTGTTAAGTACGTACTATTGTCGTAGCTAATAGTAGTGCCACTTGCCTTTACAAATCCTGTGCCGTTTAATGCGTCTTGTTTACTTGCAGCTAGCCCACTATATTGTGTATTAGTTGCGTTATCTCCTGTATTTGTTCCACTTAAATTACTTCCCAATACAGTTCCACTTGCTAAAATATTGCCAGTAACATTAAGTTTTTCTGATGGAGATGTTGTTCCTATTCCTACATTTCCACTATTATCAACCAATAATCTTGTAGAAAAATTTGAAACAAATTTATCAGTACTATTTTGTAGGTAAAACTTATCATCAGTAGTGTTTAAAATCCATCTATAAGAACTACCAGATGAGAAAGGAGTAATTGCTTCAAATCCACCACCAATACTTCTAATAACATCACTAACCTCTAACTTTCTTGTGGTTGGTACCATTCCAATTCCTACATTGCTTCCACTTCCTTGTAATACTAATGGCATCCCAAATGAACCAACTGCGTTATATGATTGTATTCTGCCATAAGATGTTCCAAGGAAGTCTACATAGACTTGATTCCCATTATAAAGAGTGCCAACTTGACCTACAAATTTTGCACCATTATTTAATGTTAAACTTCCAGTAATTGTACCACCTGCAAGTGGTAGATAAGTACTTGAAGCACTTGAAGTTGTTAAGTACGTACTATTATCATAGCTAATAGTAGTTCCACTTGCTTTTACAAATCCTGTGCCATTTAATTGAGGTTGTTTATTACCTAATTGTGTTTGTATAGAACTTGTAACTCCATCTAAATAACTTAATTCAGTAGAGCTTACATTTCCTATTGATGTAGTTGATGGTAGTGTGATTAATCCTGTAAAAGTAGCACTATCTGTATTCGCTACTTTTTCAGAAATACCAATAAAGTTCCTAAAGAATAGGTTTTTACCATCAGTACTAATCCTATAAGTTCCATTTAAGGCTGGATTCTTAGTAGTTCTTGTATCAATAATTCCTAAATCTTGTGCAAAAACAGAGATTGGAAGTATTAAAAGTAATATTAGCTTAATTTTGTGCATATTAAATATCCCGAAAAAGAACCATCTACTGGTGTTCTAAATATTGAATTGTTGTTGTTTAGTTTTTCTCCTTTAAAACCTCCCTGTATTTCTAAATCATAAACATATTGAACCAATACGTTTCCGTTTAAATTGTGATTGATAACATCTCCATCAGAAAGATTAGATATTTCAATGATGAGAGTTGGTTTTATTGAAGCTAACATTGCAGGAGACATTAGTCCTGCATTAGTACTATTAACAAGTGGAATAGTGGCATCGTCACCACCTGTGTTGGTAACGACCCCACCATAAGGAAGTGCTGTGTACGCAAGATTAAAGCTAGTAAAATCAAGATTTACTCCGTCACAATCTATTAATACAGGTATTCTATTTTGAACTTTGCAAATCATTTTTTTGTAATTAGTTCATTGCAGTCATAGAAACTTTTTTCCATGATACTGTATCATAAAAACAATATACGTGTAATGTTGTATTATAAACAAGCATACCATCAGTTGGTGATGTGATTGCATTAATCTGAGTTGTAGTCATTGATGGTGCAGGAATAGAACCTTTCGCTCCAAATACTTGGAAAGGAACAGTTGCCGTGCCTCCAACTCCTACATTACCATCTTTAACTTTTATTGCGGTAGCATAAGTTGTTGTTCCACTTGGTACTGTCTTCACATATTCAAGAACTAATGATTGACCTAAATTTGTACCATTATTTGCAAACTTAAATGAATATGTGTCAAAATTTGCTGTATCTTTTTTACTGTAAAGAGAAAATGTTGCTGCTTTGTTCATTTGAACTTCAGCCATAGGCTTGTTTTGAGCCTTTACATACAATTTACTACCTTGTGGGTAAAAATTTGTTTTTGTTGGAAGAGCTTGGTCAGTATTAAATGCCTGTGCAAATGCTCCAAAAGAAATAAACGACAATAATAAGATTAAATATTTCATTGTTTTTTTTGTTAAATATACTAATTATTTTTTGTTTTTCCTAATTTTTCAAGGTTATCAAGCCTTGTTTTTATTTTATCAACTTCATCTTTTATTTCAAACCATCTCACTATTTTAATCACGTAATAAATGGAAAATAATATAGCCATAAATATTCTTATTATATCTTCTATCTCGTGAGAAGTTAATACAGTAATAAGATTCCCTTTGAATATACTCATTGTAAGAATGAATGCAAAAAAAGGCTCGAAAGCTCCGAATATAGATTTGATTGATATTTCCATTTAAAATGTGAATAAAATAATTAAACTTCTTTGTTTTCTATTACTTCTTTTGTGTCTTCTTTGTTTTCTATTGCTTCCTTTGTGTCTTTCTGTGAAAGCGTATAAGCGTATTTTATTAATCGCTTTAATCCGAGTTCATAAAATGCACCAATAAACGTAGAAACTGCTATAATAGAAATATTTTGTTCTCCCATATAATTTGATAATAATGGTGTAAAAAATATACCAAATGTAAAGGCTAATATATTATTTCCTAAAAATCTCAAAACCCAAGTAATAACTCCTACATTGTCTTGTGTTGGAAAGAATTTTGGATACAAATATCTTGCAATGTATATGAATGTTTGCCCAAAAACAGCAAATAGACCATAGTCTGCATTTAATCCATATTCTGCAAATAAATCTAAAATAGGCTTTAGCCATGCAGTTGCAAATATTGTCATAGCTATTATTTGTTTTCCATCTATAAGGAAATCAGAATTATCAGCAAACACTTTTGCTACTTTGAATAATAATATTTTCATCTTTATAATAGAAAGCCTCGCACCAAGTTTTAATCAGTACGAGGCTTATTAGGTGTGTGGAATTATTAAGCAGTAATCTCAGTGATTGAATCAACTAACTTACCGTAATAAATACCTGTAGTTGGATTCATGTTGCTACAACCAAATGCTGGGCGAGTAAACACTTCATATCTAGCGTTAGCTTGAATATTGAATGTTGGATTCGTAGCACAAGTCAAAGTTGAGATATGAGGAGTATGAATGAACATATCCATTGGAAGGGTTAAACTTCCGTTACGGCAGTTACCTACTGTAATTGGTAATAAACCTACATCTCTATAACCTTTGATTTTTTCTACTTGTGTACCAGTCGCACCCCAATAGTATTCACTATCGTTGTTGTAACGTTGGTCACCATAAAGAGTCAACCAAAACATTGTAGCAACGTTATCTTCTAACAAGAAGAATGAACCATCACCATATTTTGCATCAATTTGGTCATCTTGTACGTAGTCTCCTAAGAAACCTAATGCACGTTGCAATACTGCTGCTGTGTTTGTACCATTTAAGTCAAAACCAGCTTGGATGCCAACTTCTGCAACTAATTTTCTAAAGATAGAACCGCCAATCATAGTCATACCCAAACCACAACGAGGGTGTCTGCGGATGAAATCTTCCATGAATAAACGGAACAAATTTGCATCAATACGCTTTAATCCGTAAGGAACAACAGCTGGGCTAATTGCAGAAATACTTGAAGTTAATACAGGCAATTCCCAAGTAGCAGAACCGATAGGGTCTCCTGTAATAGGGTCTAACGCCCAGTTGTAACCTGCACCAGCTTTCAATTTAGCAAGAGCATGGTCATTTGCTTTGTAAAGGATACCAGTTGTTGGTGCATTTACTGTGTTGTAAATTCTTTCAGAAAGTAATTTCAAATTGTACAATCTGTCAAAAGAACCATGATTAGACATCAATTGGTCAATTGAACGTTGCATTACAACAGCAGCAGCTTGTGAACCACCAGTCGCACGAGCAGCTAATACAGCCTCGTAGTAAGGCTCTACATCACAACAAGTATCTGACCAATCTTTCTTAGTAGCAGTTACTTTAAATGCAGCACCGTGATTAATTTCAAAATCTACTGTGTCAGATGTTGGAACAGCATCTTCTCCAGCAGCACAAGTGAATTCAGCAAAAGTTGTGTCAATTTCTTCACAATCTGGCAAGTGATACTCAAGTGTAACACCAAATTTGTTGCCAGCAGTTTTCCAAATCTTATTTGTACACTCACGAGGGTCAAGTGCAGCTACAACATTGTCTTGTCTTTGTGAAAGCACCGCATTCAATGCACCATAAGAGCTTGCATCCCCTTGCAATGAACCCATTGCGGTCGCAAGTTGTAAATTTACTGTCAACGCTTCTGGACAAATTTCTGGAACGTTTCTAATAGCCATGTGGAATTTTTTATTAAGTTATGTTTTAAAAATACTTAGAGTCAAAAGTTTGCACTTTTTTATTTTGTGTTGGAGTAGGTGGCGTAACTATTGTCGGCTGTTGTTGTTGTGATTTCTTATTAAGGTTTGACTTAACAATTACATCTTCAACTAACTTATCAATTGTCAAAATTTGACCATTTGATGTTACCGCCAAGGTCTCATCTGAAGCATTTCTAATAACTACTTGCTTCGTTTTAGGGTCTATAATAATCTTAGCCTTTACTGCCTGTCCTCCAACGTTAAATTCTTCATTCTCAAGATACTTTTTTGTTGCTGCATACACTATATCGTCTGCAAACTCTGCTGGAATATCAGTTAAAATGCCTGTATTCTTGGCAGCTAAAATAATTGTATCTTTTACCTTTGCCTTTTTAAACGCATCAATCTCTCTCTTATAATCTGCAACTTGATTTTCATATTCTTTTACAGAATCTTTTGGAATGTATGTGGTCTTTAATGTATTGACCTCATCTTCTTTAGCCTTTAATAGAGCTTTTAATTCTGCATCAGAAAATCCTTCTTTTGCTTTTTGCGTTAAATCAGCATTCTCTCTCTGTAATGATTCGTATTTTGTTTTATACGATTTCAATACTTCTTTAACCTTATCCTTTGTATTTGTCGGCATTACTTCAATGATACCTTCGTGACCTTGTAGGCTTGAATCAAAAGAGTCTAAAACGCTTTTAAATTCTGCTTTGTGCCAAGCATCTTTGTTCTTACCGATAATAGTTGGATTGTTTTCTGCTTCCGTGATTCCGAGTAGTTTTGAAGAAATTTCTGTAAATTGCTCGTCACTTAGTGCCAATTCTGAAAGTTTTGTGAGTGTGTCCTCACCAAGTTTTGTGATGTCTGAGCCTATTTTAGACTCCAAGATTGTTTTGAAATTACTCATTTTTTGGATTTATATTTTTCGATTGCCTTATAGCCTCTCTTAGAAATATATCCATATTGACCAATTCTTAATTCACCCTTATTATTAAAGAAAGTAACCAAATCTTTGTCTGTGAACACTTCTTCAACTGATGGCTTCTCTAAAACCTCAACAACTTCTTTAACTTCTTCTTTAGTTTCCAAAGTCTCTGTAACTTCTGAAGTTTCAACTTCTGTTACTGTAGCTTCTGATTCTTCAGCTCCTTGTTCTTCGATTGCTTCTTGGATTTCATTAAGTAATTGAACATCTGCCAATACTTCAATATCTTTTACTTCTTTTTTCTTTGCCATTTTATAAATTATTTTGATTATCTGTCGCAATATTAGGTAATTTTTGCGACGAAACATCTTGTTTCAAATTTGATTCGGCTTGTAATAAATACTCTTCAGCCTTCTTATATACTAATTCTTTTTGAACTTTGTATTCTCTAATTAAAAACTCTTTATCTTCTTGAATTAATTCTTTTAATATCGAATCAATATTTATTGTAAGAATGTACTTTAAATCACTTACCGCATCACGAACTGAAATCTTTTGTTGTAATGTATATGTTGGAAATGGGTCAAAGTCTTCTTTTGCTTTTACAAATAAATATTCTTCTGAGTTTAATCCATTCTCTTTTTCTACAAGTTGCTTCATGTATTTTAGCTTCATAAAGTCTGGTAAACCTTGATTTGAAGCATCCTTTAGCTTGTTGTAAAGTGATTCTGCCGAACTTAAATTAAAACGCTTAGGAACGGTTATACTTGGGTATTCTAAAGCTCTTCTTTCACTTGGTAATGACTTATATCTTATAGATACTATTCCATTAATCAAGAAGTTAATCAAGTCTTCTACATGGCTTGCCATTGATGTGATGAAGGCATATCCTTCTTGCATATCATAAGACTTTGCATCTCCACTTTGATTGTATGGAGTTAAGATTGCATTCTCAAGTCCAAATGGTCTCAAAGCCAATTTGATGTTTTTCTCATAAGCCTCAGAAAATACTCTTACACCTGTTTCTGGTCTTGTAATGAATCCTCCAAATTCAGTAGGCATCTTTTCAGAACGACCTAAAGAGTTTAAATCCATTGGGATTACCATCTTATTCAATCCACTTCCAGTATAAACAGGAGTAGTTTTAGAGCCACTACAAGTAGGACAAGATTCTGAAACACCTTTTCCTCTTACCTTACCCATACCTTTACAGGTTGAACATTCTACTGTACCTAATACCCACTCTTGAGATGCAACGTGAAAGTTATGCTCAACAGTTAAGTCTCCGTGGTTCATTTGTGCTTCTCTAAGGAATACTAATGAATCGGTTAGGTCTGATGTTCTGAGTTCGTGACCGTCTTGTGTTTGTTTTACAACTCTTCTACCAATCTTTTTTGCTGGCAAGAAATCGCAACCGTGATTTAAAAATTCACCATTGGCTGCTTGATTTGTTTCAAACACCTTTTGACCCGAGTCATTGAATGCAACGTGAGTGGCAATACAATATTTTTCTGAGTCAAAAAAGTAAAAAATGTCCCCATAATTTTCTAAGATTCTTCCATCGTAGTTTTTTACGTCAGATTTCATCTCAGATTTTACAAGAGCAAACTCATTTGCTTTAAAATAAAGAACATTCTCGGAATCTACAATAAGATAATATGGTCTTGGGTATCCATCTTCACCTTCATTCGGAAATAGAACCATTAAGCTATTAGGCTTTAATAAAGTATCTTTCTTAATTGATTCAGAAAAAGCCTTTAATAGGTCTGCTCCGTTGTAGTATCCTTTTGTGAAATACCACTGAGCAGTATCTTGCTCACGAGGTAATTTCGATTTGTGATTAAAGCGTATTTTGAAATCATCAGATGTAAAAACTTTATCAATCTGCTTTTCTATTAAACCTAAAAAGCCCGATACTGGATTTCCGATACTTTCAAAATACGCCTTTCTGTATGCTTTCTGACTTTCAGACTCATTAGGTCTTTGAAAATCCATATATTCGGGATACTCAGAGCCAAATACCTCAAGAAATTGCTCGTCTATTTCTTCCGATTCTTCTTGGTATGGGTCTTCGAGTTTTATCTCATCATATAAAAATCTTCTAACTAAATCGTCTGTAATCTTCATATTAATCTGGTTGTACTTCAATCAAATAACATTGTGTTCCTGTGATTCCACAATCGTTTGTAACCTCAACTGTCAATTTGTAAGTGCCATCGCCTAATGTTGATGCTATTGTAACTACTCCAGTCTCTGAATTGATTGAAATAGTACCACTCAACATTCCTAACTCATCAGAACAGTTTAAGTAAACTTCCCAATTTGGACAAGATGTCAATTCATTTACATCTGGGGCAATTGTGATTTGAGTTCCTTCTGTTCCAGTATAAGCTAAACAACCGTTTTTGCTTCCACAAGCCTTTGGTGTTGCACCAGTAACTGTTGGCGTTCCAAATGTAAATTGTGTCTTCTTCTTCAACTCTTTGATGAAATCATTTGGATTTGCAACAAAGTAGAAATCATCGTATTCTGATTGCTCAGTCAATGTGATAGTTCCTTTGATATAACCCGACTCACCACCTGTTACTTCAAAACCTGCATCAGAGATGTAAACAGTTGAATCACCATTAGCATCTTTTACTAAACAACCTTGTTTGAAGAAATAGATTACTGAAATGCTTGAAGCACGCTTCTGAATTCCTTGAATTACATCAATGTTTGGCAAATAATGCTCTGCTAACATTAATTCAGCAGTTGTTGATTGACCTAATTTTACAGGAGCAATGTAACGAGACATTACGTCTGAATTAGTTGTACTTGGTTTCGCTCTTGAACTTGCTTTTAACAAGCCAGTATGCAAGAAGTGATAATATTCTCCACCACCTTCACACTCGAATTGCTTGTCACGAATGTAATGTAAGATAGTTACAGCGTAATTTCCTCGTGTCAATAACGTAGGAGTTATTGAGCCACAAAGAAGTATTGAATCACCAACCTTTGGTAGTGATGCGTTCTCAATGATAGCTACTGCTGCGATTTGGTCATCTACCTGCAAGTTTTCACCGCAAAACTGCTTGAAATATTTTGAGCCTTCTTCTCCACAGCAAACTGTTGCTAAGTTGTCTAATGCCATTTTGTTATATATAAGTTATATGGATGTTACAATTTTATACTAATATACTTCATTTTAAACTAAAAACCATAAACTACAAAAGATTGTAGTTTATGGAATTATAATGTTATGATAGTTTTTGAATTACAAGCATAGGAAATTCTATTTTGCAGCTCGGATTTGCTTTACTCTTTATTTGAAGATTAACTCCTGTACTTAGAGGGAATTTATCAAGTTGAGTCCAAGAGTCATACCAATCTCCGTTATTAATTCTATATTTCAAATCTCCATAAGAAGAAACATTTAGCGATTTTATTTTTCCGAATAACAAATCAACTGTTTCTACCTTAATATCAAGTACTTTAATGTAACATGGTATTTGTTGAATAAAGTCACAGTCTTCTGGTCTTGATTTAACTATCAAGGATTCTGAATAAGTATCACAACCATTTACAAACAGTCTTACAACTTGTCCTTTTACTAATGGAGTAGATACTTCAATCAATCCTTTTTGTTGATAAGTTAGTGTGTTATTTATTGTTCCATCTAAATACACAATAGAGCCATCTACCATGTCAAGGTTATATGGTATGTATGCGTCTCCTTCGTAAAGTTCTGATACAAAAATAGGTTTATTACAGTCTTGACAACATATTTCAATAGAAAATTCTTGACTTTCTAGGCTCTTATCTACGTTAAAAAATGGAACAGTTCCTTCTCCAATCCTAAGAATAACATCTCCATTGGCAAGTGAAGCAGTATAAGGAACTCCATCAATATAAAAATAAGGAGTACAAGTTGCACCAGCATCAATAATTTGAAGTATAGATGTAAAAAGTCCACTAGAGGCTACTTCTATGCTATAGTTGTAATCTCCTAATGCGATTGGTATAGTGTTCAGTATAGCTTGTATACCAACATTGTTTGTATTTTCTAGATTTATATCATACGTAACTGCTGGATTTGAACCACAGAGTATAACAAGTTTGTTTACTAATGACATTAATATTCTAATTTTAAAGCGTAAAACACATAATCTCCATTTACATTTTGTGGTATTTTAATAGAAAACTTTCCATTATTTATAGGTGCTGACAATATTGGCATAGTTGTTTCTATAAAATCTGAATCATACATTAATAATATTCCTTTATCAACTGAACTAACATACCCTTCAATTCTTCCAAATGTTTCAAGTATTTTTTCACATTCAAAGTCTGTTGTAGTAATTGGAAAAGGATTTTGAGCTTTAGGGGCATCAAGAGCTGCACATAATCCTACTGATATAGTTTTAAATTTAGATTTATAATCTAAGGTTGCATCATAAACTTTAGCAATAGATGTAATCGAGCCAATCTGTGGTTGAGCTATAGATGTTGCTACAATTTCTTTTGTCTTAGTATCTATAACTGCAATTGCACAAGTCCTATTAGATGTACAAGTAAAATAATCTACATTTTTAGAAGTAACTAAACATACTTCTTTATTTGTTATAACTGGTTTTAAAAAAGTTACACAATTGCCGTCTGTTCCAACATTTATATAAGTAAAATCAGAAGGAGTATCAAGTGGGCTTTCTAACCTAATCTTTAATTGTTTTCCACTAAAGTTTGTTAGATTTAGATTTTCAAATTTGAATGATGAGTTATAAGTTCCACCAACTATTGCTACCGAAGTATATGCTATTGCTTCATCTCCATTACAAAGAATTGCTGTAACATCATTAGGAACAAATAATCCTTTTCCTTCAATAGTTGTAGTTGCACAATTTATTCCTGTTGTAACTATAGTAGGAGTAGGTAATTTTGTATATACTACATTAATAGTTACTTCTAAAGCCGTATCATCACAAAAAGGATTAGAATCATCGCCTACATCTACTATGAAATCTAATACATCACCTTGAATTACTGATGCCGTTGTAGTTATTTGAGAAGGTGTACTTGACTTAGGAATCAAGGTTCTTGTTTGAACTTCTATTCCATTTCTAAGTATTCTATATCCAATTCCATCTCCGCAGTTAGAATCCGACTTTTGTATTTTACTTACTATAGAAAGGTTGGCTGTTACTGGGCAATTGAATCTAACACCTACATCATCTCTAATACCTACACCTTCTACTTGAGAATAATATGGATGAAGATAAATGCCAAAATCTGGAAATGGCTGTGGTGTAATCTCACCATTACCTTGAATATTTTCAAATCCTAAGTGTGGGTAAGCTACTCCTAATGTTTTATGCCCAATAACTTTATCCTCAGTAAAATCTGGCAACACTAAAACAGCATCGTCTTCTATATATCTATATGCATTAAAAATAGTAAACACATTAGATGAAGTATATTTTCCATAAGAAAATAGACCATCTGCCGAAGGATTTGTTCTACCTATTGCATTTTTTAATGAAAAACTTAGTACAGACATCTATAATGACATTTTTTTTATAAATTTAGCAAAAATAAATTGCTTATTACTTGACAAGTGTGTGCAAAATATTGTAACTTTGCATATCATATAAAGAGTGATGGAATTAATAGAATACCTTCGTGATAGTAAATACCTAATTAATCTTTCTGAGCTTGAACGGCAATGCGGATTAAAAGAATATACGATTAGTAATTGTGTTAGAGGTTGTGCTTGCAAGGGATTCAATAAGAATAAGAGCATTATAATTGCTTTTTTAAAGAGCAAACATATAAGTTTATAGAGATTTGATGCAATTGGAAGCATTCCTCGTGGAGGGGATATAGAGGTTCGAGTCCTTTAATCTCTGCAGATTTGCACGATAAGCAGATAACAGGTGCAATGTGGTTGGAGTTCTGTTGCTCACGAATCGCAGGTTGGTTTATCATTAGTGTGAACCTCAAGCATCCATACCTAAATGCCGTATCGCAGAAAAGTGGATGTTATTTTTAGTAAAGTGGAAATGTAGCTCAACGGTAGAGCAGCTTTTAGCAGGTTACGAGTTCGAATCTCGTCATGTTCCGCAAATAGTTTCATATAGTTGTTTGTTTAAAGTTGATAAATGATTTATACTCAGCAGTACATCTTGAATCTGCTGAGTATTTTTAAAAGGTCTTATAGTCAAGTGGTTAGGCATAGCTCTGCAAAAGCTCGTACATCGGTTCGAATCCGATTGAGAGTCTTTAAATAACCCAAATTTTAATTATGGCGAATTCGCCATAATTAAAAACAATTTTGTAATCCGTTAAAAATATCAACGGCTTACAAAATTATATATTTAGTGTAAATAAATATATCATTGCCAATTTTATTATGAATAATATTTTTACAACTTTTGCTTGCATTATTAAAAGTATTTTCGTATCTTAGTGGTGCGAAATCAATAGTGTAAAACACTATTAAAAAAAATACAGCAATCTTCCTACCTATTGGTTTCGCAGCTTTTTAGTGTACTTGGGAACGTTGCTGTATTTTTTTTATGTTAAATACAAGACTATATGTAGATTTATCAAAGGATGCTATCACACAGCAGTTCTCTACATACATATTGTCTTACTTCAAGCTAAGAATATATACTTCTAAATTTGGCTCTTATGGTCAAATCAAAATCAGCCAAATCCCCGAAATATTAGGAGTATCAAATTCTACCGCCCAAAGGCACATAAAATATTTATCTACAAATGGATATATCTTTGAAAAAGGATTATCTATAGAAGTTAAGTCAGCAAAGAATCTCTCGAACAAAAAATCCTTAAAGTACATTGTAATTTCTTCTGAGACTATCAACGGTTTTTCTTGGAAGAACATTGCCGAATTTAGAGCATTGCTTAGTGAAATAGTAAAACAAAATTACGAGGCAACTAAGAACTCTATTATCAAAGGATTTAAAGTAAGAGATAAACACGGTTATAAAACAAAAGTACAAGACTTAAAACTACTTGAATTTAAAGAGCTTGCAGCACTTAGTTTATCAGCCAAACTTTCAAACATTTCTATTAGAACAGAACAGCGTTATCGCTCATTACAAAAAGTTTCAGTTTATAAGTCTGAAAAGATATTTATAAATGCCAACGGAAGTAATGAAAAGAAATTAGATTTTATGAAATACCTTTCCAAAAGAAAAAAAGGTAAATTCATCGAACATAATGATAAGCTATTCTTTTCTTGTGTGTCTGAAAGAAAATCTAATTTGATAATGCGAACAAGTAGATTCTAATCTCAAATCATTAATAGTTAATTTAATGTATTTGATAATGGTTTAGGAAACTCAAAACAATAATCAAGTAGATTATATAGGTCAAAAGGTTAAAATAAGTTAATTATCTGATAATCAACACTTTATGGTTATCTTAATGTTAGTACTATGTCTTATTATAAATTAAATATCAAATAAAATGCAAGAATTAGTTAAAATAACAACAAACGCAGAAGGTAATCAAGTAGTAAATGCTAGAGACTTACATCAATTTTTAGTAAAAGATGCAAAAGGTGGACAGATTGGTGAAGACTTTTCTAATTGGATTAAAAGAATGTTAGATTATGGTTTTCAAAAGTCAATAGATTTTGATATTTTAGAATTTGATTGGGAGGGTAATTTGATACACACTAAATCAAGCGAGTCTGATAGTCAAGCACTTAGGATTTTTAAAAGGGATTATGTGTTATCTATAAGTGCTGCTAAAGAAATTGCTATGATTCAAAACAATGATAAAGGCAAAGAGGTTCGTCAATATTTTATTGAATGTGAAAGAAAGTCAAATTTACCAACAAATTATCTAGAGGCTCTAAAAGAATTGGTCGCATCAGTTCAAGAGAATCAAAGATTAGCACAAGAGACAAGTTTTCAAAAACAAATAATTGAAGAGCAAAAGCCAAAGGTTGAGTTTTATAATCAAGTTGCTGATACAACAACTTCATTCGATATGCAAGAGGTCGCAGCCATGCTTAAATTAAATTACGGTAGAAATATCTTATTCAGAAAATTGAGAGAAGCTAGTGTACTTATGGAAGATAATCTGCCGTATCGTTCACACATAAATAACGGATATTTATTAGTAGTAGAAACCAAATGGATGAATCCTAAAACAGACCAAGCTACTGCAACATTCCAAACAAGAATCACTCAGAAAGGATTAGATTGGTTACAAAAAAATCAAGAAAAATTTAGGCTGTAGCTTGACATTTGTCTTTTTCTTTTGTAAATTTGCATCATAAACAAATAAGATATGAAATTTAATCATAATAAAAAGTTGCATTATTTTCAATCATCAATAGACACTATAAAGAATAATGGATTTGAGCCAATAGCAGTTACTCAACTAAACTTTTATGATGCTTATGTATTTAACACAGATATTGAAGCACAAATGGCTTATGAATTATTGGAAGTTGGATTGGAAAAAGTTTTTGCATGGTGGTATTCAAAAGAAAAGTTTATAGATATAGTTGAAGAATATGAGAAGCAGAATGGTTGTATCGTTAAAGTATTTTGGTTGTAATGAATAATCTAACAATAACTCAAGATGGATGCTTTGTTTTAGTATACCATAAGAAAACTAAGATAACAAGATTATATATTAAGAATAGTGATGGAGTTTTAATCTTTTTAGGAAAGAAAAATGAAAATACCAAAATTAAAAAATAAATCTTTTGAAATTGACTTAGTTATTTACCCTTTTACAATATTTGTTTGTTTCTTAGATTTAACAAAGTTAGAAGAATTGTTGAGAAATTATAAATTTTATAAACCAACAGAGGAACAAATAAAAGAAATTATTGAACCTCTAAAAAATATAAGTAGCGGAGGACGAACTTTAATGTTAGAAAATGGAAATGTAATTATTTATATTCCTAATAATTTAAAATACTCTCAATATATGTGGAATATTTTAACACATGAAGTTTTTCATGCCACACATTTCATAATGGATAGAATAGGGTTAAATTTAACTTTAGAATCAGATGAAGCGTTTTGTTATTTAAACGGTTATATTAATGAAAAAATATTTGAACAAATATGAAAACAATTAAAGAATGGTTTAATGATTTGGAAGAGCCTTACAAGACACAGGCTTTAGAGAATAGTATAGAAAAATCTCTAAAAATTATTGCAGAATCAATGAGTGAAGCCTTGTCAAGTGGATTTTATTGGACAGATAGTCCCCAAGGTCACGACTATTGGTATAATCTTTTTAAGAAATATAGTAAATGAAGCTAAGAAAATATCAAGAAGACGGATTAATCTCGATTAGAGACTTTTTCAACTCTTCTTTAAAGACAGGAATATATGTTAGCCCAGTAGGAACAGGAAAATCAATTCTTATCGCTGAATCAGCGAAGATGAGAAAGAACGTTCTTGTCTTACAACCAAGTTCTGAGCTTTTAAAACAGAACTATGAAAAGTATTCTTATTACGGATTTCCTGCTTCTATTTATTCCGCTTCTTTAAAGTCAAGACAAGTTGGTGATGTAACCTTTGCTACTATAGGCTCTGTGATGGGTGAGAAAGACAGATTCAAAGAAGTTGATACCATTATAGTAGATGAGGTTCATAGAGGCTCTAAGAAAGATAATCTATTAAGTGAATTGGTCTCTTATCTTAAAGTAGAAAAGGTCTTAGGATTTACAGCTACTCCCATCATGGCTCAGAATACAAAGGATGAGAGCTACTTGAGGATGATGGATTCTTACCGAGAATGTATATTCGATAACATAATTCACATAACTCAAATCCAAGAGATTGTTCCTTTCTGGACTCCGATAGAATATAAGTTTTCTAAAGTTCAAGCTAACTCATCAATGCTTAAATTAAACTCTACTGGCAATGATTATACCCTTGAAAGTTTAAAGAGATTTTATGATTCAAATTCAATCGAGTTTAAGATTCTAAAATCAATAGAATGGTTGAAAACACAGGGAGTTAATCAATCTCTAATTTTCGTTCCAACTGTTGAGGAAGCAGAATCTCTCGCCAAACAAATCAAAGGTGCAGAGTTGATGTGTGGAGATAAGAAGTTAGTCCCAGATAAAGAAAGAATACGAATCGTCGAGGGTTTTAAAAGTGGTGAGATTAAATATGTAGTCAATGTAGATGTCTTAGGTACTGGATTTGATTATCCTGCTTTGCCATCGGTCATTCACGGTAGACCTACTGGTTCTTTTGTCACCTTCTATCAGCATATTGGAAGAGGTGTTCGCCAAGCTAAAGGAAAAGATAAGTTCTGGTTCTTAGACTTAGTCGGTAATGTGAATAAGTTTGGAAGAATAGAAGAGATGAGATTTGAACAGG
>Ga0209296_1001382_pt1 | contig 18729 bp, 13 predicted proteins | sample S_130206_EF_Meta_FD_187319 | JGI IMG/M metagenome (GOLD analysis project Ga0209296, IMG submission 187319) | Freshwater microbial communities from Lake Simoncouche, Canada to study carbon cycling - S_130206_EF_MetaG (SPAdes) (version 2) | ecosystem: Environmental > Aquatic > Freshwater > Lake ...
ACGCTGCTTCCTACCGAGGCCAGATCCAGATTGCGATTGGAAGACCGTGAGTTGGAAGAATTAAGAACGCAGGTTCCGCCCCTTACAATTCGGTATTCGCCATTGGCAGGCCCCGTTGGGTCAGTAACAGGATTTGTCGGGTAGGCTTTAAACCAATCATTGCACCACTCGTTCACATTGCCATGCATGTCGAAAAGTCCAAAAGCATTGGGTTTATAAGTACCGACTTTTACAGGGGTATAAATGTTTGATGCAGCATGATTTGCATCGGTTGGTTTAAGTTCATTGCCGAAGAAGAAGGCTGTTGCTGTGCCAGCCCTGCACGCATATTCCCACTCGGCCTCGGATGGCAAACGGAATTCGCTCTTGGTTTTTTCGTTCAACTTTTTGAGAAACTTCTGGCAATCATTCCAAGAAACATCGGTGACAGGGAGCATGGGCCCTTTGTTGCCTGAACTTGGATTGTTGCCCATGATTGCTTCCCATTGGGATTGAGTCACTTCGTATTTGCCCATTAAAAAAGATTTGGTGAGGATCACTTCGTGTTGGGTTTCGTTTGTTGAACGGCCTGTTTCAGTATTGGGGGAACCCATGATGAATTTGCCCGCCGGGATTAAAACCAATTCGATTTTTACCCCAGTGCCCAGATCGATAATTTCTTCTTTGGGCGTTTGCGCCAATCCTATGAAAGGAAAAACTAAACATAGGGCAAAGCAGAAGAAAGAAAGAGTTCGCATGCTGCACCAGTAATGGGAGGGTTTCATTCAATAGCCTAAGGTTCAGACTAAAGCAGTTCGATGAAGTAAGGAAGTGGAAAAGAGCATTGATCTGATGAATGTTGTTTATGTTAAAGTAAATACCCTGAACAATCTTCAAATTAAAGGATAAAAGTATATGGCATTAATATGCAAAATGTTTTTAGCAGCGATCGTTTTTTTTCTTTTTGGTGGAATCATATTTGCTGTAGAGAAGTTGGGTGTGAAAGCCGATTTTGAAGGCGCATCGGTAACCGTTCTTGAAATAAACCAGAAGGAAAGAAGAATTAGTTTTATGCCTGGGGGTGACCCAATGCGAGGTTGGCCCTGCTGGTGGTACTTCCGCGTAACCGGGATTATGCCCGGTGAAACAATAACTTTAAAACTTAAAGGTTCAACTGCAACGGTAATGAAACCTGGTGCCCCATTGAGTAAACCATTGGCATCTTTATGGACTATGCCAATGCGGGCGTCTTATTCGGTTGATAACGCTGTATGGAAGCACACAGAAAAGGGTGTGCGAGATAATGAGTGGATGATTTACAAGATCAAACCTGAGGCTGAAAACTTTATGGTTGCATGGGGGCCTCCATATACCCCTAAAGACGCAGAGAAATTCATGCATAATCTTAGCCAGAAATGTCCACAGTCGAAAGCCACGGAACTTTGTCGTTCCTTGGGGAATCGAACAGTGCCAATGTTGCATGTGAAAGAGGGCGATCTTGCAGAGAAGAAAAGATTTGGCGTATGGATTCAGGCTAGGCAGCACGCTTGGGAAAGTGGATCGAGTTGGGTGGCACAGGGGTTTGCTGAGTGGGTAGCAAGCGATCACCCTGATGCTGTTTGGCTTAGGAAGCATGCTGAGGTTTTTATTGTACCGATCATGGATATCGATAACACCGCCACCGGTAATGGTGGCAAAGATGCCTTTCCTCAGGATCATAATCGTGATTGGTCTAGGCAACCCCATTGGAAAGAAACTGCGGCAGCACAGCGAATGATCGAGAAGTTGGTGAACGAAGACCGGATGGATGTTTTTCTGGATTTGCATAATCCAGGGCCTGGTGATCCGACTTTTTTCTTCACCCTTCCTGATGATCAGTTAAACAAGCTGGCGATACCCTCACGCAATCGGTTTATTGAATTAACTTATTCGAGAGTTAGTAAGATCAACCCGCCTTTTCTGATGAATGATAAACCTAAGCCCGCAGGGGTAGGATATACACCTAAGTGGCAAGAAATGAGTGCCAATTGGGTTAGTATGAAAGGCAACCCGCATACGGTTAGTTTATGTTTGGAGACTAGTTGGGATACGCCAAGTAGTACCACCGAGGGTTATCGGAAAGTTGGAGCAAGCCTAGGCGTAGGACTTAAGGATTATCTTAATGAACGCCCTTTGAAGCCGTAATTGCTCTCGCAATTTAGGGCGCTGATTGTTTTGTTGCCATCGCAATTGTAGGGAAAAAGCTTAAGGGCCAATGGTTTGGGCGATGCGGAAACCCAGATCGTGGCTCTGATAATTTGGCGCACTACTATTGCGTAGCGCAGAACGAACGCTTGAAGCTTTGACGCAGAAGGAACCTCCCCGCATAACACGGTCTTTGCCATTGGCCGGGCCCTGCGGATCTGTTGATGCTCGCTTTGGGTACACGCCATACCAATCATTGCACCACTCGAAAACATTGCCATGCATATCGTAAAGGCCAAAAGAATTAGGTTCGTAACTTCCCACAGCTAGAGGTTTACGGATTTTGTAATCACAATTGGCATCTACGGTGGTAATTCTATCGCCAAAAGAGAAGGGGGTATTCGTTCCGGCTCTGCACGCAAATTCCCATTCCGCTTCGGTGGGCAAGCGGAAACAATCTTCGGAATCTGCGTTTAGGTTGTTGATAAACTTTTGACAATCATCCCATGAAACATTAGTAACAGGTAGGTCATACCCTTTTATTTTGCTTGGGTTATACCCCATCACCACTTCCCATTGTGCCTGGGTTATCTGGTGCTTTCCGAGATAAAAAGGCTTGGAGATGGTTGCTTCGTATTGGGTTTCATCATCGTTGTGGTCTTCATCCGAGGGATCGGAACCCATTTGGAATTTACCTGCAAGGATTAAAACGAGTTGAAGCGTAATACCTTTGCCCAGATCGATCGATTCCTCTTTGGCCCCTTTGGTTTTTCTTTTTTTTACTGGTGCTGTTTTTTGTGCCATTGCAAGGTCTTTATCACTAAGAGCTTTGTAAGCTGCAGCACGGTTGATGTAGGCCTTTGTGTCGTTTGGGTTTAAATTTATGGCTTTTGTAAAAGCAGCGATCGCTTCGTGCAAATCTTTTGTTTGCATTGGTTCTGCATTTTCATTGGCAGTCGTTGTTCCATTGGATTTTGGGGGGGTATTTGGTTTGTTTTTGAACAGGTATTCATCGTGGTCTTTTCGTAGTGCAGTATTTGAAAGAATGCGAAGAGCTTGGTTTAGCTTTTTCATCATTTCTTCTGCGATGGGATCACCTAAGTTTCGGTCAGGATGATATCGCATTGCAAGTTTATTGAATGCAGATTTAATTGCTGAAAGATCAGCGTTGGCTTCGATTTCAAGTATTTCGTAATGATTGATGAATGTCATGAATGTTTGGATGTCTTGTTAATTGTGAATCAATGAGTATGTTTTAGCGGAAGTGAAGGTAATAAGCAAAGAACAAAACCCGAAGCATATTTAAGCCTTTGCCCACCATTGAACCCATCACAATAGTTAGAAAACTAAAGCGTTTTCTAGGTGATTTGTAAGCATTAGTTTGAGATAATCATTTTCACTGTATTATATTTACCCACCGCCTTGGGCTGGTTGCATCTAAGGTCGAATTCTTTTCCGGAACCATGATAATGAATCGCAGATTACTTCTTTTGTTGTTGGCGTGCTTGATTATTTCTCCTAATGCTTTTGCCCAGTATCCCGTCTGGCAGCAATCGGGTTCCTTTTATATTTTAACCACTCCCGAAGGGGCCAACCTTCCTTCAACTGCTAAACTTGCAGACTTCCCCCTGCTTGTCAGGTTGCACAAAGATTTTTTCAATTTCAGTAAAGCCAGGCCTATGGGAGAGGATTTGCGGTTTTCTTCCGCAGAGGGTAAACCGCTTCAATACCAGATTGAACAATGGGATGTGGCCAACGGTTTAGCAAGCATCTGGGTTCGGGTGCCTCTCATTGAAGGCAATCAAAGGCAACTCATCAACCTTCATTGGGGAAATCCTAATTGCGAAAGTGAATCAGATGGCAAGGCAGTGTTCAATGAATCGAATGGTTATGCTGCTGTGATGCATATGAGCGAAAAGATGGAAGATTCCACTGGTTCCCTAACGGTCAAAGATCAGGGAACATCTGATGCATTAGGGATGATTGGTAGGGGGAGACATTTGGCGGGTAAACAGGGCTTGTTCTTAGGGGAGAATATCTCCTCGTTTCCAGTGGGGGCCAATGGCAGTAGTACCGAGGCTTGGTTCAGGGCAGAAAAACCTAACGTCACAGTTGTAGCTTGGGGCAAAGAGCAAAGGCCGGGCAAAGTGATGATGAATGTTTTAAGCCCACCACGTGTAGCTATTCAGTGTTACTTTGCAGATGTTGATGCCAAGAGCGGGATCAAGATGGAGCGCTGGGTACATGTGGTTCACACGTATGAAAAAGGGGATTCCCGGGTTTATGTGGATGGCGTTTTAGATGGAAATACCAAGCCAATTTTAGATATTCCTACCCCTGCACGCATGTGGATTGGTGGTTGGTACCACAACTATAACTTTGTGGGCGATGTGGATGAAGTTCGGATTTCTAAAGTTGCTCGCTCTGCTGACTGGATCAAATTGCAGTACGAAAATCAAAAACCCATGCAAACGGTAACAGGGTTACTTTTGGAGAAGGGTGATGCATTTTCAGTTTCGAAGAAAGACCTCAAAATCAACGAAGGAAAAAGCGAAGTTATAACTGCAGAGGTAAAAGGCGCTCAGAAGCTGTATTGGATTTTGAAGCGAGATGGAATTGATACTATTGTTGCTGTCGATAGGCTTGGATTTAACTTTGAAGCCCCAAGAGTAACTCAAGATACTAAGCAGATGCTTCAATTAAAAGCGATCTTCCCTAATGAGATCAAGACGATCGATATTCCAATTACGATTGCAGAAGATATTCCAGAACCTCTTTTCACGCTGAAGGCGCCTTTACAATGGGATGGCAGAGAAACCATCGAGGTTGTACCAACTATTTCAAATCAATCTGAAATGAATACGAAGGGGGCGAGTAAAGTTAACTATCGCTGGGATGTTTCAGGTCTTGCTGTGATCAAGGAAGTAGCTGGCGATAAATTAATCCTCAAGCGTGCCCAGAACAGCGGAAAAATGACTGTTACATTAGCAATGAATAATGGCGGTGCGCAGACTACCAGGTCGGTTACCGTGGAAGTGAAGGAGCCTAAAAAAGATCCTTGGGTTCAGCGAGTTTCTTCCAAGGAAGAGCGGCCCATGGATAATCAGTTTTATGGCAGGGATGATAAAAACGAAGGAACGCTGTTTTGTAATGGAACGATTTCCGGGCCCACAGGGGAACTTGTTCTGAAAGTTTTTGCTGATGAAAAAATTTATAAGACTGAAACTCAAAAGCCCGGTGTTGGAGGGACTTATGCCTTTACCGTAAAGTTAAAGCCAGGCTTAATTAAGTATCGCATGGAGCTAATTACTAAAAAAGATGGCGATGAAGTTGTTTTGCACAAGGCGAATAATCTTATTTGTGGCGATGCCTATTTGATTCAAGGTCAATCCAACGCAGTGGCTACAGATATTGGTAAGGAAGATCCTGAATTTAGTAGCGAGTGGATTCGAAGCTTTGGCAGCACCTCTACGAGCCCTGATGGTTCCAGATTAAAATATTGGGGTAATGCAATCCATCGTGGTCGCAAGAACGAAAATGCCCAGATTGGGTATTGGGGCATGGAGCTTGGCCGAAGATTGGTGGAAGCCCACAAGGTTCCCATTTGCTTTATCAATGGTGCAGTGGGTGGTACCCGAATTGATATGCACCAGCGCAACCAAATGAATCCCGAAGATAGTACCACCATCTATGGCAGATTGCTTTGGCGTGTGAAAGAAGCTGGGCTTACTCATGCGATCAAGGCTGTGATTTGGCATCAGGGTGAAAATGATCAGGGGGCAGATGGCCCGACAGGTGGGTATGGTTGGGAAACTTATCTCCAATACTTTGTTGATCTTTCCGCTTCTTGGAAAAGTGATTTTCCCAATATCCAGAATTATTATCTTTTTCAGATATGGCCCAAGTCTTGTTCGATGGGTGTTGCGGGCTCGGATAATATGCTTCGGGAAATTCAGCGAACTCTTCCTAAATACTTTTCAAATATGGGCGTCATGTCCACCTTGGGAATCAATCCTCCAGGCGGTTGTCATTTTCCTCCTGCTGGCTACGCAGAGTTTGCCCGCATGATCTGCCCTTTGCTTGAAAGAGATCTTTATGGCAAGAATTCCTTAGTTTCAATCACCCCTCCCAATCTTGAAAATGCAAGTTACTCTAATTCAGAGAAGACTGAAATTACTCTGAAGTTTGATCAACCTGTTGTGTGGTCTGATTCGTTGGTGAGTGAATTTTATCTTGATGGGGCGTCAGGCAACATTGCATCGGGTAGTGTTTCGGATAATGTTCTTACGCTTAAGTTGAAAAATCCCTCCCAAGCAAAGAAGATCATGTATCTAGATAGCAAGGCTTGGAGTGGGAAGAATCTTTTGTTGGGTGCGAATGGTATTGCAGCACTTACTTTTTGTGATGTGCCTGTGTTATCTAAACCATGAGTTTTATAAGAGGTTTATAAAACCTGAACGACATTGAGTAGGGCGGGATTTCTTGGTTTTACGAAGCGGATGCAAAGCAAGCTGGAGGGTTCATTCGTTTTTTTGAACCCTGCCACTCGCGCTATTAATAAGTTAAAGAGATTTTGCTTTTGCAATTAAGTTTCGTCGATTGCTTTAATTTGAGGATACTTATGTTTAGTAATTCATACTGCAGGAATGTTTTAGTTGGATTATCCTTCTTAGTTTTTATTACTGAATCTAGCCTTGGTGCAGATCCTTTGCCAACCTTGCAGCAGCAATTGATCAAGGAAGACATCTCAAATCTGTCACGCGATGCCAGGGAAAAAGGTAATGCCTCTCGAGGAGCCTTGGCTTTTTATAGGCAGGATATGGCTTGTATTCGTTGTCATTCGGTTGGGGATGATAATAATAAATATGGCCCAGATCTTACAAAATTAGGGAAGGACGCCACCGATACTTATCTTGTGGAATCCATGATTCTGCCTTCCAAGGTAATCAAGAAAGGTTTTGAAACCGTAGTTATTACTACTAAAGCAGGGAAGACCATATCGGGGCTTTTGGCAGAAGATAAAAGTGATGCGGTTGTAATCCGGGATAACGCAGTGGATGGCAAACTCATCACGATTTCGAAAAAAGAAATTGAAGAGCGAAATGATAAGGGGCCATCATTGATGCCTGATGGTTTGATTAATGTTCTTAGCGGCAGACAAGAGTTCTTGGATATGGCTCGTTTTTTGATGGAGGTGTCTGAAAAAGGGGTGGAATATGCAAAACAAATGCGCCCTGCATCTTCTCTCTTTGCGGCTCTTCCCCTGCCTGAATATGAAAAAGATATAGATCATGCTGGCTTCTTGAAATCGATTGATGCGAAAAGTTTCAAGAGGGGGGAAGCCATTTATTTGCGAGTTTGCGCCAACTGTCATGGCACCAAAGATCAAGTCGGTTCCATGCCCACTTCTTTAAGGTTTGCTGAGGGGAAGTTTAAAAACGGTTCAGATCCTTTTCGCATGTATCAAACTTTGACACATGGTTATGCGGTTATGACTCCTCAGGCTTGGATGGTCCCCGAGCAGAAGTACGATGTCATTCATTACATCCGGGAAGCTTTTTTAAAGCCTTATAACCCAGAGCAGTATGCAAAGGTTGATGATAACTACCTTGCGGCGTTACCCAAGGGATCTACACGGGGCCCCAAACCTTCCAACATTGAACCATGGGTGATGATGAATTATGGCCCTAGTTTAATGTTAACTTTAGAGGTTGGTGATAAGGGCAATTTTGCTTACAAGGGGATTGCAGTACGGTTGGATAATGGCCCGGGGGGTATCACCCGAGGCAGGCATTGGATGATGTTTGATCACGATACCATGCGCATGGCTGCGGCATGGGAGGGCGAAGGGTTCATGGATTACAACGGGATCAATTTCAATGGCAGGCATCAGGTACATCCAAGGGTGGTCGGGAATGTGAAGTTCGCAAACCCTGTGGGGCCTGGTTGGGCTAATCCAGAAACCGGATCCTTTGAAGATCCCCGGTTCAAGGGGCGTGATGGCAAACCTTACGGCCCGTTGCCTAATTCATGGTCCAAGTATTTGGGCATGTACCATTATGGTAGTCAATCCATTATTTCTTATAGCGTGGGCGATGCTAAAATTCTAGAGATGCCCGCGTATGAAATAGCTTCATCAGGCAAGGTTGTATACACCCGCAATTTAAATGTGGGCAAGTCCTCCCGCGATTTAACCATGAGAGTTGCCCCAGTGGGAACACCTTGTGCAGTCGTAGCTGCGAATGCCAAGCTTGTGGAAAAAGATGGGTATACAGTGCTTCAAATTCCTGCATCGAATATACCTCAACTTATTAAAGTCCTGCAATCGGACGGCCCTTTAGATCTCTTACAAGCGTTTGCCAAGAATGCTACAAGTGCAGTTTCTTTGGAACCGTTTATGCAAGGTGGGCCGAAGCGTTGGCCAGATTTGATTAAGGCTCAGGCGGTTGTTGGATCTAATGATCTAGCTTTTGCAATTGATGTCTTGAATCATCCAGCCAATAACCCATGGAATTGCCAGATGAGACTGACGGGTTTTGATTTTTATGCAGATGCAAAGCGTGCTGCGGTTTGCACATGGGATGGCGATGTATGGCTTGTGGATGGTTTGAATGCGATTGATAAAGGCCTTACTTGGAGAAGAATTGCATCGGGATTATTTCAGCCTCTTGGGTTAAAGTTGGTTAACGATGTTGTTCATGTGACTTGCAGGGATCAACTTGTAATCTTGCGCGATCTTAACGGCGATGGCGAAACAGATTTTTACGAATGCTTTAATAATGATCATCAGGTGACCCAGCATTTTCATGAGTTTGCAATGGGTTTGCAAGTTGATGCAGAAGGCAACTTCTATTATGCCAAGGCTGCTTGCCATGCGCTTAAAGCCGTGGTTCCCCACCATGGAACGCTCTTAAAGGTTAGCAAGGATGGTTCGAAGACCGAAATTTTGGCCACTGGTTTTAGAGCTCCCAACGGCGTGTGCCTAAACCCCGATGGTACTTTCTTTTTAACGGATCAAGAGGGTTTTTGGATGCCCAAGAACCGCATCAATCTTGTAGAGAAGGGTAGTTACCATGGAAATTTCTGGGGCTATCACGATGTTACAGATTCATCCGATGCTGCAATGAAAAACCCACTCTGCTGGATCACCAATGAGTTTGATCGGTCACCTTCTGAATTGGTTTGGGTTACGGGAAATGGTTGGGGCCCGCTTAAGGGTTCACTTTTGAATTTCTCCTATGGTTATGGAAAAGTCTATGTTGTACCCCATGAAAAAGTTAATGGTGAATGGCAGGGCGGAATGTGCGCATTACCTTTACCTCAATTCCCCACCGGGGTTTCGCGGGGTAGATTCAATCCTGAAGATGGTCAGCTTTATTGTTGTGGCATGTTTGCTTGGGCGGGTAATCAAACTGCTCCGGGCGGTTTCTACCGCATTCGTTATACAGGTAAACCTGTTCAACTCCCTGTTGAATTACATGCAATGAAGAAAGGTGTTTCGATTAAGTTAAGCGGAGAAGTTGATTCAAAGTCTGCCATTAACCCAGAGAATTATGCCGTCAAGATCTGGGGGCTAAAACGCAGCGAGAAATATGGTTCCAAACATATTGATGAGAGAATGCTTAAGGTTACTTCAGCAAAGTTGGTTGCAGATAATAAGACCATTGAATTACAAATCGAAGGCATAGAGCCAACTTGGGGGATGGAAATCAAGTATTCTTTGCTTGCTGCAGATGGGCAGAAGTTTAATGGCGTAATACACAATTCGATTTTCCGTCTTGCTGATTAAAGCTTAAACAGCAAGACGGGGTTTGAATGAGGCTAAGCTTAAACCATTTCGGGCATAGGTTGTGCATTATCTTCGACGAGGAATTGTGGCCTGCCGTTGATATCGGTTAAGGTTACCTCGTTCGTATTGATGCCAAGGTTGTGATAAAGGGTGGAGTAAAGTTCGCCAAACTTGACAGGGCGCTGTGTTGCTTCTCCGCCGATGCGATCTGTGGCGCCAATCACTTGACCCATTTTCATGCCGCCCCCTGCTACTAATGCGCAGTTGACCTGAGGCCAGTGATCGCGGCCTACGATATTGCTAATTTTAGGTGTACGGCCGAATTCACCCATGATGACGACGCTGCAATCTTTATCCATGCCACGTTGGTGAAGATCTTCAATCAGTGCACTGACGCATTTATCAAAGATCGGGAAGTCTTCTTTTTCTCGAACGAAGATCGAGTTGTTGTCTCGGCCTTCTGCTTTCATTCCGCCATGCCAATCCCATTTGCTGTAGTTAAGAGTTACAACGCGAGCCCCAGCCTCGATAAGCCTGCGAGCGATTAACATACTTTGTGGAACTCGGGGTGCGCCATTACCATCAATGAACTTAGTCGGGTCGCCTGTGCCATAGCGTTCAACGGTGTGTGGGTGTTCCTTCGATAAATCAAGTGCATCTGCAAGGCGCGAAGATGTCAGCAAACCAAAAGCTTGTTCGTTGAAAGTATCCATGCCTTTGAGCATGCCCTTGGCATCGACATCACGGCGCATGTGATCAAAGCTACGCAATAGATTTTTTCTTTCAGCAAGGCCATTAAGGTTAATCCCTTGAAGGATCATATCTTTTCGGGAAGGGCCCATAGGGCGGAAAGGTGTGTAGGAAGACCCGAGGAAGCCGGGGCCTGGTTCGTTGTAGGGGCCGTGGGTGCAGGTGTAGCACATGCTGATAAAGGGTGGGGTTGCCTGATCAACAGGGCCCTGAATTTTTGCTACGGTAGATCCAAATTGGGGCCATCCACCTGCAGGTGTCATCTTTTTTGGATGGTGCCCGTTGAAAACCTGAATCGCATCATGCCCATCTTGATTGCCAACGATGGATCTGATGATGGTTAATTTATCCATCATCCCAGCAAGCAGAGGGAATGCTTCGCAAATTTTGATGCCATTGACATTGGTTGAAATTGGTTTCCATGGCCCTGCGATTTCTTTTGGGGCATCAGGTTTTAGATCGAACATATCTTGGTGGGGCGGGCCACCAACAAGGTAAATCAGGATGACTGATTTTTGCGAAGACTTGATTCCTGCCTTGGCTTCGGCTTGCAACAGTTGTGGTAAGGTAAAACCAGCGGCACCAAAGGCGCCTATTTTAAGAAAACTTCGTCTTGCGAGCTTATGGTTGGCTTGGTTTGGCATTATAAGTCTGCTCCAGAAAACGAAAAGAATCAATAGGCGGGATTAATAACTTATCTCATAAATATATCGTATGTTGAAGGCCGAAAGAATTAAAAATCGTCAAAGATAAAGTCTTTTTTTAATCTTTAGCCCTGATTTTACTCGCCTAATGTCTGTTTATCTCAAAACAACGACCCTTTTTGCTTTTATTTGATCCAGATTGCCATTACCTTAATCATTCCTTCCTTTGTATTTAGAGATCTTTCTCATGATAAGTTTTCATTCCTTTCGCTTCACAGCTTTCCTAGTGTTGGTACTTTCTTTTGGAACACTTATTGCTCAGGAAATTAAATCTGTTCGGGTAGGCCTCCTTGGAATTGATAACTATCAGTCTGTTGCTTACACCCAGTTGTTTAACGACCCCAAGGCGACAGGCGACCTTGCTGGGTTGAAAGTGGTTGCAGCGTTTCCCTCGACCTCAAGCACTGATATTCCAGAAAGCGTTGATAGCTTGCCCAAATGGAAAGATGCACTGAGTAAATACGGTGTTAAAATGGTTGGTTCCGTGAACGAGTTGCTTGCAAATTGTGATGTGGTGATGATCATGAGTTTGGATGGGCGCAGGCATCTCGCAGAATCATCATTGGTTTTGAAAGCTGGGAAACGACTTTATATTGGCCGCCCCATTGCTGCAAATTTTGTAGATGCAGTTTCAATCATCCGCCTTTCTGAACAAACCAAAACCCCCTTCTGGACGAGTTCCCAACATCGATTCAGCCCAGGTTTCATAGGGATGAAAAATCATCCGGAGGTTGGTAATGTTTTGGGTTGCGAAATATATGGCGGTTGCCCCACGGTACCACACCATTCAGAACTTTACTGGCATGCCTTGCACAGCATCGAAACAATTTACAGCATAATGGGGCCGGGATGTGTAACGGTATCTTGCACATCAACCCCGATTGCGGAATCCATTACCGGAACCTGGGCAGATGGCAGAGTTGCAACTTATCGGGGAATCAAAAAAGGAGCGATCAAATACAGTGGCACCGTGTTTGGGGAAAAAGGCGTTTCGGTTGCTGGAATTTATGGCCATGGTGTTCCTGTAAAGGGCGTTGTGCCCACCAATGATAAATACATGGGTTATGAGGGGATTGCGATAGAGATAGCCAAGTTTTTTAAGGGTGGCCCGGTTCCCGTAAGCGCCAATGAGACTATGGAAATCCTTGCATTCATGGAAGCTGCACATGAAAGCAAAAGCAAGAACGGCGTTCATGTTCAAATTGCAGACATCCTGAAAAAAGCACAAAAGTAAGTGTCCGGGAAAGATCAGACTCCGATATCTTCATTCCAAAGGTTTGGTTTTTTCAGAATGAATTGCTCCATCATTTCGATGCAGCGGTGATCCTGTAGAACCATAGTTTTAACATTTCTGCTCTCTAGAAGTTTCTCTTCACCCATAAAGGTTTTGTTTTCCCCAATGATAACCCTTGGGATTTGATAAAGCAGTATCGCCCCGGTGCACATAGGGCATGGGGAAAGCGTGGTGTACAAGGTGCATTCGCGATAAACACTCGCAGGCAATCGGCCTGCATTTTCCAATGCATCCATTTCGCCATGGAGGATTGCACTGCCATTTTGCACCCTGCGATTATGCCCACGCCCAATGATTTTTCCATTGTGTTCGATTACTGAGCCGATTGGTATACCGCCTTCAGCTAGGCCTTTTCTTGCTTCATCAATCGCTGCTAGCATGCAGCTCTCTTCAAAGGGTGAAAGGTTCATGATCGTTTCCTTAGAGGTTTTTATTAGTTGCATCCCGCTACCACTACTTTATAATTTAATTGGTTTGATTGAGTAATTATCCCCCCTTTTTACAGGACAAAACATGAATCGTAGAGAGTTTATTGCTAGCCTTGCTGTGGCAGGCATTGGTTCCAGCTTTGCATTTGCTTCACAAAAAAAAGAACTATTTGAAATCTCTCTTGCGCAATGGTCGCTTCATAAGGCGATCTTTGGCAAGAAAATAGATGCAGGTGACTTTCCTAAAGTGACAAAGGAAGAGTTTGGAATCAACGCGGTTGAGTATGTCAATCAGTTTTATAAAGACAAGAAAAAAGATGATGGGTATGTCAAAGAACTCCGTAAAAAGTGTGACGACCTTAATGTGAAAAGCGTTTTGATCATGTGTGATGGCGAAGGCCAGTTGGGTGATGCGGATGAAAAGAAGCGCAAGCTCGCAGTCGAAAATCATTACCGGTGGGTTGAATGGGCCAAGACTCTTGGTTGCCATTCCATCAGGGTGAATGCGGGCAGCAGCGGTACCTACGAAGAGCAGATGGATCGTGCCTCGGATGGCTTGCGTATGCTTTCCGAATGGGCAGGGAAAATGCAGATCAATGTGATTGTTGAAAACCACGGTGGTTTATCCAGCAATGGCGCATGGCTTGCTGCAACCATTAAGAAGGTTGGCCATCCTGGTTGCGGTACACTTCCCGACTTTGGGAATTTCCGCGTCAGCAAGGATGAAGAATACGACCGGTATAAAGGTGTGTTGGAGCTGATGCCCTATGCCAAGGGCGTTAGTGCTAAAACCCACGACTTTGATGCAAAGGGTAATGAAACCAAAACTGATTATCGCAAGATGATGAAGATTGTTATGGATGCTAATTACCATGGTTTTGTTGGCATTGAATACGAAGGCAGCAAGTTAAGTGAAGCAGATGGTATTCGAGCAACCAAGAAGTTGTTGGAAACCGTGCGTACGGAATTCGCGAGCTAAGGTGGTTTGCTTGGAAACAAAAAAGGCTTCCCAGATAATATCGGGGAAGCCTTCTTTTATTTAAAGTAATGCTTTAATTGACTATGCCCATAAACCTTACGGGCAGGGGTTGGATTCTATCTTGATCGTAGGTGAACTTAGCGGGGAATCCCATTTGGGTTGGTGGTATAGCTGGCTTTCCTGTTTTGGGGTCCAAGGGGCCAAAAAACCAACTGAATGAGGCATCTTCAATTTTTTTCCTGCTAAAGGTTCTCAAGGTATTTTCACCTTTTTTTGTCATTAGCGTGATGTAGTTTTTGACAATATCGTCGTTGGCTTCTTCTAGCAATTTACTTCCCACATTCTTTGATTTGTATTTGAATTCACCTGTAAATTTTTGATCAGGTGAGGTGGCTGATTTTGCTTTCGGATCAGCTTTTTTCTCTTCGCGAGTAAAGCCAGGTTTTACCTTCTTAAGTAAACTAACAGAAAAATCATCCCTAGCTTTATCTTCCGTGCCGGTTACAAATACCATCTGCACCCTTCTTGTCCTTGGCATAGTAATATCCTTCAGCCATCCTGGAATTTGCGTTGTAAAACTTTTGCCTGCAACGGTTGGGCTGATGGAAAGCCAAATTGCTGAAAGTTGTGCACTGCCCTCGGCATCTTCTGCTGCATTTGCTTTCAAAATTATTTTTTTAGGACCAGGGGCTTTGAGGTTTAATATACCCCCGTTTTGGGGTACATCCTCCACAGTACAAGAAAGCCTGCGCCATTCGCTTGCCATCCACAGCGCCCCAAGAGTTGCACCTTCACCTGCACCAATGACAATGATGTTTGAACTGTTTGCTTCGCCATCATCATTTTTAATATCGAGGAAGGATTTAGCCGCAGCGATGTCATTGACAAGGTTTGGATAATAAGCAGCAGTAAATTCACTTGAGTTGATTTTGGCAGGTTTATTTGGCATTTTGGCGCCCGGTAAAATCAAGTTGTGGGGTTGTAGCCAGAAGTTTGGGTTTACTCCAACACTTTTGCCATGCCCACGAAAATCAAAACTTAATACGCTTTGGCCTGCTGCCTGAAGATCAAGTGCTAGTTTTTCCCAACCGTCTTGCGAACTGTCGCCACCCTTACGGAAAGTGAAATCGTGTAAAAGAATGATGGAAGCGCCATCTTTAGGTTTGGCACTGGGGTAAAATTTTCCTGAGAGCAATACGCCATCGTGAGTCCGAAAATTGATGGATTCACCTTCAGCCTTGGCGGAAGCAGGAATTGCTAACAGAGTGAAAAAGCTAAGGAGTAGGGTTAGCGAACCAGCTTTTAGTGTGAAGTTTGTCATGTTTGTAACCTTCGTAGGGGCCAGAATAATATCTACTTAAATATTTCATCTTCCGAAAGAACAGGCAAGAGAAAAGCTGTTTTTTAAGAGGAACTTGCGTAAAAAAAACCGATTATTCGCGCGCGAAGGGGCTTTCGCAGGCGCATAATCGGAATGGTAAGAAAGGTTCCCGGCCTTTCCAAAGCAAAACCCAGCCAGAAATCTCTGAAGGCGATCATCCTGTTGTTCGTTGTTTTCAGGTACGCCATTTCCCAGCAGGGCCAGCCAAATCAAAATGACAATGATTCTCTTTTAGCAGAAAGAGTCATGAAGTTAATATGCCCCAAACTTCATGAACATTGTCAGGCCCAGACAACTGTTGATGCAACCTTTCTCAAAAGTGCCAAGGGCCTTTTTCGGGCGCCATGCCCGAACCTCTCCTTGCAACTTTGTGCAAAGGTAAATCTAATCAATCAAGGAAGGGGCGTACCCGCTACTGTACGCTTTACTGAACTTAAAATAATTTATCGCGAGAGAGTTAAGCTGGCGAGAATAGGCCAAATAGAAAATTTTTTGGCAGTGGTTTTAGCCCTGTTCATCGGTTTGATAGCCACGGGTTTCGTTAGATTTCTCTTCTGCATAGCTTGCTGGTTCAAATTCATGATCGATGTCATCATAATTACAAACATAGCCCGGTAATTTTGATTTTTCGAGCTCTGCATGAAAGGAATTTAGAACGGCCTGTTGAATGTTTTCCCTGCATTCTGGATTGATGGGGTGGGCAATATCTGCATGCATTTTCTGCTTGCCATTGGTGTCGCGACCCATGCCCCTAAACTCTGCAAGCTTGCATCCACATTGATTACAGAAACGGGCTCGGAGTTGATTTTTACAAGAACATTTGGTGCAGCGATCCATTAATTTTCGGCTCGGCATAGCGACAAACCAACCCCGGGTGCCTTCAATGATTTTCAAGTCGCGGATGACAAAAGCATTGTCAAAGGTGATGGAGCAGAATGCTTGAAGTTTTTCGTTGTCGTTACCCGATTCCATGAGTTTGATTCGAACTTCCGTGATTTTCACAACAACTCTCCTTAATTGTCGCAGGATTTTATTGCCTGCCTAGTGATAAAAGTATGCTGTATAAGATTTCTAGCTGGGCCATGAATGAGAGATTTTGCAACTTCAAGAGCCCGTTCATCGTGTTCAAAAAGCGCAAAAATTGCAGAACCACTACCACATAATAAGGGGTTTTTAGCCCCAGCAATCCTCAAAGCTTCGAACAATAACCCAAGTGCAGGCTCTAATTCAAGTGCTGGCTCCTGCAACCTGTTAAATAGCCCATCGTTGACTTTGCTAATTTCTGAACCAACAAATGAGCCCTTGGCTTCCGCTTGATCCCTTGGAGAGGTGGGGATTTTTAAACGCGAATAAACACTTGCGGTGGAGAGACCGAAAACAGGTTTTACAACCAAGATACTTAGATCACATCGAAAAGCTGAAGGCAAGATTTTTTCGCCCCGGCCTGTGCACCAAGCTGCCTTCTTTTGAAGAAAAAATGGCACATCACTGCCTAGCTTTGCAGCTTTTTCTTCCAGTACTTTTTCAGTTAGATTTAGCTTCCAGAGTTGATTCAAAGCGCAAAGCGTGGCAGCTGCATCTGAAGAACCACCGCCTAATCCTGCCTGCCATGGAATGTGCTTGAATAAACGGATTTCCGCCCCCAAAGGCTTTTTGCTTTCTTCCTGCAGCACGGTCGCAGCACGAACTATCAGATTATCCGGCCCCGTAGATAATTCTTTCGAATCGCACCAAAGCTTGATCGAACCTGTTGGGGCTTCGCGAAATTCTAAAACATCGTGTATCCGCACTGGCACCATGAATGTACTTAATTCATGATAACCATCGGGGCGCTTGCCTGAAATTTCCAAATAGAAATTCAGCTTGGCGTTAGCCCAAACCTGCAACCCATTTGTAATCGAAACCATGCGCATTTCAAAAGCTGCTTTCATCCTTGAAACCAACCACCCAAGTACTTCGTACCTTTTGCTTTAATTCAAATGGTACACAAATACTTCAAGGCCGTATTTTGACTTGCCGAATTTTAGTTCTTAATACGGAAGTTCGTCAAGAGGGGATACAAGATCCCCTCCATCCGTTCTAGATAAAAGCATTACTTGGCAGGAATCAAATCCCTGTTTTTTAACCAGCCGACCAACCGGTCTGGCCAACTTGATGTTTCACCCATCTTTGTTGCAAGCCCTACTCCATGCTTGCCTTTTTCATAGATGTGAAGCTCTGCAGGCACCTTGTGTTTTTTCAATGCGAGGTAGAACAAGATGCTGTTTTCTGGGGGCACGGCGGTATCTTCATCGGTGTGAAAAAGAAAGGTGGGCGGGGTTTGTGCGGTTACGCGGGTATGGTTGCAAAGGCTTTCCACAAGTTTTGCATCTGCATCTTTGCCTAAAAGATTATTGCGTGAGCCCATGTGTGCAAAGGGTGGTTCAAAAGTGATCACCGGATAGCAAAGAATTAAGAAATCTGGCCTGCAACTTGCTTTATCGATGCCATCTGTGGCATCTGGGTTGCCAGCATCAAACTGGGTGCCCGCAGTGGATGCAAGGTGCCCCCCCGCAGAAAAACCCCAGATCCCAATCTTCTTTGCATCCACCCCATAGGTGGTTGCATTAGCCCTTACCGTTCGTATTGCGCGTTGTGCATCCATCAAGGGTGCGGGATGTCGATACTTCGGCCCAAGTCTGTATTTAACTACAAATGCAGAAATACCCTGAAGGTTTAGGAATTCTGCAATCTCTTTCCCTTCATGGCTAATCGCCAACCCGCCATAACCACCACCTGGGCAAACCACCACTGCAGTGCCGTTCGCTTTTTCCTTGGCAGGCAAATAAATGGTGAGAGAGGGTTTATCTTTATCTTCTGTACCCATCGCGCCAGGGGCACCATTAGGCCAAAGCGGGATGGTTTGGGGTTCTGCATGTGTTGCCAATAGGGCAAAAGTGAGGAAAGTAGGCAGTGAAATCATGGTTTTTCCTAAAAAAGAGAGAATAGTTGAAATAATAATTCCGTAATTACGAAAAATACTATATCTCGAGAAGGAATTCGAGAGATATAATAAGAAGAGATAGTGATTTGTGATTTTCGGGGGCGATCCGGTTTCGACCGGGCTTACGGAAGTGCAGGTTGCGTGCCGTGGTTGATCAGATGGCCACGTAAATATCTGATCAAACTTAACTGCAGAACCGCAGTTCTCAATGGCTGCTTAATAAAACAGCAGCCGCGCGTCTAGGAGCTTAGCCAGAGA
>Ga0209296_1001383_pt1 | contig 18725 bp, 18 predicted proteins | sample S_130206_EF_Meta_FD_187319 | JGI IMG/M metagenome (GOLD analysis project Ga0209296, IMG submission 187319) | Freshwater microbial communities from Lake Simoncouche, Canada to study carbon cycling - S_130206_EF_MetaG (SPAdes) (version 2) | ecosystem: Environmental > Aquatic > Freshwater > Lake ...
TTTTGCACCTTCATTGCCCGCAGCAACCGCGGCTGTAACTTCTTCATTCACAATGACCTGCAACTCATTGTCGCTCATTGCTGCCGGAAGGTAACGCGACAAGATTTCTGCTTCAGCCGATTCTTGCGCAGCCGCCTCGGTGCGGCCAGCCTGGGTGTAAATCTCTGCAGATTCAAGACGCTTCTTTGTTTCTGCTTGCAAGATTTTCAATACCTGATCGTCTGACAACTCAACTGCTTCAGAACCCGCTACTTCAGCATTCATAACGGCAGCAATTGCCATACGCAATGTTGACTTCAGCATGTTGTCTCCCGCTTTCATAGCGGCCGTGAGATCTGATTTGAGGGTGTCTTTAAGCGATGTCATGTAATCAGTCTGCCGTAACTGAGCACCAGAAATAGAGAAAGGGCCCAAGGTTTGCACCTCAGACCCTTTCCATTTTGGGGGAATCTAACTAACGATGACTGCAGTCACCATGTACTTCATGCCTGTTGGAGTCTCGGCGTGGGTCAGGATGTGGCAGTGCCACGCCCAGACACCAGCGTCTTTTGCGGTGTACAACACCGACCAACGCTCACCGGGAGCAACGCTGATGGTGTCTGCAAAGAACGGATTCTCGAGCATTTTTCCATCACGAGCAACTACTAGTCCCGTTGGTTGATGCATATGCATCGGGTGAGACATCAAGCCTTCGTTGTAATAGTGCACCAGCATTGTTTCGCCGATTTTCATGACGTATGGAGCTGTTGCTGGGAATGACTTGCCATTGAGTGACAAACCAATTGTTCCGGCATCGTTCAACACCATCACAACTTCTTGCTCGACTTTTCCGTTGGAGTCAGTCAGGCGGCTACCGGCTGCCTTCATAGTTGAGGTTTTCCAATCACCAATCAGAAGTGAACCTGCAAGGCCATTTGGAATTTGAACTTGAGCATTGTGGTGCGAGTGATACATACCGACAGCGGCTTCAGTAGCAGTGAACTCGTAGTCGAACGTTTCGCCAGGCTTGATAACACTTTGCGTAATCGGGTCAACACCGTCCATCGCGTTAGGTACGCGAACTCCATGAAGGTGCATCGAGGTTGACTCAGGAAGCTCGTTCTTTATGCGAATACGAATCTTGTCGCCAACGTTCGCACGCAACTGTGGTCCAGGAATCTGACCGTTATACGCCCAGCCCTTTACAACTTTCCCGCCTTCAACTTCCCAGTCAACAATCTTTGCCGTGAGGTCGAACTGTTTGTATCCATCAGATGAGATGGTCGGCTTCAGTTCTTGGCCACCGAGTCCTGCAGTCTTTTCTGGAAACCGTTTTACAACTGCTTCCATCATTGAGTCCATCTGCGCATTTGACATAACCGCAACCGTGTCGGTAGGAGCTGATGTATCAGCACTCACTTTCAAAACTGTCTTCATTCCTGAATCTTTATGACCAGGTATCTCGCAAATAATGTTTACATTGCTTGTTACTTTGCCAAGTTCCAGTAATACATGTGCTCCAGCATCGATGGTGGGTGTGCGCTTGTTCAAATCAGCTGCAGCAAGGTTGTGTTGTGCAGCGCCAGCATTATGCACGTTGAAAACGACATCGCCAGGAGGCACAACAGACGGGCTTAACGCGATTGCGAATTCAGTCAACGTGACTTCCACTGTCGAAGTGCCACTCGCCGAAGGTGAGCCGGCTGATTCTGTTGATGATCCGCCATTTTTCGCTACGGAAACGATTCCGATAGCTCCGATTGAAACGACCATGGCAATGACTGCCAACATCATCAAGGAAAAAAGGAAATCACTGCTTGCAAGAAACGGATTTCTAGTGGGTTTGTCTGACATCTTCGTTACTACTCTCTGTGTAAACAATCTGTTCACTCACGACAGTAGAAATAAAACTCGTGTTAGGCATTCCATAAATCCGCTAAAAGAGATGCAGTATTCGTCACATAAATAGTTCTATTTGCACTACCTAAATGGGACTAATTGCTCTTCGAGTCGTAATTTGAATGGCGCCTCTGCCACAGTAGAAGGCGTGTCAACTCCAGATTATTTCCCCGCAGCCCCTGAGGGTGGCGAACTTATTCACACTCGTTTCTATGAAGCGCGTACGTACAAGATGAACGATGACCTCTTCTTATTACGCGGAGTTGTATGCGATGAGAAGCCTGCAGGTCTCTATATGGCCGGCGATCCAGACCCACTGTGGGTGCACCACATGGTTGTTGATCTCGAGATCACCTTCCCTATGTTTGTGATTCAAAAAGTTAGTGTCACCTTCCATGAGCGCCCTCATACTCATTGCACCGACATTGAACCTGACTACCAAAAGCTTGTCGGTCTCTCCATCGCTCGCGGATTCAACAAACAAGTAAAGGACCTATTTGGTGGCCCTCGTGGATGCACACATATTGGTGCATTGCTCGCCGCGATGGCACCTGTAGCTATTCAAAGTGGTTGGTCAATGCGAATGGGTAACGCTCTCAGCACAGAGGAATCCGATGGTGCCACTACTGCGGAGCAACGCAAACGCTCATATGCAATGAACTTGAACACATGCCATATGTGGGATGAAAATGGTCAGATGGTCAACGACATCGAGGCTGGCCTGCCAATGGAGACTCCTCTATGGATCTCAAAGCGCGCAAAGAAACTAGGCCGCGACGAATCTGAGTGGTTGAAGAGGCGCGATTAGTTGCTATTTGGCAACTGTTGTCAGCACGTACAGCACTGACATCACAAAGAGAACGAATGCAGGCGCAGTGTCTTTCACTGAATCTTTCACGCGCGTATGCGTCACTGTTGCCACTGCGAAATACAGACACAAACCGACACCGGCTAACTCGCCAAGTCGCACTTTTTGAAATCCGATAGCAATACCTATCGCTCCGAGAATCTTTATTGCACCGAGTAGGGGCAAACGCTCTGCCGGGACTTTCAGTTTCTTCATTTCTTCAACAAGCTTTTGAGGCTTTCGAAAATCCATCAACGCTGAGCCAACGCAAACCAGAATGAGAAATACTGCAAGAACTGTGGAAACGCTGCTCATGAGAACAATCTAGGCGCGATTGCTGGTCGCGCTGTGGAGGATGCTCTGTTCGTGGTCAAGCAGCCACTTCTTCACTTCTATTCCCCCACCAAAGCCAGTGAGCGAACCATCGGCGCCGACTATGCGATGACACGGCAACACAATGGCGACTGGATTACGACCATTTGCGCCGCCAATCGCACGCACAGCTTTGGGCCGACCAATTGAAGCTGCTTGTTGTCCGTATGAAGCTGTGCGCCCATATGGAATTTCAGCCAACGCTCTCCACGCAGCAATTTGAAACTCTGTGCCTTGCAGGTCTAGCGGTAATTCAAAGTTGAGCCGAGACCCGTCGAAGTATTCCTCAAGTTGAGTGATCGCATCATTAACTGAATCATGAATTTCAGTATTTGAAATGTGAAGTCTCTCGAGAGGTTTTGGATGTGCATCGTTTGCAAACATCACAAACCGAATTCCGAGTTCTGAACCGACAACAGTTACGACGCCGAAAGGCGCCTCGTATGCGCGGCACGAAAAAAATAGAGCGTCAGAGGGCACTTCGGAAGATTAGCCACGGTTCGTGCCAGCGAAACTCACTAGTTGTAGAATGCAACTATCGAAACACAAACATTTTCCCTCACGCAGCGCGATATCAAATTCGTCTACGCGGCAATGATGGCAGCGTCGTTCCTTTCAGCCCTGAACGGATCCATCGTCAGCACCGCACTTCCAGAAATTGTCAGCAAGATCGGCGGCGGCGGCACAAAAACGTACACATGGGTAATCACTGCGTACCTACTCACATCAACCACAGCCACGCCTCTCTTTGGCAAATTCAGTGACCTCTATGGCCGCAAGCGATTGACCCAAATTGCAATCAGTATCTTTCTGCTCGGCTTAGTTTTCTGCGCACTTGCACCAAGCATGCCCATCCTCGTAGCAGCTCGTGCTTTTGAAGGAATTGGAAGCGGCGGAATCATGGCCATGACTTTTGTGGTCATTGCCGACATCGTGCCCCCACGAGAGAGAGGGCGGTACGTCGGTGCTTTCACCAGTGTCTTTGCAGTCGCCGGCGTGCTTGGTCCACTCGTTGGTGGTGTCATTGTCGACAACTTCTCGTGGCGTTGGATATTCACCGTCAATCTGCCGTTCGGGCTTGTGGCAATTGCCATGACTCAGAAATATCTTCGACTACCGATGACACGCCGAGACACAAGTATCGACGTCATCGGGGCATTGCTTCTCGTTAGCGGTATCGGTTCCTCTATTTTGACAATCTCTTGGGTGTCAGGCGAATACGGATGGGCATCGCGACCGACACTTGTCATGGGCTGTATTTCTGTCATCTTGATTTCTGCTTTGTTCTTGTGGGAACCACACGCGGACAACCCAATGCTCCCAATGCACCTGTTCAAGAATCACACTGTTCAAACAATGGTGCCGATGACAACTTTGATTAGCGCAGCCATGACATTGGTGAGTTCGTTCATGCCGCTGTTCCTGCAAGCAGTGACGGGAATTTCACCAACAAAATCAGGGCTTCTCTTAGTACCGATGATGCTTGGCTTAACTTTTTCAAGCACTCTCGTAGGTCGCAAAGTCACGGCTACAGGTCACTACCGAAAATGGCCAATCATGGGCACTGCAATGGGAATATTCGGATTAACGCTCGTCAGCTTTATTTCTAAATCCGGAATTGGCATCGGAGTTGGCTTAGTCGGAATGGCCTTTATTGGATTCTGCTCTGGCGCATCATTTCCTACCTCGACGACCGCCATTCAGAACAGTGTCGATATTCGCGACCTTGGGGTTGCTAGTTCTACTGCACAACTGTGCCGCTCGCTTGGAAGCGTTATCTCTGTTGCCGTCTACGGAACAATATTGAATGCACAATTATCAGGAACCGTTGATCCAAAATTTCTTCGAGCACCGCGAAAGATAAACGTTCTTCCCGAGCCAAGCCGAACCGAAGCAATCAATGCAATGTCGCACGCAATTACTACGGTATTTCGATACGCAATTCCGATGATGGTTATTGCTTTTCTATTTAGCCTTCGCGTGAAGGAGTTGCCGTTGCGAACACACGCGGCGTATCAAGATACTGACTCAGCGCCCAACGACGCTGACGGAAACTAGTTCTACTTGCTGCTTGGCTCTTTAGGAAGACCAAGTACTCGTTCACCAACAATGTTGCGCTGAATCTGACTTGTTCCGCCCCAGATGGTTTCTGAACGTGAGAAGAAGAATGATGACATCATGCCGCTAACTGGGTATCCATCACGACGCTTGTCGCGTGAAGTTCCTGGCCAGTTGGCATCACCCATTGCGTAATCAACGAGCATTGCATTGGCACCCGAGATATCGAGAGCAAGTTCCATTGCGCGTTGGTGCATTTCGGTCCAGAACATCTTGTTGCTTGCACCAAGTGCAGCCATGCTCGGATCTTTCTTGTTCATCAATGTTGTTGACAATGAACGAAGTCCGTTGATCTTCAAGATTTGAATCTTGGTGTAGTACTGCATGAGGCGCTGACGAATTTCTGGGTCATTGATGCGTCCGTTTTCTTTCGCACCGCGCACCATTGCCTTATATTCGGCTTCGAAGCGGCGATAACCAGTGGTTGCTGACATTCCACGCTCGAAAGCCAGTGTGGAGTTTGTAACGATCCAACCGTTGTTGATTCCGCCGACAACATTGTCCTTAGGGCAACGTGCATTGTCGAAGAACACTTCGCAGAACTCTGCGGTGCCATCTGGCTGAACAATGCCGCGCACTTCAACTCCAGGCTGGCGCATTGGCACCAACAAGTATGAAATTCCCTTGTGCTTTGGAGCGTCAGGGTCTGTACGTGTGAGAAGGAAGCAATAGTCAGCATGGTGACCTTGTGTGGTCCATACCTTTTGTCCGTTAATGATCCATTCATCACCGTCAAGAACAGCCGTTGTCTTCAAGCTTGCAAGGTCTGAACCTGAGTTTGGCTCGGAGAATCCCTGGCACCAGCGCATTTGACCGTTGAGAATCTGTGGAAGGAATTCCTTCTTCTGCTCTTCTGTACCCCACTGAAGAAGTGTTGGGCCTACGAGAGTGTCACCGAAGAAGTCGGCACGCATCGGCGCTTTTGCATTTGCAAACTCTTCTGACAACACAACGCCTTGCATTGTTGAAAGACCCTTGCCGCCGTATTCCTTTGGCCATGTTGCGCAGATCCATCCGCCTTCAAACAATTTGCCGGGCCATTCCTTGTTGAACTTGTCGCGAGCATCATTGCTCATTTCGAAACCTTTATCGAACCAACCCTTCGGCAGGTTCTCTTGGAGCCATGCGCGAATTTCAGCGCGGAATAGTTCGTCTTCGGGGGCGTAGGTAAGTTCCATGGTTGGTAATTCTGTCGTACAAATTGCCAATTCCACACATTGAACGAATGTGCCTGTTTACACACCGTTCACAGAGGGCTGACAATCAGGAAAAACTCCACTCATATGGTTGTCTCATGCCTGATTCCGACAGCCACGTTCAAACTCCTGGCGTCCTTTCTGAGACTGACCTATCTATTCTGCGCGTCTTGGCAGGTTCAAAGGGTCGGGTCGTGAGCCGTGAGTCAATTCTCCGATTGGCTGGCCTAGACAACGTGTCAGCTCGACGTGCAGACGCTTCCTTGGTTGTCCTTCGGAAGGTTTTGGGACCAGACAGTGTCGTCACCGTGCGCCGCAGAGGTTGGATGCTGTCTGAAGATGCGCACAAAGCGGCCGTTGAACTTCTGTCGCGTGAGATATAACTAAGGCCGTGAATACCGCGCTACTTGCCAGCAGTGGCGCCATAGATTTCGGCTCAATTTTTACCGATCTCGCAATCATTCTCATTGTTGCCAAGATTGCTGCGGAGTTCTTTGAGCGAATTCGCGTTCCCGCCGTGCTCGGAGAGATCATCGCTGGCATCGTTATCGGCCCGTCCATGCTTGGGCTCATTGACCCCAGCGACGCGATGCGTATCTTGGCTGAAGTTGGCGTAATCATTTTGCTTGCTGAGGTCGGCCTCGAAATGGACCTCACCGAGCTACGAAAAGTTGGGCGCGTATCAATGCTCGTGGCCATCATCGGAGTTGTTGTCCCCATGTCGTCTGGCGTCCTGGCCGGAACGGTTCTCGGTGAATCGTTCAATGCATCCCTGTTCCTCGGAGCTGCACTGGCGGCAACCAGCGTTGGTATCACTGCTCGGGTATTCGGAGACTTACGAGCACTTTCATCAACAGAAGCACGCATCGTTCTTGGCGCGGCAGTAGCTGACGACGTTCTCGGCCTCATCATTTTGACGGTGGTCACCCGCATCGTTCAACAGGGATCAGTTGATCTGGCTGGCGTAGCGAGCACTATTGGTATCGCTGTTGGATTCATTGCGGTTGCTGGTGCCGTTGGAATCTTGGTAATTCCTCGCTTATTTGCATTTATTGGTGAACGCGCAGTCTCACCAGCAACTATTGGAGTCCTGGCGGCGGGATTAACTTTCGGATTTTCTGCTGCAGCCAGTGGCGCACAACTTGCACCAATTATTGGTGCGTTCATCGCAGGTACAGCGCTTTCACGCACACCTCAGCACGACCGCATTTCTCGAGACTTCAAATCTTTGGGCGCCATTTTTATACCGGTCTTCTTTTTACAAATCGGAATTGATACCGACGTCACCAAATTCTTCTCCGGGCACGTTCTCTTCGTTGCAGCAATTCTCACGATAATTGCTGTCGTTGGAAAAGTGGTGGCTGCTGTTGGAGCACGAGGTACGAATACTGACAAATTGCTAATCGGTATGGGAATGATTCCGCGCGGCGAAGTAGGACTGATTTTTGCTTCAATCGGAGTAGCCGTCGGAGTGTTTAACGACGACTTGTACGCAGTTGTGTTGCTTGTTGTCCTTCTGACAACCGTCATCACTCCACCACTGCTGCGTTGGCGAATCGAACACGCCGAAGAAACTGCCACCGCAATGGATGCCGCCCTCGTAACAGAAGAACCGACCGGTGGATGGTTGGTCGTCAGTAATAACGAAGTTCAGTTACACGGCAACCCACCGTCATCTTTAGTTCTTTCTCTTGGTCTGCAAGCATCGCTACTCGCATCTCAGGCTCAACCAAATGATGCATTGCTCGATTGGATGCACGCAAACCGCACTGTTGAGTTGACGTGGGATCTTGACACTTCCAAATTGCTCTTTGATGTTTTAGTTCGAGGAAATGCACGGTCATGGAGATTACTCGAGGTCACCAACATTGTTGAACGTGCGTTACCTGAAATTGATAAAGCGATTCGTGCTCGTAGAGGTGACTCATCGGAGCTTGACCCGACACATTCAATGCAGATGCCAACAGTTGAGACTCTCAGAGAGCGCGTTGGTCGGAATTCATTTTCAGATTCAGCAATTTTGTTCGCAGCTTTTGTTTTGGACTTTTCTGATGACAGTCCAGCCATTGGAATCATCAATCGCTTAGTTTTCCCCGAGACTGTTGCGAGACAAATCAGAGCCTTGGTTGCTGCAAGCGCACTTCTCCATACGGCAGCTTCCTCGGAAACCATTGAGAACAACGCACGAAACATGGCGCAGTTGGCTGACTTCCTTGGCTCTCCTCTCATGGTTGAGCAGTGTCGAATGCTGACAGAAGCGCGCGGCAACCTTGAAGACTGGCAATACCCAATGTTGCTTGACATCACCACTGGTGTTCAGGAACTTCTCGCACACCCTGAACTCATTGAAGGCATCGAAGGTTCCGTTGAATCTGTGCGACGTAGCGAAGCGATGTCACTCACTTCAGACCCACAGGTTCTCGATCGCATCCAACACGCTGCAGCTGTGTACATCCTTGCTCACGAGCCAGAGACCTTGGTTCGCCATGCATCGCTTGTCGAGCCGGCACCACGTTCAGGCAAAGTACGAGTCAGCGTTGAGAGCACTCCGCAGAATGGCCAGTGGATTATCGATATTGCAACGCACGACATGAGAGGACTTCTTGCACGCATGTGTGCCGTTCTCGCAGAACGTGGTTTGGAAATTGTCAGTGCAGACCTGGCAACGTGGCCAGACGAAGCAGTTCTCGACTCGTTCATCGTGAACTCCGCACAGAAACCAAATGCCGTGCAGATTGCATTTGAATTAGAGAACCGCTTGAAGCGACGACTTGATGCTCCACGTCGATTGATCAGCAACAACAACTCCCGCCTCTCCATCAGCCTGGATAATGACGCACATCCGTGGCACAGCGTGATCCGAGTGAGCGGAGCAGACCAGCCTGGCCTCGTGCAAGCAGTAGCAACAGCTTTTGCAATGGCGAAAACGAATGTCCACCATGCTCATATCTCGACGCAGGGTGACGACGTATCCGATCGATTTGAAGTCTCAACACGGCACGGGCGCAAGCTAGGCCCTCAAGCTCTGCAACGCATCACCGAGCTCCTTTCCTAATTCCCCGGGCCGCGTTTACACAGCGTTAACACACGCACCAATTCGCCATGTTCCCGAAACACTTGTGCGACAGATGAGAAATATGTCCTTCGTACTGTGCATGTAGTTGCACAAGCAACGCACCACACGTCGCCACAGCGACCCAGATGAAGGAGAAAAGGACAGTGAAGTTGATCACAACAATTATCAAGCCATTCAAGCTTGACGATGTGAAAGACGCACTGAAATCAGTCGGCATACAAGGCATGACCGTGTCGGAAGTTAAGGGGTTCGGCCGTCAAGGCGGACACACCGAGACCTACCGCGGAAGTGAATATGCAATTGATTTCGTGCCGAAAGTACAAATTGAGCTCGTCGTCGACGACTCTCAAGTTGACAGCGTTGTCGACACGATTCGCACGGCAGCAGCCACAGGAAAAATCGGTGACGGAAAAATCTGGATCACTGAAGTAACACGTCTTATCCGTTTGCGCACAGGGGAAGAAGGATCCGATGCAATCTGAAGTACAAATTTTAGGAACACAGATCAACCTTCTGTGGGTCGTTATTGGAGCAGCGCTCGTTGTTTTCATGCAAGCAGGCTTTGCCCTTGTTGAAACTGGTTTTACTCGCGCAAAACACGCAGCTCACGTAGTCAGCACGAACTTCGCCATTTTTGGTCTCGGATTCATTGGGTTTTTCCTTGTTGGATTCCCATTGGCCTTCGGCGGATTCAGTACATCACTCATTGGAATGGACCAGCCAGTCGGCGGTGCATTACTTGGTAGCGGCAACTGGATCTTCTTGTTCAAAGGTGGCTGGGCATTATCCGGTGGCGGAATCACTCCAGCAGTACTTGGGTTTTTCCTCTACATGGTTGCGTTCATGGACACTGTTGCAACAATTCCAACTGGCTCTATGGCAGAGCGTTGGAAGTGGAGCAGCTTCACAATCTGGGGTGTTTTCTGCGGTGCAATTTATTACCCATTGTTCGCTGCGTGGACATGGGGCGGCGGCTGGCTGTCAAAGACATGGGACACCATGAGTCTTGGTGCTGGATACGTTGACTTCGCTGGTTCGGGCGTTGTGCATGCTGTGGGTGGCGTCGCCGCTCTCGCAGGTGCCATTGTTCTCGGACCACGTATCGGCAAGTTCGGAGCAGATGGAACTCCTCGTGCAATTCCTGGACACCACATTCCAATGGCAATGCTCGGAACATTTATCTTGTTGTTCGGATGGTTTGGCTTCAACGCAGCCAGTACCTTCGCAGCAACTGATGTTCAGTTCGCAACTGCTGCAACAAACACAGCAATTGCTGCAGCATTCGGTGCAATCGCAGCAATGGTGTACATCACAAAGCGAACAGGAAAACCGGATCCAGGCATGATGGTGAACGGAATGCTCGCTGGTCTTGTTGCAATTACGGCACCATGTGCATTCGTTGCTCCTTGGGCAGCTGCTGTCATTGGAATCATCGCTGCAGTGCTCGCGATTGAGGCGGTGTTCTTCATTGAGCGCAAGTTGAAACTTGATGACCCAGTGGGTGCAATCGCAGTTCACGGTGTCAACGGAATCTTCGGTGTGCTTGCAGTAGGAATCTTTTCAAACGGTAGCTACGGCGCTGGCTGGAACGGATCACCAACAAAGGGCATCGAAGGAATCATCAAGGGAGACTGGGGCCAACTTGGTGCGCAAGCACTCGGTGTTGCAGTCATCTTGTGTGTGATCTTCCCGATTGCATACGGTTTCTTCAAGATTCAGAACAAGATCACAAAGGGCGGCATCCGCTCTGCAGAAGAAGATGAAATCATGGGTCTCGACCTTCCTGAAATGGGAGTCAAGGCATACCCAGAGTTCACCTGATCTCGTAGAACCTCAACAACTGCTTCGGCCCGCATGTTCCCCTCACCGGGGGATGTGCGGGCCGTTCGCTTTGTCATGCCTTTCACCAATTAGAAACATTCCCGAAACAACTGATTTCTAGCGTTGCTCTCTAATACAACTAGGGAGACATAGACATGATGCTTGGCGCAACTATTGATTCGGGAGCTACGGCTTGGGTGCTGATTTCAGCAGCCTTCGTTGCTTTCATGACACCAGGGCTTGCCTTCTTCTATGGCGGCATGGTTCGCTCAAAGAATGTTCTCGGCATGTTGATGCAGAACTTCTTTGCAATGGGACTCATCAGCGTTCTGTGGGCAGTTGCTGGTTTTAGTCTTGCCTTTGGTGGCTCCGGCAAATACTCCGGCAACTTTGACTTCGCTTTGATGAAAGACCTCGCAACAATTGAATCCCTTCCTGGCTACACCGGTGACTTTGCGTTGGCTATTCCAGTTCTTGCGTTCTTTGCATACCAAATGATGTTCGCAGTCATCACGCCAGCACTGATTACAGGCGCTACCGCTGACCGTCTTAAATTCTCGGCATACGCAATCCTGATTGGCGTCTGGTCGATCGTTGTGTACCCCGCTGTTGCGCACTGGGTGTTCAGCCCGAACGGTTGGTTGTTCCAACGTGGTGCGCTTGACTTCGCAGGAGGCGCAGTCGTTCACATCAACGCTGGAGCTGCTGCACTTGCAGTCATCCTTGTGTTGGGTAACCGTAAAGGATGGCCGCGCGAAGCGATGCCGCCACACAATCTCCCGTTCGTCATGCTCGGCACAGGAATCTTGTGGTTCGGTTGGTTCGGTTTCAATGCTGGTTCTGCACTGTTGGCAAATGGACTTGCAGCGCAAGCACTTGTGAATACGCATCTTGCAGCTGCAAGTGGAATGTTGGCCTGGTTGCTCGTTGAAAAATTGCGCGCAGGACATGCGACAACACTTGGTGCAGCATCAGGCGCGGTTGCAGGCCTTGTTGCAATCACACCATGTGCTGGTTTTGTTGGTGGCGTTGCTCCCATCATCATTGGTCTTGTTGCTGGAGCAGTCTGTTATCTCGCGCTGAAATTGAAAACGCGCTTCAATTTCGACGACAGCCTCGATGTCATCGCTGTCCACCTCATCGGCGGAATCTCTGGAGCTCTTCTCCTTGGATTGTTTTCAGACACAAAGGTCAACTCGCTCGGGTTTGACGGCGTGTTCTTCGGTGGTGGTTCAAAACTGTTGGTCAATCAACTCATCGCAATCGCAGCCACTTTTGCCTTCTCATTCATCGTGACGTGGGTAGTAGCAAAGATTCTTGATGCCACGATCGGGTTGCGCGTTAGCCAAGAAGATGAACTCGTTGGACTTGACCAAAGCCAACACGCAGAAGCGGCATACCAATAATGAACACTCTCACCACCACTCAGAAGGCAGACTAAGAACATGAAGTTGATTACAGCCATCGTGAAGCCGTTCAAACTTGATGATGTCAAAGAGGCTCTCAAAGCAGCAGGCGTCCAAGGCATCACCGTGACCGAGGTAAAGGGCTTTGGCCGCCAGGGCGGACATACCGAGACCTACCGTGGTTCTGAATACCAAATCGATTTTGTACCCAAAATGCGCATTGAGTTGGTTGTCGAGGACAGCTCTCTCGAGCGGACTCTTGACGTGATTCGTGAATCAGCTTCTACGGGCAAAATCGGGGACGGAAAGATCTGGGTCACCAACGTGGAACAGATCATCCGCATCCGCACGGGCGAACATGGAGCAGACGCCATCTAGCCCCTAGTCTGCATGCATGACAATGACGGCAGACACCCCCGCAAAAGCACCTCGCTGGACAGCTCAATGGAAAGAACTCTACGAAGAGGTCATTCAGACTGGCCTGTGCACCGGATGCGCCGGATGCGTTGTTACATGCCCCCACGATGTCATCGGATACGAACATGAAGAAGGCAAATACGTTCCTTTTCATATCGAAGAAGAACTTGGCCTCGACAATTGCATTCACGGAGAAAAAGGATGCACCACATGCACCCGTGCATGCCCGCGATTCCGCAAATGGGAAGAATCTGCAGACATGCATTTGTTTGGTCGCACACGTGAACCAGACGAGATGTCAGGCATCTGGCGCCAACTACTTCTCACTCGCGCAGTAGACACTGAAGAGCACACAAAGGGCCAAGACGGTGGATTCGTTTCTGCCATGTTGATCTGGCTTCTCAAGAATGACTACATCGATGGTGCACTTGTCAGCGGCGTTGAAGAAGACGACAAGTGGAAAGCAAAGCCTGCCGTTGTGACCAACCGCGAAGAAGTATTAGCAACAGCCGGTAGCCGTTACACATACTGCGCAAACCCTCTTGCGTTGCCGGAAGCAAAAGAAAAAGGCTTGTCACGTCTTGCTCTTGTCGGCATGGGATGCCAGACATCGTCTCCCCCAGTTATGTGGGATCGCAAAGCAGGAAAAGTTTCAAAGCCATTCCTCTTCAATATTGGACTTTTGTGCTCTAAGACTTTCGACGATGCAATCTTTCCTGAACTCTTCGAGGCCAAGTACGGCCTGAAAAAAGAAGACATGGTGAAGATGAACATCAAGGGTGCATTTCAGATCTGGATGAAAGATGGTTCATTCCACGAAATCGATTTGAAGGAATGCCACGGCTGGACCCGTACTGGTTGTAAGAACTGTCCTGACTTTGCTGCAGAGCATTCAGACATCGCTACTGGCGGTATTGGCAAAGACAACGACTGGACACTCACCATTGTTCGAACTGCTCTTGGTGAAGAAGTCATCAACCGCATGATTGCTGACAATGTCATCATCGCTCGCCCTGCACAAGAAGACGAAGTAGCAATGAAACTTCTTCGCACATTGTCAATCGTGAGCCGTCGTCGCTGGCCAGACTGGGCAGAGACTTCAGTCAAGGTCGGAACTCCAGCAATTAAGAAAAAAGCCGAACCTGCAGCTGACGCTGCACCTAAACCAGCGGAGTAACTAATGACACTGCACCCACAAGCAGAACGTCTAGTTGCATTGATGGCATCACGCGGACAAAAGGGTTTTGCAGATCAAACTCCGCAAGAAGCTCGCCTTGCACGTCCTGACTACGTCTCAGACGAACATGTGCATGAAATTCGCGATGTCAATGCATTGGGTGTCCAATGCCGGTTGTACAAGCCACGCGCAGGAAACGACATGGGCATACTTGTTTTCTTCCACGGTGGTGGCTGGGTTGTCGGTTCACTAAATTCACACGACGCTGTGTGTCGCTCGCTTGCTAACCAAACTGGTCACGCAGTGTTGTCGGTCGGATACAGACTTGCGCCCGAAGATCCGTTTCCTGCTGGCTTAGAAGATTGCATTCGCGCAACATTGTGGACGCACCAAAATGCAGATGATCTCGGTATCGACCCCACTCGAATCGCGGTAGGCGGAGACAGTGCGGGTGGAAATCTTGCAGCAGTTGTTGCGCAATTGCAGCCAGTACCTCTTGTGTTTCAAGCGCTTGTCTACCCCGTCACCGATTGCCGCATGGGCACTGAGTCATACGTTGAAAATGGCGCAGGTCCATTCCTGCGAAACGTCGACATGGCGGCGTTCATTGATTTCTACATTGGCGACATCACTTCACCAGAGGATCCTCGCGTCTCGCCCATCATGGCATCACCCGCAACACTTGCATCATGCCCACCGGCTGTCATCATCACTGCGGGTCACGACCCGTTGCGCGATGAAGGCGAACAATACGGTCACGCGCTTCTTGCAAACGGCGTTGAAGCGAGCATCGTTCGGTACTTCGGCATGTTCCACGGATTCTTTTCCTTGTTCCCGTGGCTTGACGACGGCAAGGCCGCTGTTTCACAAGTGTCAAGCGCTATTCGTGCAGCTCTTGCACCACCACGCGCTCAATAAGTCAGTCGCTTTTTGAACTACTCAATTCTCTTGCTCGCGTAAATACGGCGTCGAGCATTGGCTCAGTCAGTTTTCCAGTAAACGTGTTCTGCTGGCTGGGGTGATACGAACAAATAATTGTCGTGCCGTCCGGTGCTGTGGCTTCAACACCGTGGCCAAACTTTGGCCTGGGGCGAACACCCCATTCTTTGCACACTGCTTCATATGCAAAGTTTCCGAGGCACACGACAACACGAACTTTTGTCAGTAATTCTCGCTCACGCACCAGGTACGTGCGACACGCATCACGTTCATCAATCGACGGTTTGTTATCAGGCGGTGCACAACGCACAGCAGATGACACCCATGCACCAGTGAGTCGCAAACCATCATCACGGCCAACCGAAAGTTCTTGCGTTGCGAGTCCTGCACGATGCATCGCGCGATACAACCAATCACCGCTGCGATCACCGGTAAACATTCGACCAGTTCTATTTGCACCATGAGCTGCTGGCGCAAGACCCATCACCCACACGGTTGCGTTCTTGTCTCCGAACCCAGGAACTCCCTTGCCCCAGTACTCCTCATCACGAAACGACGCGCGCTTTTCCAGTGCTACATCTTCACGCCATTGCACCAGCCGCGGACAACTACGGCACGCTGAAATGTCTGTGCACACTTGATCTAAAGAATCCACGAACTTACGACTTTGATTCGTGAGCAAGAACTTTGAGTAGCTCGCCAATGCGATGGTGCTTCTCCGCTGGATGACGTAACGGCAAGTCCCGCAGAACTGAGTACTCATTTCTGCGCCCAACTTTGGTCACCCGCAGATATCCGGCCCCCTCAAGGTCGGCAACGATGCGATGGGCAGCGCGCTCTGTGATTCCCACCTGAACAGCGATATCCCGAATACGAATCTGTGGCTCTGCGGCAATGGCCAAAAGGACATGAGCATGGTTGGTCAAGAAGGTCCACGAGGTGTCTGGCGCAACTGTCATAACCCAATTGTGGCACATTTGGTGTCATTTGATACCTGATACAGATTTCAGGTATTATGCATCATATGAACTCAATTGACCTGGCCATCGAAAACCTCACGTCTCCCCCTGTGCTCGCATTCGTCTTGGGTGCACTTGCGGTCATCCTTCGCAGCGATCTTCGATTGCCAGACCCAATTCACACATGGATCTCTACGTACCTTCTCCTCGCGATTGGTCTGAAAGGCGGTCACAGTCTTAAGGGCTCAGATATTTCGAGCCTGACCAAGCCAGCACTTCTCACCATTGCCTTCGGTATCGCAATTCCAATAGTGATCTTTTTCGTGACAACAAAACTGTTGCGGTTACGCCCATCAGATGCCGGATCAATTGCAGCACATTACGGATCAGTCTCGGTTGTAACTTTCACGGCCGCAATGATTTTTGCAACGGAAGCAAATTTCATTACTGAGCCCTTTATGACATCCCTCGTGGCAATTCTCGAAGTACCAGGAATTGTCGTTGCACTTGTTCTGGCAAGCATGAAATCAGAAGGCGTCAATTGGCGCACTGCAGTACATGAAGTATTGACAGGACGAAGCGTTTTGCTGCTCATTGGTGGATTAGTCATCGGTGCCGTCAGCACTGCCAATTCGTTTAGTCGCGTTGAACCATTCTTTGTCGGAATGTTTTCCGGATTACTCACATTGTTCCTGCTTGACATGGGCGCCACAGTTGCAACCCGATTCGCAACAAGCGGACGACCACCCCTACGCATGGCAATTTTCGCAGTGATTTCACCGATTGTTTTCGGGATTGTAGGAGTCCTTGCTGCACATTCAATTGGTTTGTCCATCGGTGGATCTGCAGTCTTTGGCATCATGGCCGCAAGCGCTTCCTACATTGCTGCGCCAGCGGCAGTGCGAATCGCCCTACCCGATGCTGATTCCGGTTTGTCACTCGGGCTAGCACTTGGAGTCACGTTTCCTTTCAACCTCACGATCGGAATTCCACTGGCATTTATCTTTTCTCGAAGCATCGGATAATTGCTGTTGCAATCTTGTGACTCGAACCTGTGAACAGTAGGTTGAGTGTCAATGGCTTCCAAGAAAACCCCTGCAGCTCATAGTTCATCAACGTTGATTCTGTTGGTACGCCACGGCCAAACCCCCACCACGGGCAAGATCTTGCCTGGTCGCGCAGCGGGGTTACACCTTGCTGAGGCCGGAGTTCAACAGGCACACATGGTTGCAGAACGTATTTCTGAATTGCCTCGAGTTGACGCAATTTATGCATCACCACTTGAACGTGCTCGTGAGACAGCAGCACCCATCGCAAAGGCTCTCAAGCAACGCGTCAAAATCAATAAGGGTCTGCTCGAATGCGACTTTGGTGATTGGACCGGAGAACAACTCGGCACTCTGATGAAAAAACCTGAGTGGGCAACCGTGCAACGTTCTCCGAGTACATTTCGTTTTCCAAACGGTGAGTCATTCACTGAAATGCAGACTCGCATGGTCACTGCACTCGATGGGATTCGCGCCGCACACCCTGGTGGCATCGTGGTGTGCGTGTCACATGCAGACCCAATCAAGGCAGCCGTCGCTCACGCCATGGGCACCCATATCGACCTCTTCCAACGCATCGTCATTGGTACATGTTCAGTCAGTGCTATCGCCTACTCAGGCCACGGCCCCATTGTCCTTACCGTGAACTCCACGGGCGGTTCTTTGGCCGACCTGCGTCCTTCGTAAGTTTTCTGGCACACTGATTACACATGGGTTTCTACTATGACTTCGAAAATGCTGATGCATTTGCAACAGGTGCAATCGGCACCCCCGGAGAACGTACTTTCTACATGCAGGTACGTGCCGACGGGCGCACAGTGTCTGTGAAATGTGAGAAGCAACAAGTAGCGGCTCTCGCGCAATACCTACGCAACATGCTTGCTGACATGCCAGACATGACTGGCTCAGTTAATAACTCCACTGCAACATTGCAGAACCCGGTTGAACAAGATTTTGTTCTCGGTTCTGTTGGTCTCGGCGTTGATCGTTCCAATATGCGCATGGTGGTGCAGTTAGAAGAAATGATCCTCGTTGACGAAGACGAAGACGATGTTTTCGATCTGTTAGATGACGAAGATGAAGACGAAGACCCAAGCACCGTTGTACGGGTGTTGTTAACACCTGCACAAGCTCGTGCGTTCTGTGACACTGCTGACTTGTTCATCACTGCAGGTCGCGAAGAATGCAAATGGTGTGGCTCTCCCATCAATCCTTCCGGCCACGCTTGCCCTCGCTTTAACTGACATGTCTTCAGACGCCGAAGCCCTTCTGGCGCTCAGCACTGCCCCCATTGATATCGAAGGCAGAATGCCGAACAGTTCGAACGCAACATTTTTGGTGCAGGTGGGCGACCCAGAGGCGGGCATAAAAGGCATTTACAAACCACTTCGTGGCGAGCGCCCACTATGGGACTTCCCTGCTGGCCTATACAAACGCGAAGTTGCGGCATATTTGCTGAGCGAGTCTCTCGGC
>Ga0209296_1001384_pt1 | contig 18724 bp, 15 predicted proteins | sample S_130206_EF_Meta_FD_187319 | JGI IMG/M metagenome (GOLD analysis project Ga0209296, IMG submission 187319) | Freshwater microbial communities from Lake Simoncouche, Canada to study carbon cycling - S_130206_EF_MetaG (SPAdes) (version 2) | ecosystem: Environmental > Aquatic > Freshwater > Lake ...
TTGATGAACCGTGGAAATGCGGGCGATGCCAAGCACTTTTAGGGTGTGTCCGTTTCTAGCCAAAAGTGATGGCTGTAAATTTGCTGTCATTGCTAAACCTCCATGTGGTTGCAAGTAAGGGATCTATTGGGTTGTAAAAGTTTTTAATTTGATCCCCATATTTCGATTATTGCCGAAGATGAAAATAAGTGTTGGTAGATCTATCCCCCTGTCCAAAGTTGTCCTTAAAAAAGCAGAAGGGATTAGGAGTTAAGGCAAGTTCATTGAAATTGCATGTCAGAGTTAGGGTAAACACCCTAGAATTTGCGAAGTTATTGAAATTTTGAAATATTTCAAAAAAACCAATAATGATTATTGTACCCTTTTCAGAAGTATGCTACTTTATACGCTTCAGAGGCCTTGAGGCCTTTAAAGTTCATGTGAAAGGAGGATTTATGGTTAAGTCTAAAGACCGATCTACGATCAAGTTTGATTTAAAGCATGAAACAATTGCTGCTTTGAAAATTGCAGCAGCTTTAAGGCAGATTGATCCCCGGGACGTTCTCGAGGATTTGGTTAAGAAAAATTTGGCTGATTTTGTTGCTTTGGCAATCAATAGTAATAAGTCCATCAATGATAAGCCCAAGGAGAATAATCATGGAAGTGCTATTAACTAAGAAGGATGTTGCAAAAATTATTGGGGTCTCAGAGAAGACTGTTGACCGCTTTAGGAATCGTAAAACCAACAGGCTTAAATGTTTGAAGGTTAGCGGTACCGTGCGATTTGAACGACAAGACGTTGATGATTTTATTAAAAAGCATAAGGGCTAGGGTTTTACATATATATTCTGGCATATCTTAAGGTTGCTCATTCTTTGAGTTATCTACAATGATTTGGTGCTGGTTAGCAAGACTTCCGCTATGCTAACCAGCACCAAATTATAATCCTTGGCTTATCGGGCTTTAATAACTTTAAGGGCTCTAGGGTCTTAAAGTGCAAATAGCCAAAATCCTATCATTTTTTAATGCCGCTCATAATTTTGCATCCTCACTATTGTTTAATCTAAATTCGGGTAAGCCGCTTACTATTATTGTTTGATCGTAAGCATCTGCATCATCGTAAGTTTCCAAGGTTAAGCGAATATCGCTATGGCGCATGTGCTTCTGCCTGAGGGCAGGGCTGATTTTTGCCTTGCCCATCAAGACATTGCAGGTTTTTCGAAGCGCATGGAAATCAAATTTCCTTCCCTGGGAATCCAAGAAGGGTATGCCTGCGAACTGCAAGTCTTTCTTGAAGTTTCGTAGATAGTTTCTGGGTACGGAAAATAGTGGGTCAGTAGGCTTACGGCCTGTTTGTTTTACCCAAGAAGCAAGTTCTTCTGCAAATTCTTTTCGTAGATGGAATACCTCATCTTTTTTGTTTTTGGTGATTGTCTTGGGGGCAAATATTTTTGGTTGATCTGTTTCTGTTTCGAGGAAATGAACTTTGAGCTTGTGAAGTTCTGCTGCTCGTAATCCAGTAAGCACAGCCATTTTGTAGACCAGAGCCCTACCATAGCCTTTTAATTCAAGGCGCTTTTTCGCTTCGTTATTAATTTTTCCACCTAAAGCTGTTTTTCTCTTCATGCACCTTTCCTCGAATTTAGCTAAGGGTCGATCCATGGCTGATTGCAAGAGTTTTGTGATGTTAGGTTCTGATTCCGATCTTCGAACGAATGTTTTCCTTGATTCATCGGATTTGGTTACCAGAAGGAACGGGTTGGTTTCTAACCTGCGCTTACTTACTAACCAAGTTAGGAAACTAGAGATCGCACCTCGGTAGGTGTTTTTTGTCCTGCCACTGAGTTTCATCCTTGCAAGGTAGAGGTCAAAATCTTCGACATCGATGCTAATTAAATCGAGCAATGTTTTGCATGAGGTGATTTTTGATTGCCAGGTGTTGTTTTCGGTTTTTAATAATTTGAAGTGGATGAGTGTGGTGGTGATCAGCCTTTTGCAATCTTTTAGGTATCGCTCGCCCCGGTCTTTCTCTTCTAGAAACAGTATGTACATCTCAAGATGGTCGCTGATGGGTCGATTTAGGTGTTTTGCAAAGGGGCTGATTTGGCCCAGATCGCTTTTGTATTGAGCGGCTTCCAGATCCTTGAGCATTTTTTCAGCAACTCGTTTATCCCGGTGAAGTGGGAACGAGAGCTTTTTACCTTTTGAATTGAAGACCCCATACCACTTAGGCGATTTGGTTTGTTCTTTCTTTGCTTTGGGGGTCCCCTTAGGAACGCGCTTGCCCGTTGCATCAACCCAATGAGTGGTGACTTGCTTCTTGAGGTATCCCATGATTGCTCCTTAGTGCCGTAGGAGGCACAACGGGGGACTGCGGATTTTTTTGTTTACCCCTTGTTTACCCCCAGTTTACCCCAGACTATGCGGGGAGGGTGGGGAGAGGTGGGGTATCTTGTCCAAATACCCAATTTGGACGAAGATGCATTGTTGCATCATAAGGTTATATAGATCAATGGGTTGGGACGATTTGTCCGAAGAAGTCTGAGAGAGTCTTAAGAGGCCCCTCCCGGATTCGAACCGGGGATAGCGGATTTGCAATCCGCGGCCTTACCACTTGGCGAAGGGGCCTTATTAATTGGGGTATCTTAACGGGGTTGGCCATCGAGGTCAACCTTAGTGTTGCAAACAACTTAGGATAAAATATGGCTTTTTGTTGCCTTATGCGGGAAATAAGCTTAATTTAGTAACATAATTAGTTTTTTAGTGGAGTGGATCATGACAGCCCGGCTGGTCCTGGAATTAGGTATTGGTGCCCCATTAACGGTTTTATTGTCTCAGGAACAGTCTGTTAAAATAGGCCGTAATCCCGATAATGACCTTATAATACACGATGAACATGCTTCTCGCTTTCATGCGGAGGTGTATTTTGAATCAGGCACATTCTTTTTAAAAAACCACAGTAAAAATAACGGAACTAGGCTAAATGGCAGCAGAATCAGCGAAGATGTTGCTCTTATAAATCAATGCAAAATAAATATCGGAAGTGCCCAAATTCGCTTTGAAACCTCATCAATTGTCGTTGATGATAGCAGTAAGACCATACCTGATTTAGGGTTGCAAGAAGAAGACAAAGTGCCGAAGTCTGATCCCTTTATTACTCAATTTCTGCATGATGAGTTGAGCCTTTTGTTTTCGTATGTTACGGATTCTGTGCTGGAAAATAATCCGAGGGATTTGGTTGAGAAGGCACTAAGAATTCTTTTAAAAAGGACTCAGGCAGAGAAAGTTGGTTTTCTTAGTTTAGATACTGCGGAATTTTTGCTTAAGCAGGTGCTTCCAGCAGATACCAGCCTTGATTTGGTGTTAAGTAAAACTCTTACCAATGAAGCGGTAGCAAGAAAAAAAACAGTATGGCTTCTTCAAGAGCAAGTTGGAATCGAGGCAGATAGCCTGAGATCAATGAAGGATGCGGTTTGTTTGTTAGTTAAATGCAAGCCACCTGGAAGTGATGATGAAAATATTCTGGGTGCGGTTCATTTGTATAATTCGCGGAATTTTAATTTTAAGGATGTGAGATTTGCAGAATTTCTGGTGGATTGCCTTGCAAATAGTTTACATGTGCTGAGACTACGCAGGGCTTTGGAAGCTGATAATAACAGATTTAAATTGATAGAAGAAAAAGGCAAGGAATTAATAATTGGTTCAAGTCGTCTTGTGGTGAAAATGAAGCATGAAATACAACGGGTTGCTTTACGAAACGCGCCTGTTTTGATCACTGGAGATAGCGGCGTTGGGAAAGAGTTGGTTGCGCTGGAGTTGCACAATAAGGGGCCGAGGAAGGCGGAGCCGATGGTTTCGGTAAATTGCGCAACGATATCGCCTGGGCTTGCGGATGCAGAACTTTTTGGGAATGAAAAAGGGGCATATACTGGCGCTGATCGGGCTAATACGGGGTATTTTCAGCAGGCAGATGATGGGATACTTTTTTTGGATGAAGTGGGTGAGTTGTCGTTGGATTGTCAGGCGAAATTGTTGAGAACGCTGGAAACGGGAAAAATCCGCCCATTGCGAGGTAAGGAAATAAATGTAAATGTTCGGGTGATATCCGCAACCAACCGGGACTTGCAAAAAGAAGTAGACGAGGGGCGATTTCGCGAAGATCTATTTTACCGATTGAATGCTTGCGTCATAAAAGTTCCTTCATTAAGAGAGCGGTTAGAAGACCTTCCAGAGTTGGTCGATTTTTTCTTAAATCGTTTTTCGGTGGAGTATCGCAAACGGTTTTTGCCCAGCGTGGAAGTTCTTGAGAAGTTGAAAAAATATCACTGGCCTGGAAATATCAGGCAGTTGAAATCGGTGTTGGAATCGGGAGTGAACAGGGCTGAATCTGAAACATTGATGGCGGAAGATATAGATATTCCGACGAATGATACATCAGGGGGCGAATTGCCCAAGACAATAAAATTAGCAGAAGTTGAAGCTTGGGCGATAAAAATAGCGTTGGAAAGGAATGGATGGAATCAGACCCAAGCCAGCAAGGTTTTGGGAATTCATCGGGAAACCCTGATGGATAAGATAAAAAAGTATAAAATTGAGAAAAAAATACCAAAAACTACTTAATGAAGAGTTTTTAGACTAATTGTCATGATAAAAAGGAAAGGGAGATTAAACCTTAGGCAGGCTGTTTTCGGTATCAACAGGCTTGCTTTCGGGAGTTTCTTCCTTGCCATGGATAGCATCAAAAATTTCCTGACGATGAACAGGAACATCCTTAGGCGCGATTATCCCTAATCGTACCTTATCACCGCGAATTTCCACCACCGTAATGATGATGTCGTTGTTGATGACGATGCTTTCGTTCTTTTTTCTGGACAGGACTAACATAGGTCTGTCCTTCCTTTGGTCCAAGTGAAACGACTGCACAAGTATTCTTAGGTTTCTGCAAAAAGCGAGGGAGTGATGCAGAAAAACCCAGACAATTAGTAATAAACAATGCCTGGAGATACTTCTTGGCAGCGATTTCAGGTGCTTAGCTGTCAACCGCGCTGAGGTGTGACTGCTAGTTGCCGCCTATATCTCGCCAATCTCATAGTAACAGGCAAGGGGGGTTCGTCAACAAATTTAATAAAAAATATCAAAGTTTTGTCAAAATAGTCATTTGTTGCCTGAGTTACCGAGAGTCTCGTAGTTAACAGGCTTGAATTTGTTTGATTTTAGGTAATAAGTGGCAAGTTCGGAGACGGTTTTGCTGGGGTCGCTGCGGGACATTTGGTCAATGCGGTCGTTGAGATCGGTTGTTTCCTGAAGGCTCATCATTCTTAGAGCAGCAACGCGTACAGCGGGCGAGGAATCATGGCTTAATTTTCTAAGCCACATGCTTTGATCTAATTCGCTGTCTTCCATCAAGGAATCTAAAACCTCGAGCCTTTTGGAAGGCTTTGGATCTGTGAGGAGTTTACCAAGTTGAAGGTGTTCTTTTTTCAGCCCTCGTGCAATGAGTGCGGATTCGCAGTACGCACGGATTTCAGAATCGGAATCATGTAAAGAGGGTAGAAGGGAATCTACAGAAACGCTGTCGAGTGCGGCGGCGCAAGCTAAAATTGCAACTTTTCTAACTTCAACATTTTTGTCTTGCAGTGCTGCAACGCTCAATTCGGTTAATCCCACATCTGGCGCGATGGCCAAATGAATCGCTTGAATTTTAATGTTTTCTGGTGCATCGGTAATAGCTTTAGCCATGATACCTGCAAGGCGGGAATGCAATTCTTTATCGGTGGTGGCTTTAATGAGTTGTGAAACAATTTTCATTGCTGGAACGAGAGCGCTAGGGTTGTTGGCTTCGGGTAAAGAGCCAAGAATTAATTTTGTGCCCTCGAGGAAATTGGTGGTCAAAGGATTAGGCGCTGGCGAATTTGTTGAAATGGAGGCGAGGAGTTCGAGGGTTTGTACCTGAGCCGGTGCAGAAAAAGAAGTAAACCTGCGGGCAAGGTGATGAAAGCATTGTTGGGAAAGGGGTGAGGCGGTGCCTCCCCAGGATTCGAACATTTTGCCTAGTGCTTTTGTAAGGTCGGGGGCGCTGGCATCGGTTGCTTTTTCTAGGTGATCTAAAAGAGGGTATTGGGCGTTTTCGCCAAGCTTTGCAAGTGCATCAATGTAATGAGATTTATATTGGGGTTCTGCCTTAATTAATTGGTCGGTGAGGTACCAACCCATGAGGTAGTCTCGCTGCCACCAACCTAAACCGATGAGTGCCGGCAAGCAAACTACTAAAGCGAGTGTGATAACAAAACGAGCGGTTTTTAGCATGGGATTTAGCCTTTGAAGCAAAAGTAAAAGTACGAAGGCAATATAAACATTGGCGGTTGAAAAAGGCAACCCTAGGAGTTGGAGTGGAAAAACCGGTAAAATCATTAAAGCTGGCACTTGGGGATAACGATGAAATAAGGGTTGGATGTATGCGACTATCAAAATAGGAAAGCTGGAGAGTTTCGATGCGCCGCTTGCAAAGAATTAATCTGATGCTTCTGATATTGGTTGTGATCTCGAGAATTCAAAATGCACAAGCAGGAGAATTAGAGAGAGAGTACAAGCCTATCGGTACATGGTCGGGTTCCTCGCAAGAGTTAAAATCTTTTGCGCAGTTGGAATTGTTAAAAGGGAAAGTAATTCCGGAGGCATGGCAGGAAAAGGTTCGGTCGGTGGTGACAGAGCCTACTTTGTCTGCCAAGGGGCCTGCGGAGGTTTTTACTTGTGACCCTACAACCTATGAATGGCTTTTAGAAAACCCGCACCATGCGGTGACGATGTGGAAAATGTTGGGAGCTAAGTGTTCGAGTATCGAGAAAGAAAATGCGAACACCTTTTATTCGCGTGAATCTTCTGGGAACAACATTCAATTTCATTTAATCACGGACAAAGATGGCTTGAAGGTTTGGTATGCCCATGGGATGGGAAAACCCACAGCGCTTTTGCCTGCGATTCCGGTACAGGCGGTGATTGTGTTGCAATATCAGGAAAGCGTAATCAATAAAACTGTAAAGCATCAAATGACGATTTATGCAAAAACGGAAAGCAAGGCAGCAGCAATAATATCGAAGGCGTTTGGTTCGTCGATGGTGGGGATGGGTGAAAAAACGGTAGGTCAGATGCAGATGTTTTTTGGAGCATTGCCATGGTATTTAGAGCGCAACCCTGAAAGGGCGGAAAATCTTTTAAAAGCTACGCTTATAACTAAGGACTCTGCAAAGCCAATTGCGTTGAAACCTTAGTCGTAAAGTACAAGTATTGCCATTAGTAAGATTGCTTAATCAGGTTTTAGCTGAACCAGTACCATTTGTGGTTTGACCAAATTATCTCTGCCCAAAGCGAAAGAGAACTCCTTTTTAATCAAGGTTTGAATACCATTAAAATTCGGAATATCAATGGTAGGTAGAGTATCACCACCGGGTGGGCGATTAGGTAACCAAAGCCAAAGAGTTTGTTTTTTTTGAGCTACCATCGTTGGCAGAATATCTTCGGTAGTCCAAAGAATCTTATTTTTTTGAATACGCAAGTACCACTCTAAAGTTGGATCGATTAGATCTTTTTCCTGGGTGATCAAGATTGATTCGTCTGGTTGCAAAGAAGAGCATAATTCTTGAATCAAGGCCCTGGCTTCAAGGTCGCCCGATGATTTGTAAGGTTTTTTAATATCCCTTCCTGCTTGAAAGAAAGCCAAAATGATCAGGCACCAAAGCACGCCGATGTAGGCCTTAGAACGGATATTCGCAAGAAGGTGTAATTGTAAAATGCTGCTGATCCCGAGCGCAGATAAAATGCAGATGGAAGGAAGCAGATGCTGTGCGACTCGGGCACTTCCGCCATAGGGGTAGCGCCCCATGAAAGCAGCAATAAGGTTGAAGGCGAAGGGTGCTAGTAAAAGGATTAGGATTGAAAATTTGGAATTGCGAACGAGTTTAAAAATGCCCAAGAGAAAAAATAGGAGAGTCAGAGAACTCGCGCCATCTTTGCCCCCAATAGGGTAAGCACTTAGGTTTCCTGCATGAGTTTTTAAGAGCCAGTAGGGTAATTGAAAAGGGTTGGAAGGAGGGAAAGTGGAATCCCAGTAGGCTTGATGTTTTGCAAGTTCGTTGTGGAATTGGTTGGTGCCAATGATTGCGTAATGTGCAAGAAAAGAAGCAAGAACGGAGCAAATTAGAAGAAGGCATGGTGTGATGAGGGCATATTTTTTTTGTTGAAGGATGTGGAACGCTAATGCGATGCAAACGGCCCCTGCGGAAAAAGCAGCAGGGAAGGAGGTGAAAAGTAGGATGGGGGAAAGGGTTGCGAGAAGGAAAATGGGTCGAGAGGTTGCATTATTTTTTAGGGCGTTGGAGCCAAGCCAGAGGAAAATCGATGCAGCTAAGAAATCGAAGGCGTAGGGTTTTACTTCGCAAGAGTGCCTGATGGGGTAATAGGAAACAGCCATAATAGCCAAGGTAAGCAAAGCTGTTTTAGGGGGAGTTATATTCTGGGCTGCTTTAAAGGAAATAAGAAATGCAAAAATACCAGCGATGCAGGGGGCGATGCGGAGGGTGAATTCGCTGGTTCCGAAAAGGAGGACAGCGGTTTTTTCGAGCCATAAAAAACCAAGAGGGGCGATTTGATAATGCCTAAGGGGTTTAGTAAGGCTGGCAAAATCAGAGTCAAAGAAATTTAATGCAACAAAAGCCTCATCGCCCCAGAGTGGGAAATTCAGTCCTAATCGCAGCAATCGTAAGCTAATTCCCATTAAAACAAAACCGATGCAAAACCCTAGTAGCAGCTTTTTTTGTCTGCCCCAGGGGTTTTGCTCGGTCCTTGCGGTTACTGCCATGCAGAAGATCTCCCGAAATGTCGATGAATCAACTGCTTATATCAAAGTTTGGGGCACCGAGGGAAGAGGAGTCAGCGAGGCAATTTGGGGCAATGCCCTTCCTTAACCGGTCTGGCAGAAAAGATTAAGATTTGGCACAATCGTCGTTTGGTTAGGAAGAATCATGGGCACAAGGAAGTGCGATGCCGTTAAAGCCGGAAAGTAATTTGTTCGAAGAGCCAAGCAAGCATAAAAAAGCTGGATGGGTAATAGGCTTTCGTTTACTTGCAACTGTACTAATATTATTGCTATCTTTTAAAAGTGTTTATATTTTTCTAGGCGGGAACTTCTACGAGGTCGTGCCCGGGAAATTTTATCGTTGCTCCCAGCTTGGGGCTACAAGGTTGGAATCTGTCATTAAGAAAAATAACATCAAAACCGTGGTTAATCTTCGAGGTTGTTGCGATACGGTGCCTTGGTATATGGATCAGGTTCAAGCGATTAATAATTGCAATATATCGCAAGAAGATCTGAGCTTTTCCGCTGGCAGGTTGCCTTCCACTAAAACCATCAATCAATTGGTGGATGTGATTGATCAAAGCGAAAAACCTATGTTGTTTCATTGCCATAAGGGCATTGATAGAACAGGGATGGCAGTGGTGATGTCAGTGTTATTGCAAACAAATATCGGGATCGATGAGGCGTTAAGGCAATTGAGTCCGTATTATGGGCACCTCAATATAGGACGGACTGCACATATTGATGAGTTCTTTGTTTTGTATAAAGAGTGGCTTGCAAAGAACGAGATTAGTCATTCGAATGATCGATTCAGGGAATGGGTAAAAAAGCACTATGTACCTGGGGATTGTGTTGCAGATCTACATTTAATTGAAGGTGATGGCGAGGTTTTGCATTTGGAAAAAGGCAGGAGTAAATTGTTGAGGGTTAGGGCACAAAACACATCTATTAGGGAATGGGTAATGAAGCCTGGAACCAATGCGGGAATTAAAGTTAAATGGTTATTGCTTACGGATGATCGCAAGGTAATTGCGAGCGGATTTGCAGGTAATTTTCAAGCAGTGGTAAAGCCAGGCGAGGGTATAGATTTTTCGGTAGTGATTCCACCTTTGATGGAAGGTGGCAGTTGCTTACTAAGGTTGGATATGAGCGATCCGCAGCATGCAGCGTTTCATCAGGCAGGTTCAGAGATTCTTGAAGCAAAGGTGATTGTCCAATGAAAGTGCTGGTACGAGTAGTGGGAACTTTATTGCTGGTGGGGTTGATTCTGACAAGAGTCAATCTGGGCCAGATTATGGATTCGTTTGCAACACTACGCCCAACTTATTGGGTAGCTGCTTTTCTGCTTCTTTTTTTTACCCAAGTGTTGAGTTGCCAGCGTTGGAAAGTCCTCGCTACTGCAGTTGGTTTTGGTGGGACATTTTACGAATACCTCAAGTTCTTTTTCATTGGGATGTTTTTCAACCTTGCCTTGCCTACTTCGGTGGGTGGCGATGTAGTTCGTGCTTGGTATTTGGCTTACAAGATGAAAGATGATTTGGTTGAAAATCGAAGGAGCAAGGCTGTTTTGACAGTTTTTGCAGACCGGTTTAGCGGTGTTTTGGTATTGGTTGCAATTGCAGTTATAGCAACAATTTTCAGTCCCGTGGAATTGCCCGTGTGGGTTAAAGGTTCGGTGATGTCGGTGGGGTTGGGTGCTATTGGATCGTTGGCAATGCTGCCCTTGATTGCAAAATTTTCAGTTCGGTTTCCAAAAATACTTGTTGTGTTGAAAAGTGCAAAGCTTTGTTTTGGGAATGTGAAGGTTTTGGTGTTAACCACTGCGATGTCTGTATGGGTTCAACTTTCAAGTGTTTCAATCATGATGCTGATAGGTTTGGGGATGGATCTGCCCATACCGTTGCCCTTTTATTTTGTGATGGTGCCTTTGGTTACGCTGATGACCATGTTACCTATAAGTTTGGGTGGAATGGGATTGCGGGAAGGTGCGACAGTTTTAATGTTGACGCCTTTGGCAATCGCACCTGCATCCGCAGTTGCATTATCTGTACTATGTTTTTCTGTTTATGTAGCAGTAGGAATGATAGGAATCTTTTTTTACCTGGGTTCACGGGGAAGCGCTTCAAGCTCGGACATGAAAGATGTTCAGTTGGAAGGCGAAATATCCGGGTCAACCGAATTGGAGGAATCGCACGATGGCTCTGCTATCCGTAATAATACCGATCAAAGACGAGCAGGATAATATTCTTAATTTGCATGAAAAAATTGCTTCTGCATTGGAACCCTATTGTGCTAAATCCAATGGATCAGGCGTGAACGAATTTGAAGTTGTCTATGTGGACGACGGCAGCATTGATCGATCAGCCCTAATTCTCGCAGAACTAGCCCGACGCGATACCCGCGCCAAGGTGGTAGTGCTTAAAAGAAACTACGGCCAGACTCCTGCTTTGCAAGCGGGTATCGATTGGTCAAAGGGTGATTTCATCGCCACTATGGATGGTGATTTGCAAAATGATCCTTCAGATCTGCCGATGTTGTTGGAAAAAATAAGTGATGATTGCGATGCAGCGCTGGGCCAGCGCGCCAACAGACAGGATGGTTTTTGGCTTAGGAAGTTTCCTAGTTTTATTGCGAACTGGATTATTCGAAAAGTAACAGGTTGCTCGATAAAAGATATGGGCTGCACGATACGAGTGATGAAAAGGGATCTGGCGGTTGCATTGCCCTTGTATGGAGAGATGCACCGATTTATTCCGGTGCTTGCGCAAATGTGCGGGGGCAGGTTGACTCAGGTTCCGGTGAAGCATCATCCGCGGGTTGCGGGAAAAACCAAATACAATTTGACGAGAACTTTACGGGTGGTTTTGGATTTAATCACTGTGAAGTTTCTTTATTCTTATCTAACAAGGCCCATGCATTTTCTTGGAACGGGCGGTTTATTTGCAATTGGTTTGGGCTTTGCGAGCGTTCTTGGAGCAATCGCAATGAAATTGTTTAGCGAGACGGATATGACAGGAAACCCATTGCTACTTTTAAGCGTGATGCTGGTTTTGGTAGGCATTCAATTGATATCCATGGGCTTGTTGGGTGAAGTGATGACCCGCACTTATTTTGAAAGTCAGGGAAAAGCATCATATCTGATTCGGGATACGTATAACCTCGATAAAACCATTATAAATAAGGCCGCGTAGATGATTTATTGCTTGAAGGATAGCCTTTTTCATTGAAATGGATGTGAATACCTTTTACAATTCCTTGAAGATTTGATGTTCGCTCCAACCTACTTAAAGGTTTTTCCCATGCAGAAAAAATTAGCATTTACATTGATTGAGTTGTTGGTGGTGATAGCAATCATTGCCATATTGATTGGTTTGCTGCTGCCTGCGGTTCAAAAGGTTCGGGAAGCTGCAGCACGGGCTAGTTGTGCGAACAATTTAAAACAACTCGGGCTTGCCACCCATAATTTTCATGATGTTCAAAATTATCTCCCTCCTAGTAGGATTTCAGATAACTATGCCACTTGGGCAGTTTTGCTTCTGCCTTTTGTGGAGCAGCAATCAGGCTTTAATTTATGGAACCTTCAAGCTACCTACGGGGCTAATTCACTTGCTGCTCGTAGCGTTATTGTTAAATCGTATTTATGCCCTGCAAGAAGGGGAAGTAGTTCCAATGCATTAAGCATTGATGGCGACCAAAACTCAGGTGCAGTAAATGTGGTTGGTGCTCTAAGTGATTACGCCGGGAATGGCGGAGACAATAACACTGTTCCGGCTTGGTACGACACTTGGACTGCAAAGGGCGTTATAATTTGGTCGACTTCGAATACTGCCACGGGTATTCCCGTTTCCCAATACCGAGGCCAGTTGAAAATTCTTGATATTACTGATGGAACTAGCAATACGATGATGTTTGGTGAAAAGCATGTACCATTGAATTTGTTGGGGATAGGTAGAATAACTACTGGGGGGCCAATTGGTGGAGATGGATCTGTATACAATGGCGATGATGAAGAATCTTTTGTTCGTTGTGCGGGGCCTGGGTATGGCATAGTATCCGACCCGAAATCTGCATTAGGCGCATTCCGGTTTGGCAGCGTGCATAGTGGCGTGTGCCAATTTGTATTTTGCGATGCCAGAGTGAAAGCCATCAATAATTCGGTCAATACCACCATGCTGCAGCGATATGCGTTGCGTGATGATGGTCAGATTATTGATGATTATTAAGTTACTTTGCGGGAGCAACTTTCAAATTTAAGTTGTTGTTATTATCTGGGTTGATTGTAATAAGCAAATCTGAAGTATCATAACTTCGATATATAGGACTAAACTGAGGCTTGGGTTGTTTATCCAAAGGCAAATCGGAATTGCCTGGGGGTTCGATCAAAGTTACTTTGTGTTTACCCGCAACCGCTCCTTTGTTGCCCATAGTTTCAAGTTCAAATGAACCATCTTTTTGTATGCTTGCTGTTGCATTAAGCTTCTTGGAATTATCGACGGACTCGCATTCGATAGTCCCCTGAGTTACAGGTTGACCGTTTTGAAGCAGAATGGTTCCTTTCGCTGGATAGAGTGTAACCCCGTCGCCACACCCTGAAAGTAAGAATATTGCTAAAAAGAAAACTATTGATTTCATGTGAAGCACCTTTTGTTAATTAAACTAAACCTAAATAAGAATTACTAAGAATCTTATAAATTTTGCAATAAAAGCAAGTGTGGATCGTCTTACTTGTGGAGTTAGTCTCCATATGACTGTACGGATTACAGATTAACATAAATTGAAAGCAGAATTAAGCCGCCTGTTTTCGGAGCGTTGAATGGTTGCTTTAGTGTTACGGTAAAGGGTGAATGTGGTTAATTAACTTTGAAAAATTTTTTATTATATTAATATATTTAAAATCTTAATTATGAAACCATTGGCACTAAGGCAAACGCCACGACCTATGAATTCAAGGTTGAACTGGATAAGCAAATGCCGATCGGGAGTTTTAAGAGTAAGTAGGTTTTTAAGTAGAAAAGCTTATTGATTGGTCAGGATCACGACATTGCAATTGCGATAGAAGTCGGTGGCCTGGCCAATTTTTTTTGCTCGGAGTGAGTGTTTTAGTGCGATTGCATCCCATTTCTTTTCGGGCATGAATACATAAGCAGGTATTGGTTGCTCGAGGAAATGCTTAACTTCCTCTTCGGAAATTAGAGTGTTGATCTGCCGCTTGCAATAAAAAGTAATGCTGGGTTGAAACCAATCGTGCGTTGCGATCACAATTTCCCGGGTAAGGTGATCTTCAGGCAGGAATTGCGAAAGCATTTTTGGGGCTTTGATTTCATTGAGGTTTGAACCATTCCATGCGCCTAATGCCCCGGTAAAACTAATTGACCCAAGGCATAGAATTGCGAGTGTTGCGATGCGATTTTTCTTTGCAGCAAGTACCAAGGCGAGCGTGCCACACATGATTGGAATAAATCCGATGAAAGCCATTTGTTCGAGCCTTGGAATTTTTCTCCCTTTGATCCACGATATATCTGCCTGAGTTGAAACTAGAATCATTCCAAGACCGGTGATGACTCCAATGAAAACCAAAATTAACATTCCTGTTTTAGGCAGCCAGTTGGGGTAGGCGTGAGTTTCATTTTTCCAAGCAAGCATTGCTCTTGAAGTAAGAATTGCAATGGCAGGGTAGAGGGGCAGAATATAATTGGGAAGCTTGGTGCTCGAGATTGAGAAAAAAACAAGCACCACAGCAATCCAAGTTGCAAGCAAGCGGATTGCACTGCGATCGTTGATAGTGTTGTTTGAAGGTTCGGTGTTGAAAAGTTCTTTTTTAGCGTTCAAGAAAGTCATACCAATGAATGCGGACCAAGGCGCAGAGCCTATTGCGATGACGAGCAAATAATAGAACCAAGGGCCTGAATGGTTTTCCATCGCAGTGCTGAACCTACCTAGGTTATGTGTGAAGAAAAAGCCTCTGTGCCATTGAAATTTTGTTTCTACGCCCACCCAGATATACCAAGGGCCAGCAACTAGGAAGAATAAAAAAAGCGCGCCTAACAGATGAATGGAAAGCAAGCGCTGGGGTTGCCTTTCCCAGAGTAAAAACAAAAGAATGATTAACAGTGGAAGTGCGAGAGCGATGGGCCCCTTGGCGAGCATGCCTATGCCTGTGATGATTCCGCCCCAAAGCAGCCAGGTAGAATTTTTGTTTTGATAACCCTTGAAAAAAACAAAGAAGGACCACGCGACACAGGCGTTTAGAAGAGAATCAGGGTTGGCAAAATGGGCCGACCCTGCCCAAGCGGGCATTGCTAATAATATCAGCCCTGCGAGGAAACCCGTGCTCGCCCCGAACATGATTGTTGCGAGAGCGTAGGTTGCAAATAGAGAAAAGAGCCCGCCCAGAGCTGAAGGAAACCGGGCTGCAAATTCGTTCACACCAAAAGTGTTATAGGATGCGATCTGAAGCCAGTAAAGCAATGCCGGTTTATCAACACGCAGATTATAATTATAAGTGGGAACAATCCAGTTTCCCGATTCCATCATTTCGTATGCAGCTTCCGCATTGTTACCTTCATCAATATCCCAAAGGCTAGAAATGCCTAAATTGGGTAGGCAGACCAAGGCCCAAGCCACTAAAAGGCAGGCGATTTGAATAGCTGGATTTTTAAATACCTTTAACATCAAGCCTTCCTTAGCTGGGCAAAAAAGCACTCAATCCGTGCCTTTGAAAACATACTCGAATCATTAAAAATAGGCGATACCAACATCAATTGAATCGAGGTTGACTCGATTTTCACAACTGGTTATGGTCCCGACCCTTGGGCATTTTCTATTCAACGGATTAATTGATGATTTCAGGCTGGATTTTACCACTGCTTTTATTGACAGGACAGGTTCAACAACCTGCCTCCGATATAGCACGCCTGCGAGAACTTCTTGCAGATAAAAAACAGCCCCAGTTACAGGCACAAGCTGCTTATTTGATTTTGCAACAACAAACACCTCTCGCAACCGAGACCGTTAAACAATATTTGCGTGATCCGCGTAATGTTGAGGTTTTTACCGCCTTTGCTGGAGCAATCAAACTGCGTAGAGATGGTCGTTTTTATGAAGAATTGATTGATGCACTTTCGATTGACTTGCCCCCAGTACGGCAGGCTGCAGTTGAAGCCTTGGGTGCAAGTGTTGATGGTAGGGGTGCATTTAAGTTAAAACAAATTGCTGAAAATACGAGCCTTGCAGAAAGCACTAGACAGCAAGCAATGATAGCGCTGGGGAAAACAGGAAAGAAAAGTGCTGCTGAAACTTTGCTTAAACTTTTTACCGATCCCAAAGAAAGTGTCAGGCAGGGAAGCAGGCAAGCCCTCGCAGATTTGATTGGGGAAGATCTGGGCCGTGATAGTGTTACTTGGCAACTTTGGTTTGATGAACGAAAAAATCTATCTTCTGAAGCTTGGCTTGAAGAACGGCTTGCGCAGCGAAATGCTAAATTGACCAGGCTTGAGGGTGAGCTTGATTCTTCGCGAAATCGAAACCGTGCGCTTTACCAACAGCTTTATTCACGGCTTGGGCCTACTGAAAAAATCCCTTTCTTTCAGGGCTTATTAGATCATGAAGACCCTGCAGTTCGCTTATTACTTGCAGGTTGGCTAGCGGAGGCGCTTAGTGAAGAATCTTATCGCAAGCCAGCAGGCGAAATGTTACTAAGTTTCAGCAGAGACCCTGTGGATGAAGTCCGCAGGCAAGCAGTGCTTGGCTTGGGCCGATGGAATGATAAAGCCTGCCTTGATCGTTTACTTCTTATTATTCAATCAGATCAAATTGCGGTTAGAGCTGCTGCAGCAAGATCGCTTGCAATGCAAGCTAAGGGCAATGATGGTGCTGCACGGATGATTCTTGTGCTTCCCGCATTGCAAAATGCTTTAGGTGATCCTGCATTGGAAGTTGTTGTTGAAGCCGCTGAAGATCTTGGATCCTTAGGGGTTCCAGCCGCTGTTCCATTGCTTGCAGGATTACTGAAGCATAATGCGATTGCAGTAAGAAAAACTGCTGCGCAAGCATTGGAAAGAATTGCCGATATATCAGTGCTAGAGGAGTTGTTGGTAGGTCTGGAAGATTCAGAGATCGGGGTCAGGCTTGGAATACTTGGAGCTGTATCCCGTGCTGTGAATCAGGCAAAGTTCATTAAGGAAGATGACAAATTGCGATTGCAATCACGCATGGAAATAATTCTTTTGAAGGATCCGGATGCGGGGGTAAGGGCGAGAAGTGCAACGCTTTTAGGCGATTTTGGTACTGTAAATCATCTTGCAACTTTGTGGAAAGCGGCTATCGCTGAGGGTGATCCACGAATTCAGGAAAAGTCTTGGCAAGCATTCCTAGAGATTTTATCTAAAAGCAAAGACCTAAAACTTATCAATGAATGGAACAATATAGTCCGAAAGGAAGCTCCGCTTCGCAGGGTTAATTTCTTGGTAGAGCTTCTGGGAAAAATGCAGCCTGCAACCATGAACTCTAAAATCGAGCTAGCGCCTGTGAGGGAATTGTTGGTGCAATGCGGGATAGATAATCAAAAATGGTTGCCTGCGTGGAGTGCTTTAAGGGAGTTGCCCCAAGCATTGGAGCCGGAGGAAATTGAGAAACGATTGAGCCTGCTGTTTCAAATAGCCGAAATCGCACTGAAAGAACAAGCAGCGCCCGATGTGTTGCAAATGGTAGATTTCGCAAGGCCATTGTTTGTAGGAAGAAAAAAACTGCAGGCAGACTTTGAAGAATTATATCGTAAGGCAAATGTCCTTATCAATTCAAAATTCTAAGCTGGTTAATCTAGTTCAACCTTATTGTTATCGCAGTAGATGTTTAACTTTTGCAGATATGCTGCTTTTGTATTCGCATCTAAAAAAGACCCAATGAAGGAATTCTTTGCTGCAAGAGCAGAATCTTTTTTGGTAAGGTTTAGTGCGGTAGCGCAAGCACTAAAGTTATCAGCTATATAGCCGCCGAAATAAGCGGGATCATCAGAATTAATACTTGCGATAATTCCACAATCGAGCATTTTCTTTATAGGATGTTCTTGAAGGTGGTTCACTACTTTTAATTTTAGGTTTGAAAGTGGGCAAACAGTAAGCGGGATTTTTTCTCGCACCAACCTCTTTATTAGTTTCTCGTCTTCCAAACAACGAACGCCATGATCAATCCGCTCTGCCTGCAATAAGTCCAGAGAATCTTCAATGAATGAAGGTGGGCCTTCCTCGCCAGCATGTGCGGTGATGCGGAACCCTTGCTGCTTCGCCTGAGTGAATACTTTTTGGAATTTCTCGGGAGGATTTCCAACCTCGGAAGAGTCGAGCCCAAACCCAGTGATCACTTGTTTAAATTTTAAGCATTGGGCAAATGTGTCGAGCGCGGAATCTTCTGATAAATGCCTAAGGAAGCATGGTATTAGAAAGACACTTAATTGCAGTTCTTTCTTTGCCCTTTCTATCGCTTTGCATAAACCATCCAGCACTGTTGATATGCTAATACCCCGTTCAATATGTGCCTGGGGATCAAAGAATATTTCAGCATGTATAACACCCTGCGCATGGGCCTTTTGAAAGTAACGCCACGCAAGTTCGGAAAAGTCATCTTCATCTTTAAGAACAGCCATGCCTTGGTAATAAATGTCTAAAAAGGATTGCAGGTTGGAGAAATTGTAGGCGTGTTGGATATCTGCGATGGAATGAAACGGGAGCTGGATGCGATGTTTTTTTGCTTTTTCGAGTAAGAAGTCTGGTTCAAGCGTTCCCTCGATGTGAAGGTGAAGCTCAGCTTTAGGTAACTGTTCAATGAATCGTTTCATGAATAAATCCTTTTTAACATTATATGCAGAATCTGAGGTAGAGGTTAGAAATAAGTTAAAAG
>Ga0209296_1001385_pt1 | contig 18720 bp, 15 predicted proteins | sample S_130206_EF_Meta_FD_187319 | JGI IMG/M metagenome (GOLD analysis project Ga0209296, IMG submission 187319) | Freshwater microbial communities from Lake Simoncouche, Canada to study carbon cycling - S_130206_EF_MetaG (SPAdes) (version 2) | ecosystem: Environmental > Aquatic > Freshwater > Lake ...
CCGAATTCAGGATTATGTTCGCGCGGTCGATGGCGTTGACCTCACGCTAGAACATGGTGAAATCCTTGGCCTTGTCGGTGAGTCGGGGTGCGGCAAATCAACGCTTGGTCGCGTACTGCTACGCCTGCTCGAGCCAACCGGCGGCAGTGTGCACTTCGATCAGCAAGATTTGCGCGCCTTAAGTACAAAGTCGTTACGCGCTGAGCGACGCAAGATGCAATTGATCTTTCAAGATCCCTATTCGTCGTTAAACCCGCGCATGACGATTGGCCAAATGCTGACCGAGCCGCTTAAGGTGCACGGCCTGCATGCGGGTAATGAAGCCACCCGCGTCGCTGAATTGCTGCGTACCGTCGGCTTAAGGCCCGAACACGCGCAGCGTTATGCCCACGAATTTTCAGGCGGACAACGTCAGCGCGTTGGGATCGCACGCGCTCTGGCTGTTGAACCCAAGCTGATCGTCTGCGACGAGGCGGTCTCAGCGCTTGATGTCTCGGTGCAGGCACAAGTCATCAACCTGTTGCAAGACTTGCAACAACAGTTTGGCTTATCGTACCTATTCATCGCGCACGATCTAGCCGTTGTGAAACATATCGCGACCCGTGTGGCCGTCATGTATTTAGGGCGCATCGTCGAGATCGGCGATAAAAAGCGTTTATTCGCCACGCCCGAACACCCTTATACGCACGCCCTGATGCAAGCCATCCCGTTGCCTGATCCAACCATCACACGGCAGGGCGTTCTATTAACAGGCGATGTGCCCAGCCCGCTCAAGCCACCCTCAGGCTGTCACTTGCACACGCGTTGCCTCTATGCGCAAGACAAATGTCGTCAGGTGACGCCAGTACTGACTGGCACGCGCGAACATGCCGTCGCTTGTCATTTTCCGTTAAACACGACCACCACAGCGCAACACTCACAGCCCGCGTTAACACCCTCGCGACTGCGTTTGCAACGCTTGCAATCTGCTTTTCAGACAAAGGTTAAAGCCGATGCCGATTAAGTGGCAGAAAATTGCCAAGGCATCACACACCGGTCAAACAACGTTAAAGTCTTAGCTAAATTTTTTGAAGTCAAAGTCGAATGATTGAATAGTGTCTGATTAAAAGTTGCTATTGCAAATAAGGCTGTAAATACCAAACGCCTTGGATTGGATGTAACAGCGACTCACCACCAATATATTTTGAAAGGAAATCTCATGAAATTAAGATACCGAAACCTACTTGCCACCACGTTGATCGCCTGCTTGCCGCTTGTTGCAAGCGCCCAGACCTTACGCATTGGCCTAGCTGAAGACCCTGACCTGCTTGATCCAACGCTCGCACGCTCGTTTGTCGGACGGCTGGTATTTATGTCGTTATGCGACAAGCTGTTTGACATCGATGAAAAGCTCAACATCGTGCCGCAACTGGCAACCAGTTATGAATGGTCATCTGACAGCAAAGCGTTGACACTTAAGCTGCGCGAAGGCGTCACGTTTCATGATGGCGAAAAAATGGATGCCGAGGCTGTCAAATACAACCTCGAGCGCCACAAGACACTCAAAGGTTCGAGTCGCTCGGGCGAACTGCGCCCTGTGACCTCAATCGACGTGCTCGACGCCAACACGGTGCGCTTAAACTTAAGCGCACCATTCTCCCCTCTGCTCTCAGTGCTAGCCGATCGGGCAGGCATGATCATATCGCCCAAGGCCGGACAAGCACTGGGCGAGAAGTTCAGCAGCAACCCAGTGTGCTCGGGTCCCTTCAAGTTTGTCGATCGCGTGGCACAAGACCGCATCACACTCGAGCGCTTTGGCGCTTACTGGAACAAAGGCGCGGTACATTTTGATAAGGTGATTTACACACCAATCACCGACGCCACGGTACGTTTAGCGAACTTGCGTTCAGGACAATTCGATTTTATTGAGCGCGCAGCCTCAAGTGATATTGCGGCGATTCAAAAAGACCCAAAACTAAAATTTAGCAAAATCACTGAAATCGGCTATCAAGGCATTACCATCAACACTGCCAAGAGCGAGCGCGCGCAAGGTCAACCGCTTGGCCAGTTGGCCAAGGTACGCGAAGCGTTTGAACTGTCACTTGATCGGGCAGGGATCGTGCAAGTCGCCATGGACGGACAAGCAACGCCTGGTAACCAGTGGGTCGCTCCAAACAATAGCTATTACGCAAAAAACGTACCCGTGCCGAAGCGTGATCTGGCGCGCGCGCGCGCCTTACTGAAAGAGGCAGGCGTCACCAATCCCACTTTTACACTCATGACGCCCACCACCTCTGATGCGCAAAAGATCGCGCAGGTTGTGCAAGCCATGGCCAAAGAGGCAGGATTCAATATCAAAATTCAATCCACTGAGTTTGCAACTTCCTTAAGCCTCGCGGACAAAGGAGACTTTGACGCCTATGTTCTAAGCTGGAGTGGTCGTGCCGACCCAGATGGCAATATTTATAACTTTGTCGGTTGTAAACAGCCTAACAACTACTCGGGCTACTGCGTGCCCGAGGTTGACGCTTTGCTGAATGACTCACGCAGCAAGCTGCAACCTGCCGAACGCTTAGCCGCCTATCAGGGCATTGCTGCGCAACTGAATAAAGATCGGCCTTTGATTTATTTGTATCACCGTGATTGGTTATGGGCCTACTCAAACAAGCTTTCTGGTCTTCGCGAAGTGCCAGACGGGTTGCTGCGCGTCACCGGCTTAAAGCTCAACTAAAACCGCCGACAAGACCGCTTCATGTTCACCTTCTTCGTGCGTCGCCTCTTCACTTTGATACCAACACTCGTGTTCGTATCCATGCTGATTTTTAGCCTGCAGCAATTGCTGCCTGGCGACCCGGCGTTAGTGCTCGCCGGAGAAGATCCTAGCCCTGAAGCGATCGCACATATCCGCGCCAAACTACACCTTGATGATCCGCTACCTGTACGCTACGGGTACTGGATCGCAGGTGTCCTGCAGGGCGATCTGGGTGAGTCGGCGCGTACCCATCAACCGGTGCTTGAGCTGATTTTGCAAAAGCTTCCGGTCACGATCGAGTTGGCTCTTTTGGCTTTGCTGATTGCGTTAGTGATTAGTATCCCCGCAGGCATTGTGTCGGCCGTCTACAAAGGCAGTGCTGTAGACACAGGGGCAACCGTCTTTGCTCTCACCGGCTTATCCACACCAAACTTTTGGCTGGGGATTATGCTGATCTTGCTATTTTCAGTTGAGCTCGGTTGGCTACCCGCCTCAGGCTATGTCAGCCCTTTCGAAAACTTGCGCGCCAACCTCGCCTCGATGATCATGCCTGCCTTTGTCTTGGGCAATGCGATTGCCGCCTCACTGATGCGCCACATGCGCAGCTCGATGCTGCAAGAACTCAGTGCAGATTACGTACGCACGGCACGTGCCAAAGGTTTAAGCGAGCGTGTTGTCGTACTCAAACACGCTCTGCGTAATGCGCTGACACCCGTGATTACCTTAGGTGCGCTTGAACTTGGCACCTTGTTATCTGGCGCCGTACTGACTGAGCAGGTCTTCACGATCCCGGGCTTTGGCAAACTCATCATTGATGCCGTGTTTAATCGCGACTACGCAGTGGTACAAGGCGTCGTGCTTGTCACTGCAACCACCTACATCATGCTCAATTTATTTGCAGATATGGCCTACTTTATGTTGAACCCACGGCTGCGCAAATAATGAATCACGCAACAATCTCAACGACCTCTATTGCACCCACCACCCTCAAAAAAGAGCCAGGGCCTTGGCTACGCGCCTGGCGTAAACTCAGGCGCAATCGTAAAGGTATGTTTGGGCTTTACGTCGTGCTACTTTTTATCGCGATGGCAATTTTTGCTCCGCTAATTTCGCCATTTGACCCCATCGAAGCAAGCTGGAGCGCAATTCGCAAAGCCCCCAACGGTACGCATTGGTTTGGTACTGATGAGCTCGGTCGCGATGTGCTGGCGCGTGTCATCTGGGGTGCGCGTGCGTCTCTCTTGGCGGGAGTGGTGTCGGTGGCGATTTCGCTACTCACTGGCGTCACCATTGGGATGTTGGCCGGTTTTTTAGGCGGCACTGTGGATAGCCTGATCTCACGCGCAACCGATGCGTTTTTAGCGTGTCCTTTTTTGATTCTTGCGATTGCACTGGCCGCTTTTTTAGGGCCAAGTCTAACGAATGCGATGATTGCCATTGGGGTCTCTGCTTCACCAATTTTTGTACGCCTCACCCGCGCGCAAGTGTTGCAGATCAAGGTTGAGGATTACGTTGAAGCGGCACGCGCGGTGGGTTGTCATCCGTTTCGGATTGCCGTATCTCATATTCTGCCTAACGTGACCGCGCCCTTGATCGTGCAAGCGTCTCTGGCCATCGCTTCGGCAGTGATCGCAGAAGCCAGCTTGTCATTTTTAGGTCTAGGCCAACAACCGCCGGAGCCGAGCTGGGGCAGTATGCTCAATACAGCGAAAAATTTTATGGAGACTGCACCCTGGATGGCCGTTTGGCCTGGCTTGGCGATTTTTGTGTTGGTGCTGTCGTTTAACTTGTTGGGCGATGGCTTGCGCGATGCGCTTGATCCTAAACATCGGTAAGCTCGTGATATGCAGGTTTCCTCAGTCGATCAATTACTGAGAATTGAGTCGCTGGCTGACCTTTTGTTCTTGAGCATCCAGCCGCTCTGAGATTCGGTCGAGTCGATCAGCCGTTTTAGCAAATTGGGTCGCCATGGCTTTACCCGAATCATAAGCTGCTAACAGAGCTTGCATCGTCGCCACATTTGCCGAGTAAAGTCCAATCACAGACGCCACACCCGTGGTGACAACAATATATTTTAAGTTTGTGATCTGCTTAGTGACTTGCACTTTGAAGTCACCCAAATCTTGCCTTATTCTGGAAAACTCTTCTTTGGTGTGTGCGGCACGCTCATCCATGCGAGCGTCCATACCAGCCATTCCCCCTTTGAGACCAGCCACTTTCTCTGAAAGAGCATTGATTTCCCCTTTTAGATCAGCCACGCGAGCATCTGTGCGCGCCTCAGCCGCCTCCAACCTTGCGTTCAACACTGTATTCACCGTTCGAAAAGCCATTTTTACCCCTACAAGTTTCGCATAGTGAGCACTCTACCGAGCCACACGCCAATGAACAAGTAGAAAATGGTAAGCAAATGTAATACTCTTTCGGTATCAAACAAAAATTCACGAGACAGCTTTTATGAACCTTGGTCAACCCGCTTTTGTTGCCGCACCCCTTACACCCGATCACGCCCTTGCCACCCAATGGCTCACTCAGTTTGGGGCTTCGCTTGCGCAACTAGATAAACCTGGTATCACAGCCTTGTTTGACGCCGACTGCCACTGGCGCGACTTGTTTGCGTTTACCTGGTCGATCACACCAAGCGAAGGCGTCGACAATATTGCAAACTTGATCTTGATCAAGCAAGCCAGCGTCAAGGCGCGCGACTTTAAACTGGCCGAAGGCCGTCAAGGCCCTCGTCGACTTAAGCGGATTGGGGTCGACGTACTCGAAATCTTGTTTCAATTTGAAACCGACATCGGCCACTGCTATGGCGTACTTCGCCTGCTGGCGAGTGATCCCTCAAAAGCGTTTCAACTACTCACTAGCCTGAATGAACTGACAGGCTTTGAAGAGCAAACGGGCAAACGTCGGCCCACAGGCGCGGCCTACTCGCGTAACTTTGGTGGCACCAACTGGCAAGATCAACGCGTTGAAAGCCAAGCCTACAAAGACCGCGAACCTACCGTTTTGATCGTTGGCGGTGGTCAATCTGGTCTAAGCGTAGCAGCCTCGCTTGTCTTGTTAGGGATCGATACTTTACTGATCGACAAATATCCACGCATTGGCGATAGCTGGCGCAAACGCTATCACTCGCTCGCCCTACATAACATCACCGATCTCAATAATTTGCCACACCTGCCGTTTCCGCCGCACTGGCCTTCATACCTGCCTAAAGACATGCTGGGCAACTGGCTTGAAGTCTATGCGCAAACGATGGAGATCAACAACTGGACGAATACCGAGCTTGGCAGCGCCACGTACGATGAAAGCGAGGCGCGCTGGACAGCCGTGCTGCGTAATAATGATGGTACTGAGCGTACCGTACGTCCACGCCATTTAATCTTTGCAAATGGCCTAGTGGGTAAACCAAGCATACCTGATCTGCCAGGGCTCAAAGACTTTAAAGGCGAGGTGATGCACACCAGCGCCTTCACAAGTGGCGCTGCCTGGAGCGGCAAAAAAGCGCTAGTGCTGGGTACAGGCACAAGCGCGCACGATGTTGCGCAAGACCTTCATAGCAACGGTGCAGACACAACGATTATTCAGCGCGGTTCTACCACCGTGGTGAGTATTGACCCTAGCTTACATCTCACCTATGCCCTGTACGACGGCATCACGATTGATGACGGCGATTTGTTATCAAGCATCAACACCCTGCCTGTTGCCAAGCGCAACTTCAAACAAGTCAGCGTCCGCATGGTCGATCTCGACAGAAAACTGATCGATGGCCTGATTGCCCGCGGCTTTAAGTGGGACCAAGGAGAGGACGATACCGGCTACCAGTTGAAGATTCGTACGCGGTACGGTGGCTATTATCTGAACGCTGGCTGCTCAGATCTGATCGTCAGTGGCGACATTGGCTTGTTGCAATTCGATCAGATCGAACGCTTCGCACCTGAAGGCGCGCTCATGAAAGATGGCTCAATCAAGCCAGCTGACTTGTTGATCATGGGGACAGGCTATGTCCCCCAGGAAGTGGTCGTCAAAGAATTACTCGGTACTGAGATTGCTGAAAAAGTTGGCCCAGTTTGGGGCATTGCGCCCGATGGCGAAATGAACAATATGTGGCGCCGTACCCCGCAAGAGGGCTTATGGTTTGTAGGCGGCAGCTTTACTAACTGCAGAATCTATTCGCGCTATGTGGCCATGCAAATTAAAGCCATTGAAGAAGGGTTGATACCGCGAAGCTAAGCCAGAGGGCCGATGCGGATAGCCGATAAAAAAGGTATCCCACGAATCTGACTTTGCCGCTTGGATGAGATCGACGGTGTCGATAGATAGGCACATAGACGTCTCGCTTTGTATCAATAACAGTGCCTCTATAATGCCTGAATTCATCCGGCACATATGTTTCTGGATGTAACAAACAGGCTTTGTCATGCTCACTCTCAGAAAATCTCAAGACCGCGGCTACGCAGATCATGGCTGGCTGAAAAGTTTTCACTCTTTTTCGTTTGCAGGCTACCGCGATGCCCAATTTATGGGCTGGGGTAATCTGCGCGTCATCAATGAAGATCGTATTGAGGCGGGCAAAGGTTTTGGCGAGCACAGTCACCAGAACATGGAGATCGTCAGTTACGTGCTTTCGGGTGAATTAGCGCATCGTGACAGCTTGGGCAATGTCAAAGGCATCCCACCAGGTGATGTGCAGCGCATGAGTGCGGGTACTGGTGTACAACATAGTGAATTCAATCACGCAGTGGGCCAACAGACGCACTTTTTGCAAATTTGGCTTTTGCCTAATCAGCAAAATGTGCAACCGAGTTACGAGCAAAAGACGGTGCCTACGCAACACAAACAAGGCGCACTTGTTCTGATTGCCTCTGAGCAAGGTCAAGGCGATGCAGTCAAAATCCATGCAGATGCGAAGCTGTACGCGGGCTTGTTTGAGCAGACTCAAACAGCGAGCCTCACGCTTGACCCAACACGCAAAGCCTACGTTCACCTGATCAAAGGCGAGCTCAAGGTGAACGATATCAGCCTCAGCTCGGGCGATGCTTTATTCGTCGCAGATGAAACCGTACTGACCCTAACCGATGGTCTCAATGCTGAAGTGTTGATTTTTGATCTAGCGGCTTGAGCCAGCCAACCAGGACGTACAACCTTCAAAATCTTCAGCTCTGCAGTCTGACGCCTTGACGTCTAGGCCACGCACGCACTCACAGGTCTAGCGACCCGCGTGCGTGACATAGCTGGATCTCAGACTCTAAAATCGCGAACGATTTGTCCGTGAGCAGCAGCAGCCTGTTCGTACTCTGGTTTGCGCCAAGTTTCAAGCAAAGCCTCAGCGTACCAGTGCTGCATGCTTGGCAGGCTCAGCATCCTTTCAACATATGACTGGGCCTGCTGGCCGAGCTGCAAACCATAGCTTTGCACTCTGAAAATGACAGGGGCAAAAAACGCGTCGACGATGCCATATTCTTTGCCTGCAAGATAAGGGCCACCAAACTTCGCAAGCCCTTCAAGCCATAAAGTATCGATACGCTCAACATCTGCCCGCAAGCCGTCGTCGATTTTTTCAAGCGCTACACGAATGCCGCAATTCATCGGGCAGAGGCTACGAAGCGTCTGAAATCCCGAATGCATTTCGGCTGCCGCACTACGCGCCCAAGCACGAGCGGTCGTATCGATAGGCCAACAACCGGGATGTTGCTCAGCGACGTACTCGCAGATTGCGAGCGAATCCCAGATCAATAACCCATTATCTTCAAGACAAGGCACTTTACTTGTGGGCGAGAACGCTTTAAACGCTGACGGTTGTGACCCAGCCGCAAAAGGCACCAACACCTCTTCGAACTCGATGCCGCGCGCCTGCAAAAGGGCCCACGGCCGCAACGACCAAGACGAGTAGTTTTTATTTGCGATATATAACTTCAAGTTGAACTCCTTTTCTAGACGACCTGAGTCAATGGCATCGAAGAATTAGTTTATATTGAAAAAACCAAAGATTCTCTGACTCTATAAGCATACGAAACCGCTCATGCGCCTCATCCTAGCTGCGACCTTTGCCAACCTTCCCTTCGGTACAATTTACGCCTTCAGCGTGTTCTTGAAGTCGATGGAAGCCATGCTGTCGCTAACCCGCTCGGATATGGGCGTGATCTTTGGACTCTGCACGGTCATGTTCGCAACGGGCATGAATGTCGCACCCGCGGTGTACACCCGACTCTCGACTGGGGCAGTTCTGCTGATCACCTGTTTCACCGGGGCTCTAGGCTTGGCGCTAGCCTCACAAGCTCAAGGGTTTTGGTCGCTGCTCTTTGGATACGCCATCCTGTTCGGTTTAGGGGGTGGCGTCGCGTTTACCACAGCCCAACAAATCGTCAACCTCGTGCCTACCAAACACCGTGGTTTGGTCAATGGCTACGTTGTAGGTTTGTATCCACTCGGGGCGATGCTTGGTGCACCCTTGCTGGGTTGGTCGGTCGAACTGATGGGCTTGCGGCAGACCTTATTGAATTTGGGGCTTGTCGTGCTGATTAGCGGTCTCATCGCAGTTTGGCTCACCGGCTTACAAAGCCACATTCCAAAAGCGAATACCAACGCCGCCACCGCGACTAACCTTGAGGCAAACAGGCAGCAATCTTATTTGGGAATCACCCAATGGCCACTGTTTTTAAGAATCGCCATCGTATTTTTCTTAGCGGCCTCTGCTGGCTTAATGGTCATGAGTCAGTCTGCCGGTATCGTTCAGTCTTATGGCGGCGGCACTCAGTTTTCAATCGGAGCGACCTCTTTCATCACAGGCATGATTGCTGCTGCACGTATCACCGGCGGCTGGCTGATGGATCGCTTTAGCCTCAGACAGGTGATGACGGCTGCTCATATCTGGTCGTTAACCGGCGCTCTGATGCTGACGATATGGCCAAGCCCAGAAGTTGCTTTGATTGCTCTGGCCATGGTGGGGATGGGTTATGGCTTTGTCTCTGGCTCAACCGCCGGTGGCATTGGCATGCACTGGCCCAGCGCCCAATTCGGCATCGTGGCCAGCAGAATATATATCGGCTGGTGCGTGGCCGCCGTGTGCCTACCGGTTTTAGCAGGGTGGCTGTTTGACTGGAGCAATACCTACCGATCTTCAATCTGGATCGCGGCGGCCGTGAATGTAGTCGGCATCGGCTTTGCAATGCGCTTGCCGAAGAGGCCTACTCAGATGCCCACATAAATTACCGATCGATATGAATTAAAAGAGAAGCGACTTTTGAAGTCTTTTTCTTACCGATCGGTATTACTTTAAAGAAAATCGTCTTTTTAGACTATTTTTTTACCGATCGGTTATTTTTTAGAGGAACTCAGGACGATCTATCCACACATGAGGAAGGTGAATGACGCAGAAGCCAGAGTCGTTTCGCCTTCGCCTCACTCTGCTGTAATTTTCAACTCACGTATCAGCTTGGTGAACTTGGCCGCGTCTTGCTGCAAAGTCTTGGCAAAGCCTGCTGGCGTTGAAGAGACCACTTCAACACCGATCGCAGCCATCTTTGAACGCACTTCTGGTAACGCAACAATACGGTTGATTTCAGTACTTAACCGCTCAGTGATCTCTTTGGGCAGATCCTTCGGGCCAAACGCGCCATACCATACGACCAACTCATAACCGGGTAGGGTCTCAGCAACCGTTGGCGTGTCTAGCAGTTGCGGCGATCGGGCGCTTTCAGTCACTGCGAGTAATTTCAGTTTTCCGGATTTCACATGCGGCAGGGTTTGTGTGCCCGCACCGAACAACACTTCGGTCTGACCCGCTACAGTATCAAGCACCGCGGGCGCACCACCCTTGTAAGGAATATGCGTCATCTGTATGCCAGCGGCAAGTTCAAACAACACCGCACTGATGTGATTCGTTGAGCCGGCCCCTGCCGAAGCAAAATTCAATTTCTTAGGATTAGCCTTGGCGTAAGCAATGAGTTCAGCCACGTTATTGACAGCAATCTTTGGGTTAATCACCAACGTGTTGGTCACAAACGCCACCAAAGAAATCGGTGTGAAATCATCGACCGGTTCAAAAGGCATGGATGAGAACAGCGCTTGATTCATCGCGTGCGTACTCATCGAACCCACAAGCAAGGTGTAACCATCTGGCTTGGCCTTGGCAACAAGATTTGAACCAATGTTGCCAGAAGCACCTGCCTTGTTTTCGACAATGAATGTTTGGCCAAGCGAGCGCGTCAGGTAGTCTGACAACATACGGGCCAAAATATCAGTTGAGCCCCCGGGTGCCCAAGGCACGATCAGCGTGACAGTGCGTTCGGGCCATGCAGCCTGCACCGGAGCGACGCCAACGAGGGCCACGCACACAGTAAAAAGGATTTTTTTAAACATCGTTAACGTCCTACCGCGTAACCTTGCATGCCACGGGGATTCGCAGCTGCACGTAATAATAATCTACCATTCAAACCCGGCTCACGCGTGCAGGCCGACATGCGCCCTTCAGACCACTCTGCACCGACTTTTATCTCGTGCCCAACGTCGCGCAACGCTTGTAGCGTGGCCTCTGGAAAGCGCGACTCTAGCGTGATTTGGTTGTAGCGCAACGAGCGCGGCCAAAACGAAATCGGAAAATGGTCAACGTGCCAAGCAGGGTATTCGATGGCCTCTTGAAGATTCATACCGTACACCGCATGACGCAAAAAGAATTCGGTACTCCATTGATCTTGTTGATCACCGCCCGGCGTACCAAACACCATATACGGCAAGCCGTCGCGCAGCGCCATCGAAGGCGATAAGGTGGTGGTGGGTCGCTTACCCGGGATCAACTGCCCAGGCACGTTGTCATCAAACCACGTCATTTGTAACCGCGTACCCAGCGAGAAACCCAAGGCAGGAATCGCTGGGCTTGAAGATAACCAACCACCTGACGGCGTAGCCGAAACCATATTGCCTTGCGCATCAATCACATCAATGTGACAGGTGTCTCCGATAAAGACCTCTTTCTTGGCCCATTCACTGACAGGTGGCAACGCTGCAAAGGTCGGTTCACCAACACCAAAGCGCGTATCTGACACTTTTAGCGTGCGTGCTGCCGCTTCAAGATCGGGTAGCTTTGCCTGACGCCCGCCGGGCTGACCCGCTTCAAACAATTTGGCGCTCAGTGCTCCGATACGCGCATAGCGCGCTTTGCCATATTCGTCTGACAACAGCTCTGCCATTGGAATCTTCGCAAACAAAGGATCACCATACCAAGCCATGCGATCAGCCATGGCAAGTTTGGTTGCCTCAGCCACTCGATGTACAAACTCAGCGGAATCAGGCGCAAATTTCTCAAGACCAGCGTGCTTCAGGATAGATAGCTGCTGCAACATGACCGGGCCCTGTGACCACGGGCCACACTTGGCCACTGTGTAGCGGCCAAAGTCAACGGTGTGTGGCTCTTCATACGTTGGCGTCCAGTTTGCGAGGTCGTCGTAACGTAACAAACCGGTGTTGCGTTCACCCGTCGTGTCACGTATCGGTTGGTCGGTATAAAACTGATCGATTTCTTGCGCGATGAAGCCCCGATAAAAAATCTCAAGCGCGGCATTGATTGTCAGGATGCGATCGTCCGCACCGACTGCTGCAGCCTCAGTTAACAGACGCGTGTACGTCTGCGCGATTGCTGGGCTTTGAAATAATTCGCCTGGCCGAGGAACCTGCCCCCTTGGGATCCACACCTCAGCTGAGGACTTCCATTCAGACGCAAATAAACTTTGTACAGCCAAAATCGCTTGCACCGTGCGCGGCAAAATCGGGAATCCATCGCGCGCATACACAATCGCAGGTGCCATCACCTCAGCGAGTGTCATGGTGCCGTAATCACGCAGCATTGTCAGCCAGGCGCCAAATGCCCCAGGTACCGTAGCAGGCAGCAGCCCGATGCCTGGAACAAGCTCTAACCCCAGCGCTTTAAAGTAAGCGCAGGTCGCTAATTTGGGCGCAGGCCCCTGTCCACAGAGCACTCGCATACGCTGCTCTTTTTCAGACCAAAGCATGATCGGCACTTCGCCACCTGGTCCATTCAAATGGGGCTCGACAATCTGTAAGACGAAGCCCCCGGCAACAGCCGCGTCAAACGCATTGCCACCTTTTTCAAGAATACCCATTGCAGTTTGCGAGGCCAGCCAGTGCGTTGAGGCCACGACCCCGAAGGTACCGACGATCTCGGGGCGAGTTGTAAAGGTAGGGTCTTGCACTGCGGATTTATTTGCGACGGTCATGATGTCAATTCACCTTAAATTAGACAGCATCTTTCGTGCAGTCAGTCATCCTAGCGGGTGACGCGATATTTTAAGCCCGAACGCTAAAGCAGCATTGAATTCGAGGCAGCGGGTGAGGTTGACACACTACACGTCGATTTTGAAGCATGAGGGCATCAAGCGCAGCGTACCTGATTCCGGCGCCCTGCTCTGGGGTCGGTATTGACATTTTGACCGCGATAGCTATAAATACGGGTTTCAAATCAACCATCTCAACCAACAACAGTCGTTCTTTTATTACCCCCATCAACCCTACCGGAGTCCTGTATGAAAACCGTTCTTAGTTCTTTAGCATTCATGGCCCTTGCGACTGTTTCACACGCAGAGCCCTTCACGCTCAGTAGCCCAGATATCAAAGCCGATAGCGTGATTGATAAGCGGTTTGAGTTCAATGGTTTTGGGTGTTCAGGTGAAAATATGTCTCCTGCACTCAGTTGGAAAGGCGCACCGAAAGAGGCAAAGGCTTTCGCCGTGACGGTGTATGACCCTGACGCCCCTACCGGCTCGGGTTGGTGGCACTGGCTGGCAATCAATATTCCAGCCGATGTTCAGGCCTTAGCTGCGAACGCAGGCGCGATCGGTGGTGCAAACTTGCCCAAGGGCGCTAGCCACGGTCGTAGCGACTTTGGTTTTGCTGGCTGGGGGGGCGTATGCCCACCGCAAGGCGGCAAGCCGCATCGTTATATTTTCACTGTTCATGCGCTGAAAGCCCCGCTAGAAGTTCCAGCAGATGCAACGGCTGCACTGACTGGCTATTTCATGGGTATGAACACGATTGCCAAGGCGAGTTTCACGGCAACCTACAGCCGCGCAGCTGCAAAGTAGTCGGTTCACACAGCATCCTGATTCACGCGCCTACCAACCTAGCGGGGTTGGTAGGCAACTAATGTGTGTTGGCGACGCATTTAAGCTAGCATAAGCACTTAAGCTTCCGCAGCTGCCGAGAGAGCTCTCAGTGATAGCCTAACCGTCACGGCAAAAGCTGCAATGACAAAGGCCACTTATGCTACGCAACTTAAAGTACCGTCTCAGCTATGCCTGTCTAATTGGGTTGAGTATGACCACAGCTCAAACCGTCAGCGCGCAAGAGGCGTTTCCAAATCGACCGATTACCTTGATCGTCTGTTGGCCAGCGGGAGGCCCCGCCGATGCAGTCGCTCGGCTTATCGGTGCCAATTTATCGAACACACTCGGGCAGCCGGTTGTGATCGATAACAAGCCCGGAGCGGGCGGAAACATTGGTTCAGATGTCGCCGCAAGATCCAAGCCTGATGGGTACACCATTATGCAAGCCACCTCAGCGTCGCACGGTTGGAATTCAGCTCTCTACGACAATCTTAAATACAAACCGATCGAAGACTTCGCCCCCATCGGTTTGATCAACACTTCGCCAAGCACACTCTTAGTTCCCTTGAACGCGGCGTACAAAACGGTGAGTGAACTCATTGCTGCAGCTCAAAAAAACCCTGGGAAACTCAACTACGGCTCTGGAGGCGTCGGTTCATCGCAGCATATGGCGGGCGCGATGTTTGTCAAACTCTCAAACGTTGACATCACCCATATACCGTTCAAAGGAACCGCAGCCGCGTTAACCGACCTGATGGCGGATCGGGTTGATTTAGTCATCACTACGGGCGCTATCCCTTTTATTCGGTCTGGAAAATTACGCGCCCTTGCGGTCGCAGCTCGCGAACGCCACCCGGCAATGCCAGAGGTACCCACCTTTGACGAGGCTGGGCTCAAAGGGTTTTATACAGACAATTGGTACGGATTGGTTGCCCCAGCAAACACGCCGCGACCTATTTTAGAAAAATTAAACAATGCACTGATCCAAGCGTTAGAGAATCCGCAAGTTCGACAAAGTTTTATAGAACAAGGTGCTTTCCCGGCCAAGCCCATGACAGTTGACCAGTACTGGAGTTTTGTCAAAGACCAAATGCCGGTGGCTGCTGCGATGGTGAAATTAACCGGCGCAAAGATGGAATAGCACTCAATCAATCGCGCGGGCGCCTGAAGGTGGACGTCAGCGCTAAGGCGTGCTAGTGTGACCCAAGCCGCCAGCGGCTCTCAGCGACTCGATTTCGGCTGCTGTCATACCCAACACATCGCTGAGTACCGCCTCAGTATGCTCACCCAACGAAGGCGAAGGTGTCCGCACCGAACCTGGAGTTGCCGACAAACGAATCGGCACGCCCACCACGCGTACATTACCCGCGCGCGGATGCACCATATCAACGATCGCACCGCGTGCAATGACCTGCGGATGCTCGACGACTTGCTTGACGTTATTAATCGAGCCCATCGGGATCCCTGCGCCAACGAGAATGGTTTCCCATTCAGCAAAGCTACGCGTCAGAAAGACCTCTTGCAGCCTGTCAATCAAGGCTTTGCGATTTTGCATCCGCGCGCTGTTGGTAGCAAATCGAGGATCATGTGTCATGTCAGAGCAACCGATCAGCGGGCAAAACTCAAGCCAAAGCTTATCGCTACCCACCGCCAAGGCGAGATCGTGTGTTTTTGTACGAAAGGTTTGATACGGCAACAACGCTTTATACGCGGTACCCATCGGACCCGCGATAGTGCCCGTCGAAAAATAATCACCAATCATGGTGCTTAGCAAGGAGAGTTGGCCTTCTAACATTGATATGTCGATCGACTGCCCCACCCCGGTTGCGTCTTTGGCACGCAGGGCCATCATGATGCCCAAGGCGGCATTCATACCGGCGGTTAGATCGGCGATCGACACACCCGCGCGCGCGCCATGCCCACCCTCATCGCCTGTGGCACTAATCATGCCGCTTTCAGCCTGTACGATCAAATCGAGTGCCGGGCGGTCTCGGTAAGGGCCATCTTGCCCAAAGCCTGAAATTGAACAATAAATAATGCCCGGATTACGCTTGCGCGCCACTTCATAATCGATCCCTAACTTAACGAGCGTACCGGGACGAAAATTTTCGAGCACCACATCACAACGCTCAACCATTCGCAAAAAGGTCTCTTTGCCTTCAGCGTTTTTTAAGTCGAGCACGATACCTTGTTTATTGCGATGAAGCCCAACAAAATAATCGGTTTCACCACCAGGTAACTTGGTGCCCCACGCGCGAGCGATATCACCTTTGCCTGGTGGCTCAATCTTAATGACTTGAGCACCATAGTCAGCCAACATAGTCGAACAAAAGGGACCGGCCAACGCATGGCTAAGATCTAGAATCTTGAGCCCTTCAAGAGGTAGTTTCATACTCTTCTCATCGTCACCGTTGGCCTCAACACCTTACTCCATGGTCTGAAGATTTGGCGACACAGCAAAATCAATCTCGCCAAGCGCTTTGACTTCTTCAGGTGTAAAGCCAGGAGCAATCGCCTCAAGCACAAAGCGATCGTTGACCCAATGCAATACTGCCAAATCAGTCACTAACCAATCCACGCATTCGCGCCCCGTCAGTGGGTATTTGCAACGACGCGGTAATTTGGTTCTGCCCTTGCTGTCGGCATGTTCCATCACGATGATGAGTTCGACTTCACCAGAGATCAAATCCATAGCGCCACCAATACCGCCGCGGCGCGCATCGGTAATGCTCCAATTCGCAACGTTACCGTCTTGATCGACCTCGTAGGCGCCCAGAATGACGGTATCGATATGGCCACCACGGGCCATTTCAAAGGACATCACGCTTTCAAAGAATGACGTGCCGGGCACTGCCTCAACGAATTGCCCACCCGCGTTAAAGACATCGGGGTCGACTGCGTCACCTGACACAATGCCGCCGTAACCCAGCACACCGTTTTCAGCGTGCAGCCATACGCCGCGACCACCCAGAAAGTTCGAGACTTGCGTGGGGATACCAACGCCTAGATTCACATACGTATTATCTTTGACAATCTTCGCTGCATTTTTTGCAATACCGTTGCGAGTCAGAGCTTGCTTGCCGTTGTAAGTGCGCGCGCTATCCGCTGGCCGTTTTTCAGCACGGGTCAAGGTCTTGACATCAATCATGTCGGTGATCTTAAGCACGCGCGAAATAAAGATGCCAGGCAAATCGATTAACTCAGGAGGCAACTCACCGACTTCAACAATTTCTTCAACCTCAACAATCGCAATCTTTGCCGCCTTGGCAAACGCTGAGTTGAAGTTAGCGCTACCGCCGCGAAACTGCACATTGCCCGCACGGTCAGCGCGGTAAGCACTCAAGAACGCATAATCAACCTGAATGGCATGCTCAAGCACGTGTGGCTTGCCATTGAAATAACGAATGTCTTTACCCTCAGCCAGATCGGTATCGACTCCGGTAGGCGAGTAAAAAGCTGGGATGCCAGCGCCCCCGGCGCGGCAGCGTTCAACCAAAATCCCTTGCGGTACGAGCTCGACATCAAGTGTGCCTGCTGCGATCCTTTTTTCGCCTTCTGTCTGCATGCCAGCTCTGATCGAGAACGCAGCAACTAGTTTTTTAACCTGATTGTTTTCAACTAACAATTGGCCTTTTTCACCAGCGGCACCCAGTGAGTTACACACCAGGGTCAGGTCTGTTGTACCTTTGTCTCGCAAAGCAAAGATCAAATTGTTTGGAAAACGATGTGCCAAACCAAACCCAGCGATTGCGACACTCGCGCCCGCTTGAATATCTGCGATTGCCTGTGCGGCTGAGGCAACTACCTTATCCATACTGATCCTTTGTTAATGAGTTCACATACCCGAATTAAGCGAAACGACTTAATCCATCTTAATATTCAAAATCTTGTTGAGCTCGGCCAGTTGGCGCTTTTCTTCAATCATCGCAGCCAAAAACTGTTTCGGATTGAGCATTTTGAGCTCTGAACCCGAAGCCTCGACACGAGCACGCACTTCAGGTTGCGAAAAATACTTCACGCTCGCATCGTACAACACACGCACTACATGCTCTGGCGTGCCGGCGGGGGCGAGTAAACCATACCACGAACCCGTATTGTTGGGCGTACCTTGCTCAGCCATGGTCGGCACCTCAGGCAGCGCCTTTGCACGCGTCTGCGAAGACAGGCCAATGGCGCGAAGCTTGCCCGACTTAATATGTGGCAGCATGGCCGATAAATTTAAGAAAGAGACGTCAACATGCCCGCCCAGCATATCGTTGACGACGGGTGCAGCCCCTTTATACGGCACGTGGGTCATTTTGATCTTCGCTTCAATTTGAAGAATCTCGCCCGCGAGATGGGTTGAGCTACCCGTACCGCTTGAGCCATAGGTCATGACTTTAGTTTTGGCTAACTCGATGAACTCTTTGACATTGGTCGCTTTAATGTGAGGACCAATCACCATCACATTTGGCACATCAATCAGCATCAAAATTGGCAAAAATTCTTTAATGCCATCGTATGGTGGATTTGTGCTGAAGACGGGCACTGCCGTGTGAGGGGCACCGGCGCTAGCCAACAGCGTGTAGCCATCAGGCGCCGCTTTGGCGACATAGCCTGTTCCAATCGAACCACTCCCCCCACCTTTTGTTTCGATCACAAAGGTCTGCCCCAATGCCTGTGATAACCCGTTTGCCAGTTCGCGTGCAATCTGATCTGCGGGGCCGCCTGCGGGATAAGGCACAATCATTTTGACCGGCTTATCGGGATAGGTCTGGGCAACTGCAAGCAACGGCGCAAATGCCATCGCACAAATAACGGCTCGTAAGATTTTTTTCATTGTTATCCCTTGTTCAAGTTTTCTAGTCGGCGCGTTGCAAGCCGGCACTAACGAAT
>Ga0209296_1001387_pt1 | contig 18694 bp, 17 predicted proteins | sample S_130206_EF_Meta_FD_187319 | JGI IMG/M metagenome (GOLD analysis project Ga0209296, IMG submission 187319) | Freshwater microbial communities from Lake Simoncouche, Canada to study carbon cycling - S_130206_EF_MetaG (SPAdes) (version 2) | ecosystem: Environmental > Aquatic > Freshwater > Lake ...
GTAATCGACGGACCGTCGGGACTCAATGAGCCCGGCGCAGTTGATCCCGCCAGCGGACCGATCGATTGGATGGCTGACAACTTCCTCAAGGGCATTTCCGCAGTTCCTGCGGTGACGATCCATGCAACGCCGGAGTTCAGTCGCGCACAATGGGATGCGTCGGACGAAGCAATCACCGCAGCGTTGCTTGATGCGGCGCAACTTGAGTCGTCAGTGATCCCAGGCTCAATCCAGATTCAGCGTTGGCGATACGCCCGTCCGTCGGTTGAACATCCGGAACGATTCCTTGTTCTCGGCGGTGTTCCGCCCTTGGTCTGTGCCGGCGATGCCTTTGGCGGTGCGAAAGTCGAGGGGGCAGCGCTTTCTGGCGCTGCAGCTGCGCAAGAGATCGAAAGCACCCTCGGCAGAAACGCGTGACAACACCGCCAGAGAAAGATTGCGCTGTGTGCGGGCGCGTCATCACGTGGCGCAAGAAGTGGGCGCGTTCGTGGGACGAGGTTCGCTATTGCTCTGATGCATGTCGCAAACGGGGGATTCAGCCGGTTGATCAGGAGCTTGAATCGGCCATTCTGAATTTGCTCTCGCAGCGGCCACGCAACGCAACGATCTCCCCAGACGATGCTGCGCAATCGCTCGTCGGTGAGGATTGGCAACGAGTTGCCGAACCAGCTCGCGCCGCGGCTCGTCGACTTTCCGTCGAAGGACGTGTTGTGATCACCCAAGAGGGCCGACGGGTCGATCCTTCAACCGCCAAGGGACCATTTCGGATTGGACTGACATGAGCGAATCGGTGCTGCCGACGCCTGAACCTGGGCAAGAAGTGCAGTGGGTTTCGCAACGCCTTGCGCATCTCGTTAGTGACGACGCTCGAAGGTCGGAACGATTCGTTGGAACCCAAGCAGCTGCCGATGCTGCGCTCGCGGTGTTGGATCTCACTGGCTATGCCGATCGCCGCAACGAGGTCTTGCCTATGGAGAATCGCGGTGTATCAGGACTCTCGCCATGGATTCGCCACGGCCTCTTGCAGTTGCCTCGTGTCTTCACCGCCGTTAAAGGCACGGCAAAAGATGTCCAAAAATTTCGTGACGAACTGCGCTGGCAGGAGTACGCCCGACACGTCTATGCGCGACTTGGTCGCACGACATCGCGACCGTTGCGAAATGAACGCACAACAGAATCGATTTCAGAAATCCAGCCATGGGATCGATCCATGCGTTGCGTAGCTGTGAACCTTGACGAACTAGAGACCGACGGCTGGATGGTGAATCAGACGCGTATGTGGCTCGCGTCGCAATGGTCGGTGCGAAACGATGCCGACTGGCGCGTTGGTGAGCAGTACTTCTTTGCCCACCTACTAGATGGTTCTCGCGCCGCGAATCGACTTGGGTGGCAGTGGACAATTGGTACTGGTTCATCAAAGGTGTACGGGTTCTCCCAATCTCAAGTCCGTCGGCGCGCACCTGAACTCTGTGATTCATGCGAGCACCGCGATGCATGTCCGATACGCGAGTGGCCAGACGAACCTGATCTTCGATCAGTTGAGAGCGATGCTCGCCTTCGACGTGATCCTGATCCTGAGACGACCGCGGGACCAAAGAAGGTCGAGCGGTCTTCGTCCCCTGAAGTGGTGTGGCTGACAGCAGAGTCGCTAGGCGATGACGACCCTGCACTCACGGCACACCCCGATCTGCCTGTGGTCTTCGTGTTCGATGAACCGCTGCTTCGAACACTCCAACTTTCTTCGAAACGCCTTGTCTTTCTTACTGATCGTCTCGCCGAGTTGGGAGCCGAGCGAGCCCTCGAGGTTCATCTTGGAGACCCGAGGAAGGTTCTTGCGGGCCGGCCCCTCGCCACAACGTTTGCTCCCGTCCCGGGTTGGAGGCGTCGCGCGCACTCATTGGTTCTCGCCGAGCTCCATTCGTGGCCATGGTTGCAGCGACCGGGTTCGGGGTCGGTTGCGAGTTTCAGCGCGTGGTCGAATCGCCGTTGAGCGGGACGCTGATTAGTGAAAGGATCTTCCTATTCGGAAGAGCTCGGGGGAGCGGTCATGGGGAGTAACGACGTAGCGCTGGACGCTGATGTCATCGTGGTGGGTGCGGGAATGTCTGGCCTGTATGCGCTGAAGGTGTTTCGTGAGCGCGGATTCCGAGTGATCGTTCTTGAGCGCGCCGCGGGCGTCGGGGGCACGTGGTTCTGGAACCGCTATCCCGGTGCACGTTGCGACATCCCCAGTCTTGAGTACTCGTTTGGCTTCGACCCTGAACTTGAACAGGAATGGGAGTGGAGCGAACACTTCGCAGCCCAGCCCGAGATCGAGCGTTATCTCAATCACATTGCTGATCGCTACAACCTGCGCCCAGACATTCGTCTCGAAACCGGCGTCGCCGCAATGACGTTCGATGAAGAGACCGATACGTGGGTCTTCGACACCGAAACTGGCGAACAACTGCGCTCTCGGTTCTGCGTCATGGGCACCGGCGGTCTTTCGGCTCCGCATCGTCCTGATTGGCCAGGCATTGACACCTTTGCTGGCGACATCGTGCAGACAAGTTTGTGGCCCGAAGAAGGCGTTGCACTCGAAGGTCAACGCGTTGGCATTGTTGGGAACGGTTCATCGGGTGTTCAAGCAATTCCAGAACTCGCGAAAATGGCTGGCCATCTCACGGTGTTCCAACGCACTGCCGCGTTCACATGGCCTTCGCAGAACAAACCATTGGCTGCTGAAGAACAGGCGGAAATCAAGTCTCGCTATCGCGAAGTGCGCGCGCAGCAGTACGCATCGCCCCTCGCAACTGCGAATACAACGGGTGCAGTGATCTTCACGATTGCCGATCCCAATAAGCGCATTCTCGAAAGCACACCGGAAGAGCGTGAAACTGCGCTCACGGAACACGGATTCAGTGCTGCGCGCATCTGGGCCGATTCGGCCAAAAACCTCGATGCAAACGCGATGGCAGTGGAACTGTTTCGCGAGATGGTGCGTCGCACGATCGACGACCCTGAAGTTGCTGATTCGCTTTCTCCGAAGGATTATCCGATTGGATGCAAACGCCCGGTGCTCGACAACGGTTACTTCGAAACATTCAATCGCGACGATGTGACCCTTGTTGACCTTCGCAAAGATCCGATTGTTGAAGTCGTACCGGAAGGCATTGTCACTTCGACGGGTTTGCAGGAACTTGATGTGTTGGTTTTTGCTACTGGTTTCGACGCAGTCTCTGGTGCGCTTACGCGAATCGACCTGCGTGGCAAAAGCGGCCGTCTATTGCGTGACGAATGGGTCGATGGCCCTCGCACATTTATGGGATTTGCCGTCGCCGATTTTCCGAACATGTTCATGATCATCGGACCAGGCAGTGTTGGCGTGCTCGCGACATATCCTCCGCACATCGAACTACAGGTGGGTTGGATCGCTGACTTCCTCGACTATCTCGCGGCGAACGCGAAGACACATGTGGAGGTCGAGCCCGAGGCGCAAGAGGGATGGTGCGCAGAAGTTGAAGCCGCTGCTGTTGGCTCGATGTTCACGGCTCCCTCGTGCAACTCCTGGTATAACGGCGGAAATATCGAGGGCAAAGCTCGCGTGTTGCCGATTTACCTCGGTGGACTCGATCGCTTCATGGCCCGAGCTCGCGACTTGGCCGCAAACGACTACGAAGGCTTTTCGATTCGCTAACTGCTCGGCTCTCGAGCCCTGCGATCAGACACATCGCTCAGGGCCAAAGCCGACTTGTGGTGCGCGAGGGGGGACTTGAACCCCCACACCCTTGCGGGCACAGGAACCTGAATCCTGCGCGTCTGCCTATTCCGCCACTCGCGCGAGTGGATAACTGACTCTACTGCCCATCGTTGGGCCTCACGAATCCAAAATCGGTGCCGGTATGCAGGATTCTGCCATTCCGGTTGGCGGCATTGGATGAACTCGTTGCGGCTCTAACCTGTTCGCCGTGGGTCTCAAAGGGTTTGAACGTCGTCTCGAACATGCCGTGGAAGGCGTGTTCTCGCGAGTCTTTAAGAATGGCGTCCGCCCAATTGAAATCGGCCGCAAGCTCACCCGCGAGATGGACGATCATCGCACCGTCGATGTTCGTGGCCGCACGGTTGCGCCCAACTCATTCACGATTGCCATTTCTCCCGACGACCATGATTCGTTCGTCGACATCGCCGATTCATTGGCTCGCGAACTGTGCGATGCGGCTCGTGAACATGCTCGCGACGAGGCCTATGGCTTCCTTGGCCCTGTCGAGATCGAACTTGTTGTCGACGACAATCAGCGCACCGGCACCTTTTCAATCGAATCCCGATTCAGGGAAGGAAAAGGTGGCGCCGGAGCCGGTTCACTGGTTCTACCTAGCGGCGAGCGTTTCGTTCTGCATGAGCAAATGGTCAGCATCGGCCGCTTGCCTGAATGCGAGGTCACGCTGGTCGATCCGAACGTGAGCCGTCGTCACGCAGAAATACATCCGCGTGGCGTCGGATTTGTACTCGTCGATCTCGGATCCACCAATGGAAGCACTGTTAATGGCGTACCGGTTCATGAACGCGAACTTCGTGACGGCGACGAACTCGGTTTCGGAAGTATCCGACTCACGTTTCAGGCGTCCTGACAATGGTCTCTGACCAACTACTTCTGGTCCTGAAACTGTGCCTTCTCGCGCTTCTCTATCTGTTTTTCTTCCGGGTTGTTCGCGCTGTGTGGGCGGAACTCCGTCCTACTCCGCAGCTACCGGCAGGCGGCGCGACAACTCCGGTTTCCGCGCCCGCGCGCAAACGGCGCAAAGACGTAAAAAACACGGTGCAAACCCGTCAACTTCTTCTTCGTGAACCTGTAGAGCTCGCAGGCAAGACGTGGCCATTAACCGGAGAGGTTTCGATCGGCCGTGCCGCTGGTTGCCAAGTGACAATTGATGACACCTATGCATCACAGATTCATGCACGCGTGTTCACTAGGGACAATCAATGGCAAATTGAAGATCTGGGTTCCACGAATGGAACATGGTTGAACCGACACAAGGTTTCGGGTCCGATGGTCATCAAGCCTGGCGATGTCGTGCAGATCGGTAACACCGTCATGGAGATGCAGTGACGCGTTTCGCCTGGGGAGCAGCCTCTGACACCGGTCGCGTTCGTCAGGCCAATGAGGACTCATTCCTTACGGTCGACGGTCTTTTTGCTGTTGCCGATGGCATGGGCGGACATCAAGCGGGCGAAGTAGCGAGCCATCTGGCCCTCGAAAGTCTTCAGGCAGGTTTTACCGCAGCAGGAACCGACGTCTTGGTGCGTGCCGTCGAAGACGCGAATCGCATTTTGGTCGAGCGCTCAACCACCGATCCAGAACTGGCCGGAATGGGCACGACCCTCGTTGCGATGGCACTTGTCGAATCCGCTGGTCGCGATGCAATCGGTGTTGTCAACGTTGGCGATTCTCGTCTCTATCTACTTTCCGACGGGAACCTTGCCCAGATAACGGAAGACCACAGTCTCGTTGCCACGATGGAGCGCCAAGGTCGTCTAAGTGCGGCGGAAGCGGCGGTCCATCCCCAGCGGAACATTCTCACGCGTGCCCTTGGCATCGACGGAACTGTGCTTGTCGATTCATGGGAGGTTCTCCCGGTTATTGGAGATCGCTATTTGATCTGTAGCGACGGCCTATTCAACGAGGTTGACGAAAGTCGCATTGCTGCAACTCTTCGACGCCTCGCTGATCCCAACGAGGCATGTCGTGAACTCATCCGTCTCGCCAATGAAGGTGGTGGACGCGACAACATCACGTGCGTCATCGTCGATGTTGTTGATGACTCGGGTCGCGATCCAAAAGCTGATCCTGCAAACCGAGTGCGTAACTCCCATACCGGCGGCGACCTCACCGTCCCCGAATCACTAGAAGCCGAATCGAAGGCACCTCGAGCCCCTGGAGCAATCCGTAGTTCCTTTACTTGGCGTGTCGGCGTGTTTATTGCTGCGTTTCTCTTTGTGATTCTTGCCGGATTCGCGTTTATCTGGTGGACGGGTACGAAAACTTGGTATGTCGGTGTCGACGGCGACAAGGTCGCTATTTTCCATGGAAAGCCTGGTGGCGTGCTATGGATCGAACCAACGCTTGCTGAAGATTCTGATCTCTTGTTTGCCAATGTTCCTCGATTGGCTGTCGCCGACGTACAGAACGGTGTCGAACAACCCTCTCTTGATTCGGCACGTTCGTATATTGAGAATTTGGTTGAACAGAACTTAAAGGCCTCAACAACTACGACTCTCGCCGCTTCGTTAGGCGCATCGACGTCGAGCACGACAACAACGATTGTGCGGTGAGGCCGTGATGCGCCGGCGCAATACAGAACTTGGACTCATGCTCATGACCGTCGTCATCGTTTGTGCGGCGTATGTATTGGCCAGTCTCGGTTCTGATTCTCGTATCCCGGCGAACATCATTCCTTTTCTGGTCGCCGTCATTGCCCTTTTTATGGGTGCCCACTTTGCCGTGCGAAAGTTAGCCCCCGGTGCTGATCCGATTCTTCTTCCAACAGTCACGCTGCTGAATGGACTTGGCTATGTCGTCATTGCGGGCCTAAACGAAAAACTTGCAGCAGCGCAGGCGACATGGACAGCGATCGCAATTCTTGGGTTTGTTCTCACCCTTTGGTGGGTGAAACGACCGCGTGATCTCGAGCGCTATCGGTACACATTCGCTCTCGTGGGTATCGGGCTTCTTCTGCTCCCACTGGTTCCAGGTTTGGGTTACGACGCCGGATCGGGCAGCAAAATCTGGGTGAAACTTGGGCCGATCAACTTTCAGCCAGGTGAGATCGCAAAGGTTGCTTTGGCCATCTTTTTTGCGGCGTACCTTGCTGATCAACGTGAGCTCATTGCAACGAGTCAATGGAAGATTGGACCTCTTCGCCTTCCGCATCCGAAGTACTTAGGGCCGGTGCTCATCGCATGGGGCGTCACCCTGCTCGTGATGTTCTACCAAAAGGACCTCGGTTCATCGCTGCTGTTCTTTGCACTGTTCCTCGTGATGATCTGGGTTGCGACACAACGCACATCGTTTCTCGTTATTGGTGGAGGACTTTTCGCATCGGGTGCAGTTTTTGCATGGAGAACCCTTGATCATGTGAAAGTTCGTGTCGATATTTGGCTCGATCCGTGGAAGACCCCAAGTGGCAACGGATATCAAATCATCCAGGGAATGTTTGCCATGGCGTTTGGAGGTCTTACCGGAACGGGCCTCGGTCGCGGCGGTGATACCCGGATACCCGCAGCGGAGAACGACTTCATCTTTGCCGTCATCGCCGAAGAACTCGGCTTGGTCGGTGGCGCGTTAATCATCATCGCGTACCTGTTGGTGATCGGTTCTGGATTGCGTATCGCCGCGGACACCGATCAGGTTTTCGACAAACTGTTGGCCACAGGATTCACGCTGCTGCTTGGTTTGCAGGCGTTCATCATCGTTGCCGGTGTGCTCCGTCTTCTGCCGCTCACCGGTGTCGCACTCCCGTTCATTTCTTACGGTGGGTCATCGCTCGTCATGAACTACGTGATCCTTGCGCTTTTGTTGCGCATTAGTGATCAAACCTCAAAGCGAGCCATGAACCGTGCGACGGCGGAGGTAACCGCATGAATCGCAACATCATGAAACTCGGGGTCGTTCTTGTTGTTCTGTATGTTGCCCTGTTTGCAAAGCTGAACTGGATTCAAGTTGTCGATAAGAACAGCCTTGATTCGAATCCGCTGAATACGGCTCAGGTTCGACGGGATTTCAGCCGGCCTCGCGGGATGATCCTTACTGCCGATGGGACAGTTATTGCGCAGACTGTGGCGAATCCAGATAACAGTTCTGAATTCAAACGAATGCGGGTGTTTCCTGAAGGAGAACTCTTTGGTCAGACCACTGGCTATTTTTCATTTCGGTATGGCTCATCAGGTCTTGAGCGGCAGTACAACGACGAACTTTCAGGTTCCACATTCGATCAACAGATAGAGGGTTTTGGGGACCTTTTCGTTGCTCGTGAAAACGTTGGCAACGTTTCCATTTCTCTGCGCAAAGACATACAAGAAACCGCGCGCACTCAACTCGGAAATCGTGAAGGTTCGGTTGTTGCTCTCGACCCACGCACCGGAGCAATCCTCGGGTCGTGGAGCTGGCCGTCCTATGACCCCAACACGGTGAGCTCTCTCGACAAGACCATCGCCGAAACGTCATGGAAGTTTCTCAATGCAGCATCCGGTGTTCCTATGCGTGCGCACTTCTATCAAGATCGTTATTTCCCGGGTTCAACATTTAAAATTGTCACGAGCGGTGTTGGTCTTCAGACAGGCAAGGTCACGAACACTGAACCGGTCTATCCGTTCACCAACGGGTACACGCCCGAGGGAACGAATAAGCCGATCATGAACTTCGGCGGCGAAACTTGTGGTGGCACATTGCCCGAAATTCTTCGCGTGTCGTGCAACTCGTCGTTTGCACAAATGGGTGCAGAGACGATTGGCGCGGTTGACATGGTTGCTGGCGCCGGTTCCTTTGGGTTCAACACCTCAGTACCGATTGACATGCCTGAACCGGTGAAATCTGTATTTCCCACCAATGTTGGAAATAATCAGGCCAAACTCGCCATGTCGTCAATCGGTCAGAACGATGTGCAGGCGACTCCATTGCAAATGGCGATGGTGGCTGGAGCCGTTGCCAATGGTGGCGTGATTATGAAGCCGCATCTCCTCTTCGAGGTTCGCAACATTCAAGGCGAAGTTGTCTCTTCGTATGCGCCATCAAAGTGGCTTACTCCGATGTCGGCGTCGTCGGCGGCGACACTCTTTGATGACATGGTCGGGGTCGTGAAGGGCGGGACGGCAACAGGGATGGCCATCCAGGGGTGCACCGTTGGCGGAAAGACCGGCACGGCCCAGCTCGGCACCGATCCGCCCAAGAGCCATACCTGGATCATGGGTTTTGCGGGGCCTCCCGGGAAACCACCCACGGTGGCGGTGGCAGTTGTCGTCCTCAATCAGTCGGGCGGAAGCGAGGCCACGGGTGGTCGAGTCGCTGCGCCGATTGCCAAAGCGGTGCTCCAGATCGCACTCGCTGCGCAGGGCGGCTGCTGAGGGGCAGATTCCTCTGCTGAGTGCGATGTACGGCTGGCAAATCGGTCCTAGTCTTTGCGGCGATGAGTGACACTCCTGCGGGCCCCACAGTTTTCAACGATCGCTACGAACTGCACCGGAAGTTGGCACGAGGCGGCATGGCCGATGTTTACCTCGCTCGCGACCTCCTGCTTGATCGACCTGTGGCGGTGAAGGTCCTTTTCACCGAGCATGCGCGTGACGTCTCATTTGTCGAGAGGTTCCGCCGCGAAGCGCAAGCTGCGGCCAATCTGAATCAGCCGAACATTGTTGCGGTCTACGACTGGGGTCAGCAGTACGGCACCTATTTCATTGTTATGGAATATGTCGAAGGTCGACCGCTTTCGGAAATTATTCGTACCGAAGGCCCGCTTCATCCCAATCGCGCCGCGGAAATCACTGCCGATATTGCAGCGGCACTCGGATTCGCTCACCGAAACGGTGTTGTTCATCGCGACGTGAAGCCAGGAAATATTCTCATCACGCCAACTGGTCAAGTGAAGGTCGCCGATTTCGGTATTGCGCAGGCGGCAACCACCGGCGATTCGGCTGTGAATCTCACTCAAGCTGGTTCAGTGATGGGTACAGCGACGTACTTCTCGCCAGAACAAGCACAGGGTCATGCAGTTGATCCGCGTTCGGATCTTTATTCACTCGGTTGTGTGCTTTACGAAATGCTTGCGGCGCGTCCGCCATTTTCGGGGGATTCACCGGTAGCGGTTGCCTATAAGCATGTGCAGGAACCACCCGTTGCGCCCAGTCGCATCAATCCAAATATTCCTCCCGCGCTTGAAGCAATCGATCTCAAGTTGCTCGCCAAAGATCCAGGCCAGCGATACGCGTCTGCTGAGGATCTTCGTTCTGACCTTCGTCGTTTCCTTGAAGGTCAGCCAGTTCTCGCTGCTGGTTTCATTGCCGGCGGTGCTGGTGCAGCTGCTGGCGTTGTCATCGGTGCTGGTCTTGCCGGTGCGACACCAGCCGACGCAACAACAATGGTTCCGGCAGCTACTGGAGCTGGCGGCGCTGGCTTCGGTGGTCCGCCCACAACTTCCGGTGAGTATTCGCCGCCTCCGAAGCAGAATCGCACGGGCCTTTATGTTGGGCTCACCATCGGCGCGCTTGTTCTAATCGCGCTCATTTTGTTCTTCGTCGGTTCGAGCATGGGCAAGTCAGTTGTAAAGGTCCCTGTTCCTGACGTCACCAGCAAGAACGTCACCGATGCCACAAATGCCTTAAGTACTGCGGGTTTCAAGGTGTCAGTGAAGAACGTGGCCAACGACACCGTTCCTGCGAATCAGGTGTTTGAGCAGTCTCCTAAGGGCAATACCAACGCGGGCAAAGGCTCGACCGTGGAGATCACCGTGAGTTCCGGAATCGGCGATGGCACGGTTCCCGATGTCGTAGGTCGAACCCAGGCTGCAGCCGAATCGTTATTGAAGACGAACAACTTCATTCCTGAAGTTGTAGAAGCCTCGAGCGACACGGTTGCCAAGGGAACGGTTATTTCTCAATCGCCGAGTGCGAATGGGAAGGCGACGAAGAATTCGGTAGTGACAATCACCGTGTCGAGTGGTGCGGGCGATGTGTCTATTCCGAATGTCGTCGGACTCAGTGCGGCAACTGCATCGAACCAACTTGGTCAAGCTGGTTTCACGGTCACAACAACATCGCAGTCGTCATCAACGACGCCTTCGGGAAGCGTGATCAGCACGAACCCGACCCCAGGAACAAAAGCGGCGAAGGGGTCTGCGGTTGCCATCGTTGTTTCGACTGGCCCTCCGGCATCAACGACGACAACGACGAGGGCAACGACCACAACGACGCCTTAATTCGGGCGCAGCCTTCGGGCTGAACCGTTTGATTTGTGCAAGTGGTCTAGTTGCCGCAGCGTTCAAGGAAGTTGCCAACGAGCTGATGACCGCCCGCGGTCAGAATCGATTCCGGGTGGAACTGCACGCCTTCAATGTCGAATTCACGATGGCGAAGTCCCATCACTAAACCGTCATTGGTTTGCGCGGTGATCTCAAGACACTCGGGCACACTTTCGCGATCAACAACAAGTGAGTGATAGCGCGTGGCTTCGAACGGGTCGGGAAGTCCGGCAAAGACACCTTTGCCTTCGTGTGAAATAAGCGATGTCTTTCCGTGCATGAGTTGTGGCGCACGCACTACGTCACCGCCGTACACCTGACCGATGCATTGATGGCCAAGACAAACGCCGAAGACAGGAACGCGACCAGCAAAGGTGGTGATGACCTCGTTGGAGAGACCGGCATCTTCGGGACGGCCAGGGCCAGGGCTGATGAGCACGCCGTCGGGAGCGAGTTCCTCGATCTGCTGGATCGTGAGCGCGTCGCTGCGATGCACTAACGGGTCAGCGCCCAACTCGCCCAGGTATTGGACCAGGTTGAACACGAACGAGTCGTAGTTATCGAGGACAAGGATGCGCGCGGCCATCGCCGGAGGACCCTATCGGTCTGGGCCGGTCGCGCCTGACGAGTTTGCCGTCGGCCGCTACGCTCAGCATCTATGGCTACCGACAAGCGCCCTGCTCCCTCTCGTCGCACCGGCGGCCGTGTCACCCCGAAGGGTGGCCCGACCAAGAAGTCGGCCGAATCCGCCCACGACGGGCCGGCAGCCTCAACTCGCTACACGCCGCGATCGGAAACACTTCACGCCCCAAGCCCCGCATGGTTGCCGGTGGTCATGATCGCCCTGTTTCTGATTGGGCTCATCGTGATCTTCTTGCATTACGTGGACTTATTCCTGCCCGGCGCAGCCAGCAACTGGTGGCTTCTGGGTGGCTTGGGCTTCATCCTCAGCGGGATTATCGCCGCAACGCAGTACCGATAACTGTCGGCGCCGAGCCCCCAGTGGGCCCGAACTCTGGGTGAACGGCCGGTGACCACTCCCACCGTTGTCCACAGACTGTGGAGAACGATTTAGATGTCGTCGATGGGCGTCATCATGACCATGTCATCCTGACAATGCCTTGGGGCTTCAGGATCTTGGTCAGGAGCAACGGTCATACGAACTTCGGTTCCGCAGATTTCACAGCGGTAGGTGATCTTCACTTTTCGCAGTTCACCCACAGGGGGCGGTTCGGGGATAGGGCGGGCCATTCCGCCCAGCATCAACACGCCGATGCGGAGGATGATCCATGCCACCAGGCCGGCCACGATGACCTTGAACGGTTCGTACCCAGCGAGAACGGCCGCTACACCACCGGCGAGGGCGAAGAGGTCGATGACCGGATGTTTGGGACGCCACCGGCCGCGTTGGTCGGTGGGTTCTTTGGTGGCCATGTGAGGAGATTAGAGCCGTTCAATGATGGTGGCGTTCGCGAGACCGCCACCTTCACACATGGTCTGTAGTCCGTATCGACCACCGGTGCGCTCGAGTTCGCACAACAAGGTGCCGAGAAGGCGAGTGCCGGATGCGCCGAGCGGATGGCCAAGAGCGATTGCGCCACCGTTCACGTTGACTTTGCTCATGTCGGCACCAAACTCGCGTTGCCACGCAAGCACAACTGGTGCGAAGGCTTCGTTGATTTCGATGAGGTCAATGTCATCGAGCGACAAGCCGGATTTCTCAAGGATCTTTTTGGTTGCGGGAATTGGTCCGGTGAGCATGATGCGCGGATCGACACCTGCGAGTGAGAAGGAATGAAATCGCGCTCGTGGTGTGAGGCCAAGTCGGGAAGCCGCGGCTTCACTCATGATGAGAGCGGCTGACGCACCATCGGTGATTTGCGAAGAGTTGCCGGCGGTGATGACGCCATCCGGAGTGAATGCCGGCTTCAGGGCAGCAAGTGACTCGGCAGTTGTGGTGTCTCGGATGCCTTCATCGTTGCGCAACATCCCGTCGGTGGGAATGATCTCGCCTGAGTCTTTGTCGCGTCGCCGCGCTTCAACTGGATGAATCTCTCGTTCGAACCGTCCCTCGTCGCGGGCACGCGCCGCGCGCTGTTGTGATTCAGCAGAAAACTCATCGAGTTCTTCTCGGCTGAGATTCCATTGTTCGGCAATGAGTTCGGCTGACAACCCCTGGGGGATGAGACCGCCTGCGTCTTTGTATCGCGCTTCGACTCGCGAACCGAACGGGAAACCAACACCTTGACCGAACGACGCGCCCATGGGAACCAAGCTCATGACTTCAACACCGGCAGCGATCACAATGTCGTGAACGCCGGCCATAACGCCTTGCGCAGCAAACGCGGCTGCTTGTTGTGATGAACCGCATTGGCGATCGATGGTGGTCGCCGGAACTGTTTCGGGGAAGCCTGCCGCTAATGCAGCATTACGTCCGATGTTTAGCGACTGCGCGCCAACCTGAGAGACGCAACCCATGAGTACGTCTTCGATAAGTGCGGGGTCAAGATCGTTTCGTGCAACGAGGGTTGAAAGAACTTCTCCGGCGAGATCGGCAGGGTGCCAACCGGATAAGGATCCATTTCGCTTGCCGCCAGGGGTGCGAACGACGTCAACGATGACTGCATCAGGCACGGTGGTCTCCCGGGTTGTGGTGTCCCGGTCGGCTGACCGGGTGGTTACAGCGTGCCAGCGTCGCGCTGGGACTGCACAGGATTGTCATCTTCCCAGATCATCTGGATTTCCTCGAATGTGCGGCCCTTAGTTTCGGGGACTCGCTTCCAGATCCAGATATAGGCGAGGACAGAGAAGAATGCGAACAAATAGAACGTCGCTGAGTTGCCTATGGACTCAATAAGGGTGAGGAAGAACTGGCTCACGAGCCAGGCTGATCCCCAGTTGAAGGCAGTGGCGACAGCGACGGCACGACCGCGGACCCGGTTCGGGAAGATCTCGTTGATGACGGTCCACACCACTGGTCCGAGTGAGAAGGCAAAAGATGCGATGAACACCACGAGTGCAACGAGTGTGATGAGCCCGGCGGTTGTTGGCCCACCTGCGCCGGCACCGCTTGTATCGGCCTTGTCCATGAAATGGAATGTGACGCCAACGGTCGTGAGCGAGAGCGTCATGCCGACGAGTCCGGCCAACAACAGCGGTCTACGGCCAAATCGATCGACGTACACAACCGCGATCAAGGTGGCAAGGACGTTGACTGCGCCAATGGCCCAAGTCGTAGCTGCAGCCTGACCTTCTGGAGTTACAAATCCGGCTTGAGCGAAAATCTTGTTTGCGTAATAGATGATGGCGTTGATGCCGGTGATCTGCTGGAACACCGCCAGACCGATACCAACCATGAGTGGCTTGCGCAGTTTCTTCGAGAAGACTTCTCCCCAAGTCGATGGGCTTTCATCTTCTTCGCGTGATGCTTCTTCGATCTCGTTGATCTCTGCTGTTGCATCAACATCGGGTCGAACTTTGCTGAGTGCCTTAATGGCGTCGTCTTTGCGACCGACTTTCAAAAACCATCGGGGTGAATCAGGCATTGGCAGCATGACTAGGAACAACAAGACGGCGGGTACAGCCGAAATGCCGAGCATTACTCGCCACGTGTCTTTGCTTATGAGTGCTTGGTTGACGAGGTAGGCAACGAAAATACCCATCGTGATCGCGAGTTGGTAGATCGAAACAAATCGGCCTCGCAGGCGAGTGGGTGCTTGTTCGGCTGCGTAGAGCGGTGCGGCAACAGACGCAACGCCGACACCGAAACCAACAACGAGACGTCCAATGACAAGGATGGTTGTTCCTGGCGCAAGCGATTCAAGTAGTGCACCAATCACAAACAAAATTGCGGCGAGAAGAATGGTGAGTCGTCGGCCGATCTTGTCGGCGAGGGTTCCAGCGACGAGTGCGCCGACCAACGCGCCGAGGGTTACCCACGAGGTGATGATCTGAATCATCGCGGTGTTGGTATGGAAAGTTTTCTGGATGCCGTCGAGAGCGCCGGCGATGACACCTTGGTCGTAGCCAAACAGAAGGCCCGAGAGCATGATGACGGCGCCAACTAGTAGCAGCCACTTGCCCATCTTTGGTTTCGCTTGCGTCGCGCCTATTGCGGTGCCATTCGCTTCGTCGGCCATGGTTCCCCCTCGATCAGTGACGCAACGCTAGGCGCAGTCGACAAGTCGATGACGGACTCTTCAGTGCTCTCTTAGCGGCTATTCCAGCGCAGAACTGCTGGAGTCTCTCGCTCCCAGCCCAAAAGACTGAGGGTCGCTGGGTCAAGGACAAATCGTTGTCCTTCAACAGGAGCAAGTTCACACCACCGGGCGGTTAGGACGCGGAGAATATGACCGTGAGCAAAGACGATTGCGTTGCCGCTTTGCGCGCGAACTCGCGCAATGACTCGATCGGCCCGGTCGGAAACCTGTTCAATGGTTTCGCCATTTGGGCACGGTCCATTCCAGATCGTCCACCCAGGTCGGGTTTCGCGAATCGTGGCGGTCGTGAGACCTTCGTAGTCGCCGTAGTCCCACTCGTAGAGGTCATCTTCGAGAACTGCCTGTTCGCGTAATCCGGCGAGTTCGCAGGTTCGCTGCGCACGCTCTAGAGGACTACATAAAACGAGTGAGAAGTCGATGTCCGAGAGAAGTTTTCCGGTAGCGCGAGCTTGGAGTTCGCCTTCAGGGAGGAGCGGAATATTGGTGCGTCCTGTGTGTTGACCGCTCACGCTCCATTCCGTTGCGCCGTGGCGAACGATAGAGAGCAATGGATGGTTCACCGTTGCGCTCACGGGTGGGAATGGATCAGTGGTTCGCTGGGCCATCCGCCATGCCCACGTGTGAGTGTCTGCGCCACTTTTGGTCCCCACGAACCCTGCGCGTACTTCTCAACCGGGGGGAAGTCGGTGAGGATGCGTTCGACAATTCGCCACGATTCAAGAACAGAGTCTTCGCGTGCAAACAGCGTGGGGTCGCCTTTCATCGCTTCTTCAATCAGAAGTTCATACGGTTCTGGCCCAGTGTCACGTCGTTCCTCGGGGGGAGGTGCAAGCGTTATTGCTTCGGGCATCATCGTTTCGCCCGGTTCTTTATGGAGCCAAGTGATGGCCGCGAAGTTTTCGGGCTTTGCTTCGATACGAATTGAATTGTTGGGAACGTGATCGTGGTCATCAATCCACAATGGCCGCGGCGGGCTTTTGAACTCGATGGTCATCTCGGTGACAGTTTCGGCCAGCGCTTTGCCAGCGCGCAGATAGAACGGAACGCCGCTCCAGCGCGGTGAATCAATATCGAGCCGGAATGCCGCATAGGTCTCAGTATCGGAATTGGGTTTCACTCCGACGACATCGAGATAGCCGTCGTACTGGCCGCGCACAAAGTTTTTCGGCTCAACAACTCGACAGGCTTCGAGAACCTTTCCCTTTTCATCGCGTAGAGATTTCGAGTGCTCGTTGACTGGTTGTTCCATTGCGAGCAAGGCAACCATCTGCAGTAAATGGTTCTGCATGACATCTCGCATGGCGCCAACGGAGTCGTAGAACGAACCGCGGTCTTCCACACCGAAAGCTTCGGCCATCGTGATCTTCACCGATGAGACAACATTTCGGTTCCAGAGTGGTTCAACGATTGCATTTGCGAAACGAGTCACGAGAAGACTTCGGAGTGCCTCTTTTCCGACGAAGTGATCAATACGGAAGATTGCCGACTCTGAGAAGTATTCGTGGAGCGTGGCGTTGAGGGCGACTGCGGAGTTGTAGTCGCGTCCAAATGGCTTTTCGATAATCAGACGAGCGCCTTCGGCAAGGCCGCAATTGGCGATTCCGGTAGCAACTGTGGCGAAGAGCGACGGCGGAACAGCGAGATGGAAGATCGGATGTTTGGTGTTCCCCGCTTGACGAGCAAGTTCAGCAAAGGTCGCAGGGTCGGCATAGTCGCCAGTGACATAGGACATCTTTGATGCAAGACGATCGAACGCCGCCTGGTCCCATTCCTCGCCGGCCTCAGCAATCGCATCGCGACAGTGGCTGCGCAGATCGTCGTCGGTCCAGGCTTCACGGGCGACCCCAATGACCGGAATTCCGAGACGGCCTCGGCATTCGAGGCGGTAAATCGCAGGGAACAACTTCTTCTTGGCGAGATCTCCAGAGGCACCAAACATGACAAGGAGGTCTGAAATGGGTGCATCGGTCGACGATTGCAGCGGCATGGGGTCTCCCTAACGAAGCCGTGGGCGAGGCTCAAACTACTCAGTGCCAGCCGCGGATGGCGGTGGCGCTGAGGCAGGGGTGTGGCTGAAGTCATAGACCCGCGGAAATGGGGTCCGACTTTTATGACCTCGATGTGAACAGATGTGAGTTCTTCTTTCGGTTCTCGTGGCGCAGTCATAGGATCGACAACCGTGTCCACCGGGACACCTGGAGGTGGTGCGAAGTGCACGTCGTCGTTGTTGGCTGCGGCCGAGTCGGATCTGGTCTTGCCGCCACATTGGTTGAGCAAGGCCACACGGTTTCGGTAATCGACCGAAAGGCAACGGCATTCCGTCGACTGCCCGAGAATTTCAGCGGAGACACCATCGTTGGTGTTGGTTTCGATCGCACCCGTCTTCGTGCTGCAGGCATCGAACGAGCTGATGCACTTGCCGCTGTCACGAACGGCGATAACTCCAACATCCTCATTGCACGCACAGCGCGTGAGTTCTTCCATGTCGATCGTGTTGTCGCTCGCATTTACGATCAGCGCCGCGCCGCGATTTACGAACGTCTCGGTATCTCAACGGTCGCAACTGTGCAGTGGGCGATCGAACGAGTACTGCGTCGAATCCAGCCCGACACCGATGGTGTCGAGTGGGTTGACCCGAGTGCTCGGGTCTGTCTTGTGGAACGCGTTGTTCCTGTTTCCTGGGCCGGTCGTCCGCTCGTGGAACTTGAAGCCGAAGGTCGCTCTCGTGTTGTTGCCCTCACCCGATTGGGTGTTGCGCAACTGATTAGCCCCGCGCTTCTTGCCCAAGAGGGCGACATCGTTTGGGTTGCCATTGATGGTGATCACATTGGAGAGTTCGATCGACATCTTGCGTCGGCACCGATTCAAGGAGGACTTCACTGATGCGCGTCGTCATTGCAGGTGGCGGAAACGTGGGCACATACATCGCCACGGAACTCCAACAGGCCGGTCACGAAGTTCTTATTGTCGAAGTAGATCCCGCTCGTGTTGCTCAGGCCCAGGCCGACGGGGAACCCGCAGGTGTCAAGTGGCTCGTTGTCGATGGCTGTGAAGTTTCTGAATTCGCAAAGGCTGAACCCGATCGCGCCGATGTCGTTGTTGCCGTAACTGGCGATGATGAAGACAACCTCGTGATTTCGCTTCTAGCGAAGCAGGAATTCAGCGTCCCGCGTGTTGTGGCTCGCGTGAATAATCCAGCAAATGAGTGGATGTTCAACGCGAGTTGGGGTGTCGACGTTTCAGTTTCAACGCCTCACATGCTCACGGCACTTGTCGAAGAGGCAGTCACCGTTGGTTCGCTCGTTCGCATCATGAGCTTCGAGAATGATTCGGCACGGCTTTCCGAGATCCGACTCGCCGATAGTTCTCCAGCGAATGGCGTAACGATCAACAACCTTGGCCTTCCCCGTGAGGCCACAATCGTGGCAATCGTTCGCGACAGCAAGGTCGTCTTCCCGCATAGCGACGTCATGCTGGGTGCGGGCGATG
>Ga0209296_1001388_pt1 | contig 18690 bp, 14 predicted proteins | sample S_130206_EF_Meta_FD_187319 | JGI IMG/M metagenome (GOLD analysis project Ga0209296, IMG submission 187319) | Freshwater microbial communities from Lake Simoncouche, Canada to study carbon cycling - S_130206_EF_MetaG (SPAdes) (version 2) | ecosystem: Environmental > Aquatic > Freshwater > Lake ...
CCAAGAGACCAAGACCAAGGCGATTGCAAAGCTTGAAAAATTCCGCCCAAAGATTGGCTACCCAGATAAGTGGCGTGACTATTCCGCCCTAGAAATTACAGCAGATGACCTCTTTGGAAACCTTGCTCGCGTGACCAAATTCGAACGCGACTTTGCCCTAGCCAAGATTGGTAAGCCGGTCGATCGCGATGAATGGCATATGACTCCTCAGACAGTCAACGCCTACTACAACCCACTCGGTAACGAGATCGTCTTTCCTGCCGCGATATTGCAGACACCATTCTTTGGCCTGGATGTTGATGATGCCGCTAACTACGGCGCTATCGGTGCTGTCATTGGTCACGAAATTGGTCACGGCTTTGATGACCAAGGTTCTAAATTCGATGGCGATGGCAATATGGTCGATTGGTGGGTCGATATCGATCGCACCGAATTCGAAAAGCGGGCTAATGTTTTGATCGCTCAGTACAACGAGCTCGTACCAGAAGGCACTCCTGATATCACCGTCAACGGCGCACTTACCGTGGGTGAAAATATTGGTGACCTCGGCGGACTTTCTATTGCACTCAAGGCGTATGAGATCGCACTCGATGGAAAAGATTCGCCCATCATTGATGGAATGAATGGCTACCAACGACTATTCCTTGCCTGGGCGCAGGCCTGGCGCGGAAAAGTTCGCCCCGAAGAGATGCGCCGTCGCGTAGCAACTGATCCGCACTCCCCTGCTGAATTTCGTTGCAACCAAATCGTTCGCAATATTCCAGCCTTCTATTCGACCTTCGGCGTTACCAAAGATGATGCCCTCTGGTTAGATGAGGATCAACGCGTTGCCATCTGGTAACGGATTTACTTTTGATATTTCACATGCGCCAGAAAAATCTCTGGCACGTGCAGGAACAATCTCTACCCCACATGGTGATATCGCAACGCCTGCATTTATTCCGGTAGGTACAAAGGCAACAGTCAAGGCTGTCTTACCTGAGACGATGAAAGAGCTCGGCGCACAAGCCCTGCTTTCCAATGCCTATCACTTGTACTTACAGCCAGGTCCAGATGTCCTCGATGAGGCCGGCGGGCTAGCCCGCTTTATGAATTGGCCAGGGCCGACCTTTACCGATAGCGGTGGCTTTCAAGTTCTCTCACTTGGTGTTGGCTTTAAGAAAGTCTTGGCGATGGATGCCCAGACCTTTAGATCCGATGATGTGATCGCTGGAAATAAAGAGCGCCTTGCCCATGTCGATGATGAGGGGGTGACCTTCAAATCTCATATCGATGGCAGCATGCACCGTTTTACCCCGGAAGTTTCTATGCAGGTGCAACATCAAATCGGAGCCGACATCATCTTCGCCTTCGATGAATGTACGACGTTACATAACACCCGCAGATATCAGGAGAAGGCGTTAGAGCGCACACGCCTCTGGGGCATTCGTTGCCTTGATGAGCACCAGAAATTGACGTTAGAACGCTCTCAGAAGCCATATCAGGCCCTTTACGGGGTAATTCAAGGCGCACAGTACGAAGATCTCCGTAAGAAGGCAGCAACGGATATGGCAGCGCTGCGTTCGACCGATCCTGACTCGCCAATCGGCTTTGATGGATTTGGTTTGGGTGGTGCACTCGATAAGAAAACTTTGGGAACAATCCTTACCTGGATGAATGAGATCTTGCCGGCCGAAAAGCCCCGCCACTTGCTTGGAATTGGGGCCCCAGAAGACCTCTTCGTCGGAGTCGAAAATGGCATCGATACCTTTGACTGCGTCTTGGCATCTCGTATTGCTCGAACTTCAGCCGTTTACACAATGGTCGGTCGAAATAATTTATCTAATGCCGTTAACCGTCGGGCCTTTGAACCGATCGATGATGAATGCGATTGCTATACCTGCAAGCATTACACCAAGGCTTATCTACACCATGTCTTCCGCGGCAAAGAGATGATCGCCGCAACGCTTGCCACAATCCATAACGAGCGATTTATTGTCCGTCTTGTAGATCAGATGCGAGCAGCCCTGGTGTCAGGAGATTACTTTGAATTTAAAGAGCAATTTATGGGTCGCTACAAACATCTGTCTGGTCAGGCGCGAGATTAAGTAAGAACTAGATAGTAATTACTTAGCAGCAAGGCGAGCTTCGCGACGAATACGCTGCTCAGCTGGGTTAGGCACCGGTACAGCTGCAATTAAGCGACGTGTGTAATCGCTCTTTGGATGCTGCAGGATCTGATCACGATCACCGACTTCAACGAGTACACCGTTCTGCATCACTGCAATGCGGTGAGCCAAGATATCTACGACAGCTAAATCGTGAGAGATGAAGAGACAGGCGAAGTTGAGCTTACCCTGAAGATCCTGAAGCAGATCAAGGAATCGTGCTTGTACAGATACATCCAGCGCTGATGTTGGTTCATCTGCAATTAAAAGATCTGGAGTCAATGCGAGTGCGCGAGCAATACCGACGCGCTGGCGTTGTCCACCTGAGAGTTCATGTGGGTAACGATTTCGATAGCTACGAGGAAGTTCCACCTGATCGAGTAAATCTTCTACTCGACGAGCTAGAACATCCCCCTTTGCCTCTCCTGCTAAGAACAACGGTTCACCAATTGATTCACCGATTGGAAGACGTGGATTAAGTGAAGATGCTGGATCTTGAAAAACAATTCCGGTGTGGCGACGGATTTTCGAAAGTTCTTTCGACTTGGCACGACTGATGTCTTTGCCGACAATCTCGAGCTTTCCTTCCTTAATTGGAATCAATCCAATTGCTGCGCGGCCAATAGTGGTCTTACCTGAACCTGATTCTCCAACGAGACCAAGGATTTCACCTGGGTAGATTTCAAGGCTGACGTTCTTCGCCGCAACAAACTCAGGAATACGGCCGCGCTTTGGATAAGCGATGGTGACATCTTCTAATTTAAGAACTGGCTGAGGCTTTGCGCTCTCGTTATATGGCAAGGTGCGTCGGACTGAGGATCCCAACTTTGGGACGGCGGCTAGAAGTTGCTGTGTATATGGGTGCTGTGGACGATTAAAGATTTGGTCGGCGCTTCCATGTTCTACGGTGAGACCATCTTTCATCACAAGAATCTCATCGGCCATATCTGCAACAACACCCATGTCGTGAGTAATCAACAAGATCGCAGAATTAAGTTTATCTTTGAGGTTACGCATCAAATCGAGAACTTCGGCTTGAACCGTTACATCCAGTGCTGTCGTTGGCTCATCTGCAACCAAAAGTCCTGGATCGCAAGCAAGTGCTTGTGCGATCATTGCGCGTTGACGCTGACCACCAGAAAGTTGGTGCGGGTACTTATCAATTGATGTAGCTGGATCTGGAATTTCAACCATGGTGATCAATTCGAGTGCACGTGCACGTGCCTCTTTTGGACCCATATCAAAGTGGGTACGAAGAGTTTCGATAATTTGGAAACCGATTGTGTAGACAGGGTTTAGCGCTGTCATTGGCTCCTGGAAAATGTAGGCAACTTCTTTTCCGCGAAACTTGCGCAACGTTGATCCCTTTGCGCCAAGCATTTCCTGACCCTTAACTTTTATGCTTCCACTCATACGAGCATTTGATGCAAGAAGGCTCATCAAACCCATAGCAGTCGTTGACTTACCTGAGCCCGATTCACCAACGATGGCAAGAACTTGACCAGGGTTAACTTCGAAGTTCATACTGACAGCAGCTGGATACCAGATTCCATCGACCCAAAATTCGACAGTAAAATCTTTAACCTTAAGTACTGGCTCGCTCATCGGAGAACCTTTCGTGAGAGACTTCTTGTATGAGTAATGCTGAGGTGTACCGTCCGAGAAGTGGTTACTTCTTCGCTGGTGCCATCTACTTCATCTGCCTTGGAATCATCGGCCAGAGTTTCTTTAGCGAAAACCTCAGAGGCGTCTTGATCACTACGAGCTGGGCTCTTGTGATCTCCTACCTCTTTCATTTGAGCTTTATCCGCCCCAAGGTGACTTACTTCGATGAAGGAATCACGATCACCAATCCCACGAGAGAGATCACTGTCGGATGGGATTGTGTTGAAGAGATCAACGCTCGATACTCGATGTTTATCCAAGTAGGTGGCGAGAAGATCTACGCCTGGGCGGCTCAAGCCCCAGGCAGATATCACGCTAGAACTATCCATCCCACTGAAATTCGAGGCATGAAGATCCCCGACACGTACAACATGCGTCCTGGAGAATCTCCGCGAACTCACTCTGGAGTCGCCGTTGCTCTGGCGCGAATTCGCCTCGATGCTTTCCGTAGTCGTGAGAACCAGGTTGCTTGTGCGCAAAGTACTCACTTTAATCGAAATGGAGTGATCACTCTTGTTCTTCTCTTTGCCATCGCATCTGGATTGAGTATTTTCTAAAGTCGCGTTACTCACTTGCTGCCGCAATTCTTGCCTGAACCTTCGCGCGCACTTTATCCTTTTTGGTAAGGCGGCGACGCTGACGTGGATCGAAGGCATCACGAAGACCATCACCAATAAAGTTGATACAAAGTGCGATAGTAATAATCAGTAGACCTGGCCACCAGAAGAGCCAGGGACGTGTTGTAAATGAATCCTGGTACTGGCTAATAAGTGATCCAAGCGAAACGTCCGGAGCAACGACACCGAAGCCCAAGAATGAGAGTGCGGTTTCAAGCAAAATTGCGCCAGACATCAAAAGGGTAATCGAAACAATAATCACACCGATTGCATTAGGAAGAATGTGCTTGAAAATAATGCGGCGGTTACTTGCTCCTGCAACTCGAGCTGCATCAACGAATTCAAGTTCACGCAATTTGAGGAACTCGCCTCGAACAAGTCGCGAGAGACCCGTCCATGCAAAGAGACCGAGGTAAAAAGCAAGAAATCCGACGCCGAGGTTACCGAAGTGGAAACCTACGACGGATCCAATAATGATTGTCGGGATGGTGATGATGAAGTCGGTAAAGCGCATCAACGCTGCATCAATCCACCCACGGAAATATCCAGAGATTGAACCGATGATGATTCCGATAGTTCCACCGAGAAAACCAATAACTACAGTCACATAGAGCGAGCGTTGAGCTCCTCGCATTACCATCGAGAAGTAATCGTGACCGATATCGTCTTGACCAAATGGATGTCTTCCAAGACCCATTCCGGTTCCATCGATAAATGATGGAACTAGATCCAGACTTGGGCAACCAACAATTCCTTCAGGACATCCCTCGAGTCTTAGCTCGAGAAGTTCGTCGTATCTAAACTTCCACCAGCCCGGAATTCTTACCGGACCAATCTTTGTCTCTAGCGCTGAAAAGACAGCAAGAACAATGAAGGTAAGTACGAAAACTGATGTCATCGCAGCTCTATGGCGCACGAAGCGACGAAGCACAATCTGACTTTGGCTAAGGCCTTCAGTCTCTTTATTCATGATGGCTTGTTCGCCAGATGTTATAGAAACTTCTTTATCTCTCTTGCGTTTTAACATTAGTTGCCTCCTGCGCCAGCACGAATGCGCGGATCTAGCGCTGAATAAAGAAGATCTGCAACCAGGTTAGCTGAAACTGCCAAGAAGCCTGTGAGCAGGAAGACGCCCATCAGAAGGTTGAGATCAAATGAGTTGATCGCTTGGTTAAAGAGGGTACCCATTCCGATCCATCCAAAGATACGCTCAGTAATAATTGCTCCACCGATGATCGATGCGAAGTCCACAACGATAATTGTCGCAATCGGAATCATCGTATTTCTAAATGCATGACGCATAATCACGGTGCGCTCTGTCAAACCCTTTGCACGAGCTGTTCGGATGTAATCCTGGTTGAGAACTTCAAGAAGTGTTCCGCGAGAGAAGCGAACATATCCAGCAAAGGAAATAAGGAGCAGAGCCAGGGTAGGTAAGAACATATGCACTAGAGCATCAAGTAGTGAGATCCAGAAATTACCGGGTTCTATCAATGCGTTGACCTGTCCAATGGTTGGAATTGGGCGGAAGTAGACTGCATCGGATTCCATATACGGCTTCCAGGTCTGCATTAACTGATCGATAACCACAAGTAGCCCCATGATAAATGTTGAAATCATCGAAGTTCGAATAATTGGGCCGCGATCAATCTTTGAGAATTGAAGTGAGACTACAACTGCTACAGCAAAGCCAACGATAATCATCGCTGGATAGATCAGAGCCTTTGAATTCATTTCAAAAAGCCACTGAATTGGGTAGTAGGCAATAACTGTGTAAGCCGCCATTGCAAGAGAAGATCTTAGGGCTGCCTTATTAGTAATTCCCGTGGAGAGTTGAGTAACGCCGTAAGCAACACCGACCGAGAGAATCCCGAGCACAATCGGACCTAGTGATGGGTTGGCGAACCATCCGGTAACACTGAGGAAAGAGAGAAGTGCAAAGTTTGCAATAAAAACGCCACCGAAAATCATAAAGACTCGTTTTCGAGTGCCGCTAATGATCGCGGCCCAGAAGACTCCACTAGCCACACTCAACCCAATCAGCCACCTAAGAGCAATCGTTGGTTCACCGAGGAATGTATTGAATTGAATTGCAAGGTATTCCTTGAGCAGAACCGCAACCCAGAAAATTGGAAGTGAGTAGAGAAGGAAAGAGATAAAGGTCATTGCGTAGTCAAAACGTGAGTATTGACGAAGAGCTGTGACGATGCCAATTGTGATTCCAAGAACGATGGCGATAATCGTTGCAGCCGTCACAAGTCGAATAGTGATTGGAAGAGCAACAAGAATTTCATCAATCACGGGCTTTGATGTGCGAGTCAATCCAAAATCTGGGTTACCAATAAACGTTCCGAGGATGCCACGTAACCAAAGGAAATAGCGAAGTGGTGGTGGCACATCTAATTGGAGATCGCGAGTAAGAGCGATGATCTGCTGCTTAGCGTTGATTTCTTTACTCAGGCGTAAATCACCGAGTGGGTCCCCTGAAATAGCGGCCAAGTTGTACAAGATAAAACTTGAACCAAGGAGAATGACAAAGAGAACGCCCAGGCGCCGTGAGATGTAGGCAATCACTTTTTAAGAACACCTTTCACTTACCTGAACATAGAAATACCAGCGAGTAGCCATTGGAATTGTATCCGAAAGAGCAAGAAAGAGTGGCATCCAGATTGCTCTGAATGCCACTCTTTCCTTACTTATTTATACACAAACTCTTCTCAGATTAGAGAATTACTTTGTGAATGACCAATCCCATAGGTTCCAAACTAGGTTTGGAGAGAATGGTGATGGTGCGACGCCTTGCAACTTAGCGTTTACACCATTAGCTGATGGATGCTGGAAGATTGGAAGCGTTACCGCATCCTTGATCAACTCTGCATCAACCTTTGCGAATGCATCTGCAATTTCAGCTGGTGTCTTTGGTGAAGCACCGAGCTCCTTGTAGATCTTGTCAATGACTGGGTTTGAATAACCCTGCCAGTTGGCTTGAGTCTCATATGTTCCAACGTTTCCTGACTGGAATGCAGCAGACTTTACCCAAGCAAAGAATGCAACGTCGAACTTAGGATCTTTACCGTATGAAGACCAACCTGATGTAGGTGTTACATCTACATCAAATCCTGCCTTAGCAGCTTCTGCCTTAAGTAGTGCTGCTTCTGCAACACGACGTGAGTTTGATGGCTGACCAAATAGCAACTTGATCTTTACTGATCCGCTACCAGCTGCAGCACTTGGGTAGTACTTCTTTACCAATGCGAGTGCAGCTGCTGTGCGTGATGCCTGTGTACCTGCAGTGAACTTAGATACACCTGACTTAGCAGTAATTGCCTTGTAGCTTGGCTCTGCGTTAAAGACCATCAATGAGTTCATCAATTCTGAAGCTGCGTTGATTGGCTTAACGATCTTCTCAATGATCTCTTCACGTGGATATGCAAGAAGGAACGCTGTACGTAGATCCTTTGCTTGCTGTGACATACCAGCGAATGGACCGGTGTAAGGAGCAGTTGTTCCATATGCAGGACCAACGCGAAGGTCAATGTGCTCATAAACAGCCTGGTCTCCACCGATTACCTTAACCGCTGGTGCCATTGCCTTAAGTTGAGCTACAGCATCTGCAGTTGGCTGACCAGCGTAGATATCAACTTCGCCGTTCTTAAGTGCCTGTGCAGCAGCTGTTCCATCGCCGATTACCTTAAATACAACGCGCTCAAGGCTCTTGACCTTAGGACCTGAGTTGTACTTTGGGTTACGGACCATGATTACAGAGCCGTTAGCAACAGCTGATTTGACCATGAACGGACCGTTACCAACAAGAAGAAGTGGGTTGGTGTCTGCGTTTACAGTGCTGATGCTGTAATCCTTTGACCAGATTGTTCCGATCTTCCCGAGAGTTGCTGTGTTGTATGTATCGAATGCCTTAAGGAAACGATCTTTTGCTGCCAAGTTTTCCTTAGCAGTTCCGAGTGCAGTCTTTCCTTCTGCCATCAATACCAATGTGTGTACTGGTGTCACACCTGGTGCAAGCAGACGCCAGTCTGGTACCTGTGCATCGTATTCAACAGTGATTGACATTTTGTCTGGTGAAAGGATTGGAAGACCAACAACGTGCTCTTCGTAAAGTCCACCGTAACCAAGTGAGTCAAACTTTGGAGCTACTGCTGCATCGTTTGGATCTCCAAGACCGGCAATTCGTGAATACGAACCATCAGATGTGACGTGTGTAAGAAGTAGATCGACACCGTTGATAGGTGTTCCATCTGACCAAACACGACCCTTATTGACTGTGTACTCAACCTTGAAAGGCTTCTTGCTTACGATCTTGTAGGTACCGAATTCGGTGTTATCTACAAGTGTTGCCTTGTTGTTGTAGTACGTGAAGCCGATACCTGAAAGGTATGCAACGTCAGTGTTAAATGTGAGGTTCATCTGTGACACGCTTGGGTTCAAGCCTGTCAAAGCATTACTTTGTACGATTTGTACTGTGGTCTTTGCTGCTGCATTAGCCGGGCTAAGCAGACCAAAAGCAAGACCAGCCGTTGCAGCTGTAGCGATTGCTACGCGTGCGAGACGGTTTAGCTTCATATTTCCTCCTAGAGGGGTTGAAAGCTGGATGTGAAGAGTCGACCTACCTCACAGCCATCTTTGGGTGGGCAAAGTCTGCCGTAGGCCTAGGTAATAGGCAATTGGCGGAGATAACGATTAGGCCACGATTACTGGTAGTTGAGACTGACTTTAGAGCAAGAGGCCGCTGAGGCCAGGGTGATTTATGTGGCGGAACCAGCTGCGCCAGCTGCGCGGGCCCTATCAATGGCTTCGGTCGTCAAGACTCTGATCGCGTAGATAAAGAGGAGAAAGCCCAAAGCTGCTGCCACGAAGTAGACCGATCGAAATGCCATCTCGCGACCAAAGGGGCCTTCAAGGATTGCTACCAATCCTCCCCCGAACAAAGTTCCAATCGGAATAGTTCCCCATGCAAAGAGTCGATAGACGCTATTTACGCGTCCCAATAAATGGGTTGGAATCAGGCTTTGGCGAAGCGAGACGGTAACAACGTTCCAGAGGACGGCGGTAAATGCCTCCATGGCTACGAGAATCCACACGATATACCACTGTGATGCGAAGCCGATGAGTAAAAAACCTAATGGCTCTACAAAAAGTGTGATGGCAAGAGAACGTCCACGTCCAATCCTCTCCGAAATTCTGGGTGCTAGTAATCCTCCGAGAATTCCACCAACGGCGGCAGCTGTACCGAGAACTGCAAAGATAAAAACGGTTGTATTGAGAACTTCTTGCGCGAAGAGAATAAAGACTGCACCGGTAAGGGAAGCAATTCCGTTAAGTAATCCCAGGATGATCGCCATTGGGCGAAGCAGCGTGTGGCTCCAGAGCCAGGAGAAACCTTCTTTGATTTCCGCTTTAAAGTTGATAGGCCCAGTTTTGGCTTCTGGAGCAAAACTCTTCACCGTAGGTTTCATACTTGCGATCAGTGCCGCTGCCACAAAGAAGGTGGCCGCATCAACGAAAAACGGGAGAAATATTGCGATTGCGATAATGAAACTTCCAAGTGGTGGGCCGATAAATGAGTTGGTGAGAGATTCAGCTGACCACATGCGGCCGTTTGCTTTCTCTAGATCCTTATCTTTTACAACAGCCGGCATCAAGGTTTGAGCGCTGTTATCTCGCAAGACTTCGGCCAATCCAAAGAGGAAGGCTGTCACCAGAATAACGGTGTAGAGCGTGTAATTAGTTTGCACATTTGTCAGCGAAGCTAACTCATTGAGAGATGGAAGAGAATCTCTTTCGAGGTAGACAAAGATTCCGACGGCGATAGTAAGTAAGCCGCGCACACTATCCATTGCAACAATGATTCGCTTGCGATTAAAGCGATCTGTAATTACCCCGGCATGCAAGGTGAAGATGAGCCATGGCAAACGAGAAACAACAGCTGAGAGCGCAATAAGAAGAGGTGATCTCGTTACAGCCGAAGCCAGCCATGGATATGCAATCGACGTTATTCCATCACCGAGATTTGAGATTCCGGTGGCGCTCCATAACTTCCAGTAAGAAGCTCCGAGTTTAGTCTTCAACTTGAGTGCCTACGGGATTCCAACCTCCAGGGATCATTTCTTGGGCCTCGTCTGGTCCCCAAGTTCCTTCAAAGTATGGATGTACGCGGGAGGGTGATTTCAGAATGTCATCAAGGATTTTCCATGAGTGCAAAACCGCATCGATGCGCGTAAATCTAAAGTGATCACCGAGCATCGCAGCGCGTAGTAGGCGCTCGTAAGGTCCTTGGCGATCTCCAAACTCGTTAACAAACTCAACGGTGAGATCGATTTCTTCGGTTGTTAATCTAGTGCCCGGCTTTTTAGCAAGAAGTGAGATATCCACACCGTCTTTCGCTCCAAGTCGGAAACGCACCGTGTTAGGACTTCCACGACCAAATAGCTCACGCGGTGGCTTCTTAAATTCAACCAGCACCTCAAGAACAGTTTCTGGCATCTTCTTACCGGTGCGCATATAGATAGGTACGCCCGCCCAACGCCAGTTATCAATAAAGACTTTCATCGCAACAAAAGTTTCAGTGTCCGAATGATCGGTCACTCCCTCTTCTGCAAGATAGCCCACATACTGTCCGCGAACGACATCCTCTGACTTGATTTCGCGGATTGCTGAGAGCACCTTGATCTTTTCGTTCTGCATATCTTGGGAACTCATACTGATTGGTGGCTCCATGGTGAGCATTGTCAGCACCTGCAAAATATGGTTTTGCAATACATCTCGCGTTGCACCTATACCGTCATAAAACTTTCCACGGCCTTCGATGCCGAAATTCTCTGCCATGGTAATCTGGATATTTGAGACGTAGTTGCGATTCCACACTGGCTCAAAGAGAGTATTTGCAAAACGGAAAACAAGGAGATCCTCGACTGCCTCTTTGCCGAGGTAGTGATCAATACGATAAATCTGATCCTCGGTGAGAACCTGCTTGAGTTCAGCATCTAATCTGATCGCAGACTCTAAGTCTCGCCCAAAAGGCTTTTCAACGACTACGCGTGCTCGATCTGTGATTCCCACGCGTGCCAGACCTTCTGTCACTTTAGCAAAATGCTCAGGAGCGATGGCCAGATAAATAACAGGCAATTTAAAATCTTTGATGAGATCTGCAAGTCGATCAAAAGTATCTGGATTCTCGTAATCTCCAACGAGTAATTGCATCTCACCTAGGAGCTTGCTGAGTACTTTTTCATTGAGCTGAGGTTTGCGATTTCTGATAGCCGCTTCTACATTTTCAATGAAAACTTCTTGCGTCCATTTTGATGATGCGACGCCGAGAATATGTAGATTTAACTCGTTGAGGTCCTCAAGGTCATAGAGAGCAGGAAATAACTTCTTCTTCGCCAAATCTCCGGTCGCGCCGAATAGAACTAAAGCATCAGCTTTCACTTAATTAACCTTTAGGTTTTTCATTATGGCCGCCGAACTTGTAGCGCATCGCACTCAAGACTCGGTTGGCAAATTCATCATTGTTTCGTGATGCAAAGCGTGCATAGAGAGAAGCACTTAATACATGTGCAGGAATTCCTGCTTCGATTGCGGCTTGGACAGTCCATCGTCCTTCACCACTATCGCTGACTTGTGTTGAGTACTCAGCGAGTTCTTCTGATTCAACGAGTGCTTGTGCGGTCAGGTCTAGTAGCCACGACGCAACAACTGATCCGCGGCGCCAGACTTCTGTAATTGCTGGAATATCTAAATCGTAGGCGGGTGTCATCTCATCGGCTGCTTCAAAGATTGCAAGACCTTCAGCAAATGCTGCCATCATTCCGTACTCAATTCCATTGTGAATCATCTTTACAAAGTGACCAGAACCAACCGGGCCACAGTGCAAGTATCCGTATTCAGCTTGCGCCGGTTCGCCAGTGCGACCTGGAGTGCGCTCTGCTGATTCAACACCTGGACAGAGAGCTTTAAAGATTGGATCAAGGGATGCAACTACTTTCTCATCTCCACCGATCATCAATGAATACCCGCGCTCTAAACCGTATACGCCACCTGATGTTCCGACATCGACAAAGTTGATGCCCTTTTCTGCCAAGAGCGCTGCATTCTTAAGATCATTTTTATAGTAACTATTTCCACCATCGATAATGGTGTCGCCCTTTTCAAGATGCTCTGCCATTGCAGCAATTGTTGAATCTGTGACACCAGCTGGAACCATGATCCATATTGTGCGAGGGGCTGTCGTCTTTGCTGCCATATCTGCCATATCCGATGTTGCGATAGCGCCTTCGGCTGCAAGGCTCTTGACGGCGTCAGCGCTGAGGTCATAAACGGCTGAAGTAATTCCATGACGAGAGAGGCGGCGCACAATATTTGCGCCCATTCTTCCAAGGCCGACCATTCCAAAATTCACGTTCTGGCTCATATCCTCATACCCTCTTTCGAAATTACTTGTGAAGTCTATTCTAATTACTCAGTAAAAAATGCATCCGTATCAACGATTAGACGCGTGTGGTCTGCTGCTCTTACATAACTAGCCGGTATCGAGAGATCTCCCTCAATAATCTTGGTGACTGCATCAGCCTTTGATGCTCCTGCAGCAATTATCCAGACCAAGGTTGAGGTGTTAATCATCGAAAGAGTGAACGTTGCACGAATTGATGGTGGCTTTGGCGAATCAGTTATTGCGATTACTTTCTCTAATCGATCAATATGAGCAGCTCCTGGAAAAAGAGATGCAACGTGACCATCAGGGCCAAGACCAAGAATTGTTAGATCCATAAAGTTTTTACCGAGTTGGGCAAGGTATTCATCAACTGCGATATCAATGTTTTCAACTTCATCACGTGCGCGAAGAGTATGGATAGTTACATTCTTGTTCGTCACTGTATTTAGGACGGGCGCCGAATTCTGTTCACTGCTTGAACGTTCAACAAATCTCTCATCGCTCCACCAAATATGGAGCCCTTGATACATCTCAGGATGAGCGTTCCAATGAGTAACTAAAGCTCGTGTGAGCTCTGTACCTAATGTGCCTCCGGTGAGGGCGAGATGAAAAACCCCGTTGATGCGAAGACCGGTTTCAATAACCTCTAAAAGTTGAGAGGTAACTTCTTCAAGTAATTCACGCTGGTCAGCATAGAGAGTCAGATCGAGATCGTCATCGAAGTCATCGAGTGAAGCCAATTCATCGGTCATGAGAGAAGTATCCCACGGAGTTGAATTGGCTTAAAACTAGATCAGACCGAATGACTTTGCCTTCTCCACCGCTTGATCGCGTCCATCTGCGCCAAGCTTGCGATAGACATTTTTGAGGTGCGTCTTCATCGTGTTGTGAGAGATATGAAGAGATGCGCCAATTGCAGTGATTGGTTTACCGGATTCAAGATGCTTAACAATCTCAATCTCACGTTTAGTTAACTCGGGCTTGATGTTTTTGGAGGCGTTGATTTCTTGCATGCGGATAGCAGCCTTTCGTGAGATGTCTTCGTGATAAAACGTTGGCGTTTTTATAGCGATTTTGTGGAAGTATGGATAAAGGTCAACCTGGCTCAAGAAATCTGCCTTTGCACCGACTTCGGAACCGATGCGCAGAGCCTCAGACAGGAGGCGTATTGCCTCATGCTCATCCTTATCTGTATCCAAAACCAGGATTGTTTGATTGATCAATTTACGAATCTTCTGTCGTGGTGTTTTTTCAGGTAGCGCTGCATCTCCTGTCGGGTACCAGTTTTCGCCGTCTTTGCGTTGGATCACAAATTTCATCGATTGAACGATTTCACCGGGAAGGCTCGTATCAATGAGGAGTTTTATTCGGTCAAATTCACCAGTAATTAGCCTGATGGCCATCTCACCGCGATCGATGAGCGAAGATAAATAATTGAGATGGTGAATTCTGTGGACACGTTCTCGTGCCTCATTGATGAGCTGGAGCGCTGCGGGGATATCGCCAAGTTCTGCCTTGTGGAATGCAACAAGTGAAGCAGCTGCACAATGCCAAATCCATTGTCTATTTTTCTCTGCACTTGTAATGACCTCTTCAAAATCACTGAGGGCTTCCTCAAAATCCGTGAATTCATATTTGCATCTTGCAAGGATGTAGCGCGCATCATTTGCGACATGGACTGAAGCCAATCCGTTTTTCTCGCTCAGTGAAAGGGCCATCCGAGAAGACTCGAAGGCGTCCTGGTAATAACCTTGCTGATACGCGCAGAGAGCACGAATTGCTAGTTGATGTACATGACCTAATTGGCTATATGACTTTTCAAGAAGCTCTTTGGCTTTTTGGTCCAAGTCATCGAGTTTTTCTGACTGATCTGTAAGAAAGTAGTACGCAGCCAAGCGCCTGAGTGCAAAAAGGGTATCTGTGAATTCAATATCTTGGGCAAGGTCATCTGGGCGGATAGCTTTGGCCACGTTCTTCTCAAGACTTTCAAAACGTGCAAAGGCATAATCGACTGCAGTCTGGATCAAAGATGTATATCTCTCCATGAAAAGTTCGAGGTGTGTTCCTTTAGATTGGAGGAGCATTGATGCATTCATCGCCTCAACGATTTCAAAATCCAGATTTGCAAGGTGGCCCGCAATCTCCACAGTTTGACGCTGTAACTGCCCTTGGACGGATTCATCGCCAGCGTACTTGGCCCAACGTAACAAATCATCTCCGCGACCAGTGGCAGCGTAGACACGGGCGCTTTGTCGAAATAAACCTTCAAATCGTTGATAGTCCTGAGATAGAAATGCATGTTCCATCGCGCTGGTCGCATCTATGTTCTCTTCGAAATACTCTGAAGCTCTGAGGTGCACTTGCCTCAACTTTGTCTCGTCCTTAGTTAGTTCGAGATATAGAGTCTCCTTAATCAGGCTATGGATTTTGTAAACAGGTTCATTGGCTGTGCTTTTTGAGATTAATGATCCCTCGGCTGCCAGTGAATCAATTTTATTCTGAGAATAATCGCTCTCCAGAATTCTTCGCGCTAAATCACTAGTGAATTCATTAACGGCCGACAAAGGTTCGAGCAGGATTTTCTCTTGATCGGTTAGTCCTTTGACAACTTCTTCAACGATGAACCGTAATGGTTCAACAGAGCTAGAGATCTCATGTGCTGAAGCGTTGAACGTTTCACCCTTTGCGAGTCCACGGACGATGAGTTGAACGGCAGCCGGCCAGCCTTGAGCGCTTTGAAGAATCTTGCTAATTTCTTCTCTTATAGGTGATAAACCATTGAGCATTGCAATTGATTCAACTTCTTTGGTGGTAAATCTCAAATCAGAGGGTCCAATTATCTGAAGATTTCCCATGGGGGCGAGTTCTCCAGCAGAGGCATCAGGTGTAAACCTTCTGATATGGATAAGGTGAAGATTTCTTGGAAGCGATTGAATGACTTCATTTGCTGTAGCAAAATCGACTGCCGCGCCGGTTCGCCGGTTATCTACAATGAAAATGTATTCACCTTTTCGTGCCGCTAAATCATTACTAAATCGGAGGATCAATTCCATAGGAGTAAGATTTTGTTGAGAATCAAACCATGGTGCAAAATCAGGAATCACATTACGTACAGCTTGAATGAGATGGGCGTTAAATTTCGGTGCTGAATCTTCGTCAACCATCGTGTACCAAAATGTTCGATCGGGATAGCGCTGGGCAATCTCGGTTGCCAAAGAAGTTTTGCCATAACCAATTGGCCCTACGATCAGAGTGGTTCCAGGAGCGCGCACATCGATTTTTTCAATAAGGTGATGGCGAGCAAAAAAATTCGCTGGCAAAAATGGCGGCAGAGTGCGAGATAGGGTAACCCCCACTATCACCTCAGGATTGGAGAGATCACCCTCGCTCGTCATTTTTGTCTTCGTAGCCACGCCTAAGGGTGACTCAAATCAAGGGGTGAGGGAAGGTCAGGGTGAGCGTTTTAGGGGTGAGACGAGGGTGATTTATAGAGCAGCAAATGCATCATCGAGAACCCCAAGGGCCTCAATGAGCAGTTCATCGCTGATGACAAGCGGAGGCAAGAAGCGAATGACGTTGCCGTAGGTTCCCGCGGTCAGAATGAGTACACCTTGAGCCTGGCAATACTTAATGACGCTCGCCATCGCAGCAGGATTTGGATCTTTACTTCCGGCAACAACAATTTCTATTGCCTGCATCGCACCGCGTCCGCGAACATCTCCAATGATTGGATACTTTGCAGCCATCGCAGTTAAACGCTCGTGAAGAATTGTTCCAATGTGGCGTGCGCGCTCGACGAGTTTATCTTCGCGGATAGCTTCCATAGCACCGAGGGCTGCAGCACATGCGATTGGGTTTCCACCGTAGGTTCCGCCGAGGCCACCCACATGGGAAGAATCCATAATCTCTGCACGAGCTGTTACTGCAGCAAGTGGAAGACCGCCGGCAATTCCTTTAGCGGTGACGATCATATCTGGCTCAACGTTTTCATCTTCAACAGCAAAGTAATTTCCAGTGCGAGCAAAGCCAGTTTGAACTTCATCGGCGATAAAGACGATTCCGTTCTTGGTTGCATATTCACTGAGGCCGGGGAGGAATCCCTTAGGAGGAACAATAAATCCACCTTCACCTTGTATAGGTTCAATAATGATTGCTGCCACGTTCTTTGCGCCGATCTCTTTCTCAATTTTGTGTGTGACATCAGCGAGCGCATCCGCAGTCATTGTTGCGGCATCACCCAACCAGCGATATGCATATGGCATTGGCATGCGATAAATCTCGTTAGCAAATGGTCCAAAGCCCTCTTTGTATGGCATGTTCTTTGCGGTCAGTGCCATCGTGAGGTTGGTGCGACCGTGATAAGCGTGCTCGAAGACAACTACAGCTGCGCGCTTTGTGTAGTGACGAGCAATCTTGACGGCATTTTCTACAGCTTCTGCGCCAGAGTTCTGCAAGATTGATTTCTTTGCAAACTTTCCTGGCATTAACTCATTAAGTGCTTCACAGACTTCGATATATCCTAAGTAAGGAGCGGTAGTGAAGTTCGTATGTGTAAATGCTTGCGCTGCCTCGATTACTCGAGAGACAACACGTGGGTTTGCATTTCCTACGTTGACTACGCCAATGCCTGAACCAAGATCAATGATGCGATTGCCATCAATATCTTCCATGATTGCACCCTCTGCACGAGCAATAATCACGGGAAAGGCGGTACCGAGACCGGCAGATACTGCTGCTTTGCGTCGAGCCAGCGCCTGGGCAGATTTCGGACCAGGAATCTCTGTTGCAAAATGACGTGATTGCGGAAGCGGCTCGTGTGCGTGAGAAGTCATGGGTAAATCATAGAGCCTTGGGGAAAGTAGGGGCAGCCGAGAAGTTAGGCTTGGCCACATGAGTACAGGTGATCTTCGAAACATCGCACCGTTGCTCGATGCCTATCTCTCTTACTTCGAGCGCAAGCGAAGCCCATTTACTATTCCCGGCCACAAGCAGAGAGCATCTCGCTTAGATGCTGGTTTGGGAGCGCTGGTTGATTCAGATGTTCCACTCTATGGCGGGCTCGATGAAATTAAGCTCACCAATCAAGTGCTTGCACAAGCAGAGAAACTTGCAGCAGATTTCTGGGGCGCTGACTTTGCGCGATTTTCAACCGGTGGATCTACACATGCAAACCAAGCAGTAATTCTTGCACTCGGAAAACCGGGCGATAAAGTTGCGGTAAGTCGCACCGCACATCGATCAGTGTTGAGTGCGCTCGTGTTGGCAGGACTTGAACCGCTCTGGCTGACTCCTGATATTGATAACGCCACTGGAGTTCCCATTGGTATTCCTGTCAGCGAATTAGAGCGAGTGCTGCCTGAAAAACCTATCGCGCTATTACTGACTGAACCCGGATATCTAGGAACACTTTCAGATATTGGTGCGCTGGTAGAACTTGCACATTCACAATCGATGCCAGTAATCATTGATGCCGCATGGGGTGGACACTTTGGTTTTCATAAAGATATGCCAGCCCATGTATTGCAGATGGGCGCAGATGCACTGATCACTAGCGTTCATAAAGCGCTTCCTGGATATAGCGCATCTGCACTTTTGCTGGCACAGACAAAATTCTTAAGTGCCCAGCGTCTTGAGCAAAGTTTTGAGACTACACACACCACTTCCCCTGCTGGTGCACCCCTTGCATCAATCGATGCAACGCGTGCGCTGCTGCAGACTCGTGGCGAGGAGTTGTTGGGTGAGCTACTGAGCAATGTTGCCTACTTCAAAGCGAAGGTGCAGTCAGAATTTTCTCTGCCAATTTTCCTTAACG
>Ga0209296_1001389_pt1 | contig 18690 bp, 26 predicted proteins | sample S_130206_EF_Meta_FD_187319 | JGI IMG/M metagenome (GOLD analysis project Ga0209296, IMG submission 187319) | Freshwater microbial communities from Lake Simoncouche, Canada to study carbon cycling - S_130206_EF_MetaG (SPAdes) (version 2) | ecosystem: Environmental > Aquatic > Freshwater > Lake ...
TAAGCAAATCCTGAATCTGCGGCTGATCAAAGTCACATAAGTCTATAGCAATGATAACATCATTGTCATTAGTTGTAAACCTTAATTGTTTTCGAATCTTGTTGTATACCGGTGAAAGTGGATAAGGTGTTGAAATAATATCTTCAGGTCTCATCGTTGTAACTGTTTGCGCACTGGTTGCTGTGCCTTTACGGCATTTAACTTCCCAATCAATTTCAGGAATATCACATCCAAATCCTCTGTTAATAGAAATGCCAACGTCATCTTCTAATAAATTTTCACAAGCTCTTCCAGCATCGCCTCCGAAATTACTTGGCAATTGTCTACCAAGTAAGTGATGCCGTATAATATTAAGAATAAGTGTTTCGGTGGGAGTAATCATCTCAAACTTTCCATTGTGATAATTTTTGCTAGCTCTTCTCCGAGCTCTTTGTCGTCGGTGATCACGTGTAGACTGTGTCGATGATCATCCTTTTGACGATCATACTTGGTGGTTTCAACAATAGTTCCACCAGCTGCACCGTAAACATTTAATCGAAATCCCTGTGACTGAATGTTGGGACCATCGCGGTCAACGCTAATAACATTTCCACTGTAATCGTCGCTATCATCCATTATCCAGTTTCGAATTCTTTGTTTAAATGTTAATTTCATAGGAGATTTTTCTACATATTGTCTTGTTGATCTATTCAATGAAGAGGAGTTATTCATTGCACGTTGCAATCGATTAACTGACTTTGCGGTTGAGGCATACTGGCTTGTTCCCATTATTTGATAATCTCATCTTTGCCATATTGATCCCAACTGGTAAAACGATCTCTACCAAGTAGGTCGTGGAGGTTATGACACCACACTCCAGGATTAGTTGCTTTAAAATCTTTGTCGTCTATCTTTATTGTAGCATTATACCCCAGCTGTTGTAAATAGGGCAGTTTAACCGAAATCTGCGGAATAAACTGACGCTTCTCAACAAGGCCGCTTTCAATCAGACCTTCTACTTGTGCTAGGTCTAGATCCAGTGTACACCAAAATTCATCGTCTGCATCTAGGCAGACATAGATCATGTCTTCCCACAGACGCCATTGTTCAGCATTGTTGAATTCTAGTTTAGGAAAACTTTGATTAGCACCAAAGTAGATATGTTTACATTGATGATTGCGAGCAAGTTCCATGATTACATAGGCATCGTGTACCCCTGTTACAAATAAAGTTTTCATACCATATGCAGGAGTGTGCTCAATCTCTACCCCTGTAAAGAATGTAATGCTGTCTGCTATGCCTGATTCGTAATTTCTTTTCATTCTACCAACCTTTCTTTCATATGTTGTTGACGCTCTGCTTCATGTGTATCACATAACGTACGAATCCAACCTCCTCCTCGGCTTTTGCCCGGTGCACCACATTCTTCACAACTATGTGCCGCCCAGCTTTCTGCCATACGCACCATACCGTCAATGGCATCATCACCACCACTGTAGTAGAAACGTAGGCCGCCGAACTTTTCTTTAATCTGTGCCACGGTTACTTGTGATACAACCTCTGACTGCTTGTTCTTCCAATCAATGTAATGTTGAATATTACTACACAGTAGTTCAATGATGGACCACCATCCAGGACCTACTGCAAAGCCTCCGTAGGGTTCTGCAAACATTTTTGGAAAACGTGCTTCCATCTGTTTAGTAAAAGCATCGTACCTGCCAAATTCGTCACTCATTACCAGTTACTCACATCAGTGTTGTCAACTTTAACTTCCTTGCCCAACAGTTCAAAATGAACTGTTGTGGTAGACCCAATGCCACTAGAACTTTCCTCAACAATTTCAAATTGAGGAATCTCTGGAAAACGTTTAGCAATGTCTGCTAATGTTTTAATTTGAGTCTGTGTTAGAATATATTTTTTCATCGTTCGTCATCAAAGTCGACAGTTTCGTGATCATGTTCCCATTGCTTACGTCTTAGTATAGCAAGTTCGTCTCTGAAAAGCAACCTCTGTTTCTTCAATTCTTGCATTTTAATATCTTCAAATAAGCCATTCTTTTCTAGAGTATCAATTTTTTGATCCAAAACACGATGTGCTTCTTCCAAATGTTTAATTTTATTCTCGTACATAATTATTCCTTATTGATATCTTCCTCTAACGAACGTAAATTATCGTCGTCTTGTTGATCAAACAACGGCAACCCGTCTGGACCAATTCTTACAGGCGCTAAATCTTCAATAGTGTATAAAGAGTTAAACACGTTGTCTGCAGGACCTCCCTGTAGTCTAGCACCTTCTAGACTCTTTAAGAATAATTGTGCAGAGTCAATCATATCAAATGCTTCTGCTTTATTCTTAGTGTTGAATAATTCTTCAATGAATGTAGAAAAATATAATATTTTGTTTGGAACCCAATCGCTATATTCTTTTTCTTTTTTACCCTCAACACCTTTTATTCTCCAGTCTGGTTTGAACCGTTCACATTCAATGTCCATTAATTGCTGAGCACGTTGTACAGCAACAATATGACATTCAACATTGTGTCCCATCATTAGTGCGTAACTAAAACTATCCCACGATGTTTTGTTTGGAATTTTACCCAGCTTGTTAAGTCTTGGAACTGTGTGATAGTGTTCTGTGTTTAAATGATTAAACTTAACATTTCCAAGTTCTGCATCTGTCTTACGAACACCGTAGTCATAATATGCAATGTCGCCCATTGTTAGTCGACTTGCAAACTCGCTTTCAAACGGAAAAGGAATGTCGTGTCGTCCTGACAGACCTTTGTTATCAGGAGCCTTGTCCATAATAACACTCCAACGCTTGTTGGTATGCTGTGCGTTTGTGTATACCAGTCCGTGAGCAGTGGCAATAAACGGACTTGCACAGTCGAAACTGATTGTGAGTTCTGGATTAATGTGCTTACGCAGTTGACGTTGGATCTGTGTTAAGAAACACGACCAGTCTAACTGTGCAGTACCCAAGAAGTGAATCCAGTTCTTGCCAGTAAGCATTCCTTCATCACGCATTGTCATCAAACGCTTGAGGGTGATATCCATCTTGCACATATTGGCACCACCAAATGCCCAACCTTCAGCTTCCTTACCGGCATACTTGCCTTTAGGATCGCTGAACTCCACAACACCACGATACCATTTTTCCGCAGTATCCCAGTCTCCACCTTGCAATACGTTAAGCCATTTAGTTTGTCCTAGGCGATTCTGCAAGAAGTAGTCATTGTTAAAGCGAGTCTTGTCTAGACAGTCTTCAAATGTTTTTAATCCAGTCTTAGGACTGTGAATGTGATCACAAGCCCAAGTAGGAACGTCAAGCATCATTGACCAATCAGCAGTCAACTCTAACCATTCAAGAATCTTTTTACGAGTCTTATTGGCCTCTGCGCCTTCAAAGTTTAACCAATCAAACTTAAGAACACCTTTACCAATCTGATACCCACCAGAGTCGCCCAAGATCATTGTGTTAGGACGATCACGATCCTGTATCATTGATTCTTGAGTCATTGATTTTTCGAGATCAAGTTGTGCATGACCTGCGGAATACAAAGCATACTTATAGGTAAAGTATCCTTGATCAGCATTTAAAAAGTTCATACCTTCAATGCCACGATCAAATCCTGCAGGAATTCGATCAGTGGGTACGAATTCTTCTAGTCGCTGTTTAGCAACATAGGTACTGTAAAAAGAACTAATAGCTGGCAGGTATACCGCATAGTCCTTTTGCAGCGGAGTTAAATTAACCGGTGCTTTCATATTAGGCCGCTTGTGCTGGAATGATATATTTGTAAGTGGCAAGTCCGCTATCTAGAGTAATCTGAATAGCACCTTCGTTACTCAAAGACATCTTAGTGTTGTTAACATCTGCAATCTTAAGAATGCTCAAGATTGGCATAACTGGCCAAGTCCAGCCACGATCGAGTTTGCCTGCTACGTTTTGTGCAAAGATAAACTCACCACCGTGTGTGCTTGCGTCACCAAAGATGAACTTTAGATTGCCGCCATCTGTCTTGGCCAAGAACGTTGGATGCTCGTTGTTAGCACCTGCTTGGAAGTTGAAACGCTGTACAGCACTGACTGTAGGCTCAATTTCTACATCCCACTTGACGCCACGGAACTTAACAGTCTTCATCTTTTCGTTGATAATTTCTGTGTTCATGAAACGATAGTCGTTCTTGAAGTCGCCGTCTTTGTTTTCAAAGTGTAAGCCGGTTGGAACAGTCTCGCCATTGCGTTCTGCGGTAGTGATACTAATTTTAGCATTTTCCTTATACTCAGAACCGTCTAACAAATATTTTAATTTGTTAAGTTGTGGCATACCAAACACGCCAATCATGTCTGAGTAAGGAGCAGCAGTTTCTGCTTCCATAATAACTGAACGATCATCAGCCATTGAATTAACTGTTGTGCCTTTTTCTGTGCCTGTGACTTTAACTGTGGTTAAGAAGCCTAGGTTTTGTGTGTGTGACACGATGTCTTGTAAAATATCTTTCATTGAAAGTTCTCCTGTATATTAAGATTATATTTAGATCTAGAGTAAAAAGCAACCGCAATTTACTCAAAGTCAAACAATTTTGCAAATGTATTATCACTGCGAGTTGAACTGATGTCCCATTCCAAAACACCAATCAAGTTTTCTAACTTTTCATCGATGACTGCATTTTCCATTTCAGCATCGTTGAAAGGCAAGTCCTTAAACCACTGAGGTAATCTCAGTTCATCTACAGGGTATGCTACTGATGTATACCCCATTGGATTATCTTTGACCTTACAGACGATTACTTTGGCACCGTCTGTAATCGCCATAGAATATTTGTCGTCCATCATACGTTTTAGTGTATTCCAGTTAAGACTTGCTCGAACATGCCCAGGCATGTTAGTCTTACCTGCTTTCTTTTCTTTGTCTCGATATTCACTAATGTTGTTGGCTCTCTTAGGAGAACCTTTTTCCCAGCCCGGCCTAGTTTTAAACTCAGTTCGGAAGTCAGTAATGTATTCTAATACTTCTTCTTTTTCAGCACCGTTTAGCACTCGAGTTAACACTTCGCTCAAGAAATCTTGGATCACTACAGGAGTATCTGAACGTTTTAGGTCAAGTCCCATAGCTTTGATTTTGCCAGGAGAGCCATTGGTATCTGCTCTTTTGCCTTCTTTGTCGTAGTAGAGTACTGCGTATCGCTTCTTGGTAATGAATAATCCTTTGGAAGCAACAATCTCGCGACCTGCTTTGATGACCTCTCCTCTACTTTTTGGGCAGTGGAATGCATCTTGCATAAATTTGGGGAATGTGTCATTTACAGTTTCTCCTATGGTATCGTAAAGTTCAACTACACTTTCTCTTGTCCAAGGCAAGATGCCCTTGTCAATTTCTTTCTTTAGTGTTGTATATGCTGAAAAATAACAGGAATCTGTGTCACCGTAGATAATTGCTTTACCTACGTGATTGTTCTCACCTGTAATAATTTCATTTACTTTACCAGCCATATGTTGTGCAATAGCACGGCCTGTCAGTGTAGTTGATTGTCCAATGCGGTTATCAAAGAAACGGCAACCAGCATTAAGGATAGCGCCATACAGACTGTTCAAGTTAATCTTCTTGACTAGCTGTCGCTTGTCCCAGTACTCTTCTTCGATCTTGTTACCTGCCTTAATACATTCCTTTAGCTTGGCCTGCATTTCTTTACGTTCAGCATACCAACGCTTTAACAGTCCAGGTATGATGCCTTCTTTCTCGTAGGTAAAGATAGTGCCATTTGCTGAAAGCATCCAAGGTTGATTGCTTTCAAAAATTAAATCATATATCTGTGCAGCACTTAATGTATCACTGCCGCCATCTTCCCAGTCGATAGTAATTTCTCTACCAACATCACGATCTAATACAGCAGTGTATTCAAGACTACCGAATATACCTTCCCAGGCGCTTGCAAATGATTTGCCTTTGGCAATTTCAGCAGCAATAAAATCTTTAGTACCATCTTGGCGCAACTGTCCAACAATAGTTTCTGGACCCATGTTCAATGCACGAATAGCTGAAGGATACAATGAGTTAATATCTAATGAGCCAATCCACTCATGAATACCTTTTTTAGGAAACGCAACATAAGCACCTGCAGCCTGATTGCTGAATCCGTCTTCTCGAGATATACGATTAGGAACAATAAATCCACGCTTATGTGCTTCGTTAATAATGGCCTGTTCAGTTACAGCTACAGCACCCATTGTGGTCTGTAGTAATACAGTACACTCGTGTGCTAGAGTGTTGGCAAGATCCAGAAACTTTAATTTCTTATCTAACTTTTCAAGAAGCATACAGTCTTGAATGTTATATTCAATGAATGTTCGGAAATCATTGTTGTACAATTGATCCAGTGTGCCTTCATACTGTGTCTTATGTTCACCTAGTTCATACTCAGCAATAGCGTCGAGGCGATAGGTATGACGTTCTTCATAGGTGTACTTGCGATACAGTTCAAGACTGTCTAAGTGTACACGACCATGGAAGTCATAGGTAACAGCCTGCTTCCCATACTTTTCATATTCTCGCTTTTTAGGAAACTGATCCCACAAGCAAAATCTGCGAGTGTCCTCTTTGCTAAGAACCTTAGTCACTCGATTTACTGTGTAAGGAATATCGAATCCTTCTGAATTCCAACCACTTATGACATCTGCATCTTGTATTAGATCTAAAAACGCATCAAGCATATCTGCTTCGTTGTCGTATAATATTGTGTTGGGAATTGTTTCAATTTGTTTTTTAGCTTCTGCCATAGACAGCGTCTTAGGAGGTATAGCTAAACACACCATAGTCTGCATCCATTGCAGGTAGACAGCAATTGCAGTAATTGGCATAAATGCATCTTCTGGTGAAGCATAGCCACGTTCTGGATCAAAGTCCACCTCAATGTCGAAGAATGCTACATTTAGTTTCGGAGCATCAACATTTAGATAGTTGTCTTCGAGACAGCGATAAATGGGATTGATGTCGCTTTCAAAAAGTTTTTTGTTTGAATGGATTGCAAGTTCTTTGCGATGTTCTTTGACATTTTTAGAACTAACCCTTGATAACGGTTGTCCAAAAATACTTGTGAATTTACCCTTGGCATCGGGGTAATAAAAAATATGTCTAGCAGGATATTCTTTGTAATGTCGTTCGCCTTTATCATTGCGTTCAACAACATTGATGACATCCTGCTCTCTATTATAGAAAGCGTCTACGTAACTCAAATTTTTCTCCTATGCAATTTAGGGCTTGCAAATACCAATGTGCGGTTTATGGCCACGCCTACCTTCTTACTTTATTTAATTAATTAGCATTCTTACTAGACCAAACGTATCAATTGCGGTTAGCAAGATGTAGTTAGCCAACATGCCAAATGATTTCCGAGTATAAGCAGCCCAAGCATACATAGCACAGCCAGCAATCCAAACAGGATACAACGCGAGTAGTGGCGGATTAGGCACGGTGAAGGCCATAGTGATACTGCACCCAATGCTAATAGCCCAAGCAAGTAGTTCAATAAAAAACCGAAAGGGATGAGTACGGTAGTCATCTTTGATCCAATCAAATGTTGGTTTAAATAAATCTATCATTCAGGCAGGCGTTTGGTCACACCAAGAATCATTTCAATGTCATTCCATTCTTGTTCGTGATCTTTCCAGTTGTCTTTGTGTGCAATAGAAATTGCTTTGTTAATAACTGATGGTTTAATTTGTAGTTCTTCTGCAACAGCTTTAACAGTTTCTTTAAGGCCCTCTTTGAGATCTTCTACTTCGCGTAATACATTTCCGCCTTCGTTAATAAGACGTTCTAGTTTGGCTTTTTCTTCGGGACCGTACATTCTTGTTGACATAATAATCTCTCCTATAGAACTATTATATAGTCAAAGAAAAAGCCGGTCAACTAAATTGCCGGCTTTTAAGTGTAATTGGTTAAATTACTTTTGTGCTTCGCTCAGTACATCGTACATTTCAAAACGGCCGCCGTTGCGCTCATAGATCAATCCAGCATAAAGTTCTGCTTTCATGCCTTCGCCTAACTTGGTAACAGCAACACGTTGAGCCCAATTAAACAACTGTCTGTCAACAGCGTCAATCTGTTGTTGACCGCCGCTCTCCTGTACCAACTGTACCATTTGTTTGAAAGACAATGTTTGTTCAACTGATTCTTTTACAGGACGTTTTTTGCCTTTTGGCATCATCTTTGATTCATTTTTCTTGCCAAAATATTTGGCTTGCTTGTCGCTCATGCCTTTCTTGCCAGCTGGCTTGTCATCGCCTTTATCATCAGCAGCTTTCTTCATTGGCTCTTTCTTGTCACCATCTTTGTCGATATCTAGAAAGTCTGGCTTAGCACCTTCTTCCATCTTTTCTTTCTTGGCCATTTTCTTTTTCTTGTCAGCTTCATCTTTCTTGGCTTCTACCATCTTCATGAACTTGCTTTTGAATTCTGGTTCTACACTTTCTTTCTTGGCTTTTTTCTTTGGCTTGTCATCTTCGTCATCACTGTCAGTTTCAGCTTTGCTTCCACCATAGTTCTTACCAGCATGGTGTCTAACACCCGTTGCTGTCTTTTCAATTGTGCCGCCAGTTGAACTTGGCTTTTTTTCGCCAACTTTCATGTCGTCTGCTTCTTTAATGTCTTCTTCAGCTTTCTTTTTAGCTTCTTGGATGTAGCTGGTTCTGCCACTTAGTACACGCAATTGTGCATCTTCGTTTAGTTGAACGGCTTGTTGTAGAGTAGGAGCGGCTGGAGTTTGTGGGGGTGCTTCCATGCTGTCTAGTTTGCTGATGAGTGATTTAAAGTCCATTTTATAAGTTCCTTAACTTTTAAAGTTGTATTATATTTATCTTTTTACTAAAGAGCCGCCGGTTAGTAGATTAGTTCCTTTAAGATCTAATGCGTTTTTGGCAGTTCCGTCCTTGTTTTTAGGCTGTTTTACTGGTTTATTTTTGTAAACAGCACCCACGCCCACATTAGCAGCACTGGTAGCACCTGCTGAAGCGGATTCTAGGATTTCTTTAATTTTCATACTGTTATTTATTTGTTTTTAGCACGACCAGCTTTCATGTTAGCTAGCCAATGTGCCAATTGACCTTTACGACCGCCTTGTTTAGCAGTTTTACGTAATGAGCTTACTGATGCTTTGGTATTGATGCCGTGACGTTTGCTGTCGCCTTTGTCTTGTGGATTCTTGCCATCGGCAAAATTTTCGTGCTCAATGCTTTCACCACCACTATCACCCCCAGTCCCACTGCTATCTCCGCTGTAGCCAGCATAGTATCCATACCCGCCGTAAGGTCCAGGTCCGTAAGCAGCCCAACGTGGTCTACGTTTCTTTTTTCTTTCAACTATAAATTCGTGTGCTCTCATATTGAAAAACTACTGCCACAGCCGCACGTACTTTGTGCATTTGGATTGCTAATTACAAATTGACTGCCCATTACTTCTTCTTTGTAATCGATAGTAGCACCCTGTAGATATTGCATACTCATTGCATCTACTAGTACATTAAACTTTTCGTCTACAGGAAATTCAAAATCATCTTCATTAACTTCTTCGTCGAATGTAAAACCATAGCTAAAGCCACTGCATCCTCCGCCTTGAACAAAGGTGCGCAACTTTAACTGTGGATTGTGTTCATCAATCAATAAATCTATGATTTTTGTTTTGGCTGCGAATGTAATATCAATCATTTTTATACCTGTCCATATGGATTAATTTTGCGATCTTCTTCGCCTTGCACTTCCGGATATACTAGATATGTATTCATTCCCGGTACTGTACCTAGTAACATACCTTCTTTCAGTTTGTTTAAAGGATCATTAGCATCTAAGACGCAATCGTTTCCTTCACCTGTATCGACAGTATAGGTCACGCGATATTGTTTCATTCTTCACCTTTCATTGCTTGCAATAATGCTCTTGCTACAACACGATCTTTTTCTTGTTCGTCATCGGGCAATTGACTATAACTGATGTTCATTAACTTTTCTCGTTGCTGAAGTTTAGCTTCTAGTTTGCCAGCAGCTTTTAATTTTTCAGTGTCATCAAACTGATCTGGATCTTGAACAAATGCTTTAGCAGTGACATTCCACCCTTTGTGAATAGCATCACTAATTTGTTCTATGTCGGTAACGCCCTTGTCAATCATTTGTTTAGCATAAGCAGCCGACTTTAAGTTAGCCTGCCAACCAAAAGTGTTTCCGGGAGTACTACGACCGTATCCGTAGGCCTTATCTAATGCTGCATCACTGATAGTTGCTAACTGCTGTATACCTAATTGTTTCTCACCTTCTGCTACACCTTGACCGTGTTTCTTAAGATCGTTGTCAAACTGTTTGTTGGTAGCTCGGTTAATACCTTTGAAACGCTTGTCACCGCGAGCATAATCACCGTCTGCATCTGCCTTCTTGGCATCTGCACCGGCGGCTTTTTTATATTGTGCTAATTTATCAGTAGATAATTCACCCAATGTATCTTCCATGGTGGCCATATCTTTCTTGTGCTTGACATCACCTTGCTTCTCAGCTTTCTTTTTGTCCTTGTGCTGTCCAGCACCGCCCATCTTGGCGTTCTTGGCCACAAAGTTGCGGGGCTTTGATTCTTTTTTAAGTTCTGTAATAAATTCACTGGCTTTCATAATCAACCTTTTCTTTTGACTTTACACGCTCGAGATCGTATTCAAAATGTTTAATACCTTTAGATTTCATAAATTTGTCAAGAGCCTCGCCAGCTTCTCTTGGAGATTTGTACGCTGTTCCTAGATTAATATCTTTGGTTATTTCCTGGCCATCCACTTTGAATCTTACGTGAGCAACAATATCTGGAAGAGTGTCTTCGCCTGAAATCTGAGCCTGTGCTGTACCAGCCGCTCCGATACCAGCTGCCGCTCCGATACCCTGTAAAAATCCTCTACGACTTATATCTTCTTTTGCCGCACCTTGTTCAAGCCACGGCTCAAGTCCTTGACGAACAGCGGAAAATACTTCCTCAGCATTACCACTCAGTCCTGCTGGCAATCCTGTTTTGAATGCATCAAAGTCATCAGCAATAGCAGCGGCTCGCATCTTACTTGCGCTCATGCCTTCGGCACCTTCGGCATCGGGATCTCTAGCACCGCTAGACACTATTTTAATTGATTTGAGATCGTAATCAATGCCGTTTTGATTATTAAACAATTCTGTAAATGCAGGCACACGATCTGACCCGCAGACAAAAATAACATTCTCAAATCCTTGTTTTTCTAAATGCTGAAGAATTCCAATAGCGGTACCCACTGAAGTGTCTCCAATATCAATATTGGGAAATGCCTGCCGTATAAACCCCAGCTTGACATCAAAGGGTAATGGATTTTCCAATCTTGTTTTATTCTTGCCAGTTGGTTTGTGTGTTTGCGAAACAAATAGATAATGAGCATCGGCTTCCTGTTTCAAGATAGCATCAACTACTTTCTGGTGACCAATGGTAGGCGGATTCATTCTACCGAACGCTACGGCAGCAGTTTTGCCCGATTGCTCAAATAATTCTAAAAGTTTCATTTATCGTAATCGCCTTTTTCGATAAATTTTTCTTGTTCTTCAGCAAAGTGTTTTGCCAGTTTGATTAGTTTTTCTTTAGGAAATACTTCTTCTTTGTTATCGATTTCAAACTTTTTACAGTAAGTTTCGCAGACACCTTCTAGGGGACGAAGATACAATTTATAAGCACCTGGGTCTCCTTTATGGTCTTGATGTTTTCTAATAGCAGGAAAAAAGTGCTTGCTGAGAATATCATTGTCGTTGTCAATAAAAAACTTTAGATCACCAATCCAGTCGATGTCGTCTTGTTGATCTTTAGGTGCGCCTATTGGGCTAAACATTTCTCTTAATAACATTACCAGCTCCGGCAAGACCAGTATCTAGCCTTGTGTCTAGGCCCTGGGTTAGCACAATTGTGTCTAGCACGGAAACTTTTTCTACGTGCTGGATTAGATTTTTTAATACGCATTTTTTTATCGCCAAAGTTTACTTTAACAACATTGCCGTTAGGCTTACGTACATATACTTTTGACTTTTTAACATCGCCCGGCATTTTCTTACCTAAAGGAACTTCTCGACCTTGATACTTGGCTTCGTCAGTTTGCGTATCTTCAGCATACTTGTTAGCTTTCATGTAGTCACGAACTGTATCTAGGTAATCAACAGCCTTGGTAATTTTTGCCTGTACCCACTCTGGAAGGTTCTCATCCGCATCTAATATATCGTACAATTCTTTAGCAGCACCGTTGATTGTACGAAGATCGTCCTTGGCCATATCACCTTCACGATCATATTCGCCATAGTTCACAGCAGCATCTGGATTCTCAGGACCGTGATCTTCTTTTTTAAGGAATTTATCTTTGATACGACCTTTTTCTTCTTCGTCGGCACCTTCACGTCCTGCTTTCTGTAGTGCTTCAAAACCATCTTTGCCGTATTTTTTAATTCCTGTGTAGCGTTGTAGTCCGCTTTCATCAAGGTCTTCGCCAATCTTTTCGCAGTCGTTTACACGCTTGCCTGCATTCTTGCCAGTACCGGGTTGTGTACCAGTCTTTCTATAACCTTTCCAACATTTTTTAGGACCAGCTACACTTTCTTCTAGTTCACCTTCTAAGAAATTTAAACCTTCATTGGTTAACATATCTAACGCAGTGTCATCTAATTCAATTACAATACCATCTTCTAGGATGTCTACAATAGTAGTAGCGATTTCGTGATCTTCTGAAAAGCTGATACCAAAGTCGTCACCTATTTCAAACTCTTCGTTTTTTGGTGTTTCGCCGCGTTGTTTTTTAGAAATAGCAATAGCAGCTTGTTGAGCAGCGTTTTTAGCTTCTTCAACACTTGGTGTAACAGTGGATTCTGTTAAGATTTTGTCTAGTTTAGTTAATATGTCTCTCATAGTATATCCCGTAAGGTCATACTATATTTATCGACATTGATTACTTAATGATTATAACGAATAGACACTATAGTTCCGTTTATAAGTCTAAAAGCAGCTCGTATCCATATAAAATTGCCGATAAAGTTTCTAGTTTCGGTGGATGTAGCAATACTGCTGTCTAAAAAAGATATTGGTTCTTGACTTTCAAATTCAATGTCAACCCAATCAACGTCGGCTGGATATCTTTCTAAGGAACCTTGTAGTTTTATATCCCCAACAAAGTTGTCAAGTTGAAACACAGCAGTATGCATACCGTTGCTTTTGCCATGATATCCTGCGGCTTTTTGCTTGCCAGAATAGGTATATGCAACTGTAGAAGCGCCGTCCCAGGTTTCTGTACTGTAATTGTCAATTAAAATTGTGCTTTGTATGGACATCTATTATTTATCGACAATCACATATTCATAACTACGGCCTATTGTTTCGCTATTTCTTAATTTTAACAATAATAGGGTTGACGGATCCTCAACGTAGATGTATCGACGATCCCAATTCCAGTTAGTAGTCATAAACCAAGTTTTTACAGAATCTGTAATTAAAATCTTTTCTTTCTGGGAATCTACCCATTGTAAGTATTTTACTTTACTTGATTTATCGTTGGCTAATTTATGAGGCAAAAGATATACTTTGTATCTGTACCTGTTATGTGGAAGTTTTTTTGTAATTATCTTATTAGAATCTGCTAACAGATCTATATTTTTTTCTAGTGGCTGATAAAGATTAATTACCAACGATTGAAAAGTCGTTGATAACGATGTATAAAACTCTTTGTCGTTGGTATAGATATCAATAGTATCTCGCTCCAATCGCTTAAACCATAGATCATTTCGATACTTGCCTAAAAATTCTACTAATTGTAAGATGGCATCTCTGTTATACCTAGCTTTAGCATGAGTACTGTTTGGATATTTTTTATCCTCAAAGTTGTTAGGTGATAGAAAATTAAACAACAAATTGTTAGATTTAATTCTCAATATAGATATCCCAGGCAAGTATAAACTAATTTTATACAGCCATTTACTATAGAATGTTTTGTTGGTTTCTTTAGGCTTCAACATTTTCATTAACACTCAAGGGTATACCTTTCTTCAAAGACTTTTTTTGATCTTTTGTAAGCAGAACTTCTTTAGCAGTGATAGTAAAACACAGTTCGTCGTTGACAATATGTACATAGACATTACCGCCGTCTTTTAATTCACCAAACAATATTTTTCGACTGATTGGAGATTTAATTTGATTATCAATCAATCTAGCCAGTGGTCGAGCACCCATTTTTTTATCGTAGCCTTTTGTGGCCAACCACCTAACTGCGTTGCTGTCTGGAATAATTTCAATGTTCTTGTCTTTGATTTGTGCATTTAGTTCATTGATGAATTTACCAACTATTGTACACATTGTTTCATCTGACAATCCAGTAAACTTAATAGTGGCATCTAGCCGATTACGGAATTCAGGAGCAAAGAATTTCTTAACTGCTTTATCATCCTCGTCGTCTTTCCCCAACTCTCCAAAGCCAATCGTGTTACGTTCGTTATCAGCAGCACCGAGATTAGAAGTCATTATCAAGATAGAATTACGTCCGTCTGCAGTTTTTCCATTACTTCCAGTAACAAATCCGTTGTCCATGAACTGTAGTAATATATTTGTGACATCTGGATGTGCTTTTTCAATTTCATCTAATAGTAAAACACAATTAGGAGATTCTTGCAGTTTTGTTATCAATTGTCCAGCATTGTCTTCATAGCCAACATATCCCGGAGGAGCTCCGATCAATTTAGCCACTGAATGTTTTTCTTGATATTCACTCATATCAAATCTAATCAACGGCATATCCATTTTAGCAGCCAATTGTCTTGCTGTTTCTGTTTTACCTGTGCCAGTGGGACCGGTGAATAAAAAACAACCAATTGGTTTATTAGGCAACTTCATTCCTGCCTGTGCTACAAATATTTTGTCTAACAGATTGTCTACAGCAGAATTTTGACCAAACACAGAACTCTTCATACCGCCTTCGAGGTCAACTAGATTTTTACTTTCCTTTTGTGCTACATTTTCCAACGGCATATTAATCATCTTACTAAGCTCGTAGGTAATTTGTTCTACATCAACAATCTGTTCGACGCCTTCCATTGTAGGGTCATCTTTAAGTTTATATCTTGCAGAAGCGCAATCAATGATGTCTATAGCTTTGTCAGGTAACTTTTTATCTGCCATATACTTGACACTGAGTTTAACTGCCTGTTCAATTGCAGCATCTGAAATTTTGACATTATGATGTTTTTCATAATATTTTCGAATGCCTTTGAGAATCTTAACTGACATTTCGGCACTTGGCTCGTCGATGGTCACACGCTGGAATCGACGCATTAGGGCACGATCTTTTTCAAAGTGCTTGCGATATTCTTCCCACGTAGTCGATGCAATTAATTTAATCACACCTTTGGTAAGAATAGGTTTGAGCATATTGGCCATATCATTACTGCTGTTATTAGCAGCACCGGCACCTTGCATCATATGTGCTTCGTCAATGAAAAGAATAATCTTGCCTTTCTTTTCTAGTGCAGCCAGCACAGCCTTAATGCGCTCTTCAAAGTCACCACGATATTTGCTACCAGCAAGCAGAGCACTAATGTCTAGTGTGTATACCTGATGATCTTGAATAAACTTAGGAACTTTCTTTTCGTGAATCTTACGTGCAAGACCTTCTGCAATAGCAGTCTTACCCACACCAGGATCACCTACCATTAGCACGTTGCACTTATTACGCCGTGCTAAAATTAATTGTATTTTTTCTAGTTCGTCGTCACGACCAATGACTGGGTCAATTTTACGCTGTTTAGCATGCAAGCTGAGATTAGTACAAAATTGATTGATAATTCTTTCCAGTTGATTATTGTTAACTACAGCAGTTTGAATTTCTTCTTCGCCTTCATTTGTAAGTTGATCTTGGAAATGTTGAATAAACTTTTCTTTGAGAATGCCACCTTTGCTGAGGAAATAAAATGCAAAAGAATTTTTTTCATTGAGAACGCTGAGTATGACATCTATAACTTCAATTCGCTGTCTTCCACTAAACAACACTTGACTAAAGCATCGATTCAATACTCTTTCTACGGAATTGGTTTTGCTAGGCTTATATTCATCTTTATCTACCTTGATATCGGTAAGATTATTTGTGATATAATTTTCTAAATTATCTCTAATAAATTTAGCATCGGCTCCAAAATTTTCAAGATGGTGGAACGAAATTTCATCTAACATAATACTATAGACTAGATGTTCTATAGTAATATACTCGTGTTTATGATTTTTAGCAATCAAAATTGCTTTTTCAAAAATAACTTGAAGATTCTTACTCGGCTCTATCATTAAATGTCCTTGTCAATGATTTATTGTAACATAAAAAAATAAAATTATCAACGGTTAAAATTATTTTTTATCTGAGATATTGTATCTATTTGCTCATGAGAAAGATTTTTTGGAATTGCTATTTTTATCTTTATCAATAGATTACCTCTAATTTTATTTCTAATGTTTGGTAATCCTTCGCCACGACAACTTAACACAGTATCTGGTTGTGTTCCCGGTGGAATATTAATAGATATGCTTCGGCCATCAAGCGTTTCGAGATTCATAGCGGCACCTAGCATGGCATCCCATACTGATATTTCTTTTTCGTGTATAAGACTATCGCCTTCTCTTCTAAACAAATGATGCGGTCTTACAAAAATATTCACAATTAAATCACCGGGTCTTAGATCGGGAATCGAATCATCGCCCATTCCAGAATATTTAATCTGTTGATTGTTTTCAATGCCTGGGGGGATGGAAATGTTTACCATTCTTTTTTTACCGCCCGGAACCGAAACTTCAGCATTCAAATCTCGACCAGTAAGAACATCTTCCAAGGTTAAATCGACATTGATGTTTAGACTTTTATTTTTGCGCATCGGCCTTTGTCCAAAATTGAACCCGAACTGATTAAACACATCGTTAAAATCCCCTGCCCCAAAATGGAACTCAAAAGGATTCCCGCCAGACCCTTGATGATTATGCATGGCATTTGGATCAACGCCTGCATCAATCATGCGTTTTTTTTCTGGATTCGTTAGCATATCGTATGCCGTCGAAACTTCTTTAAATGTTTTTTCGTCCCCACCTCGATCTGGGTGGTGTTTCATTGCGAGGCTTCTATATGCTTTTTTGATATCAGCATCAGTAGCTCCTCTTTTTAAACCTAATATATTGTAATAGTCCATGATTAGCAAGTTAAAAAAAATAGGACTACATCTTGTAGTCCTAGTTATTTAATAAAAATTTCTGAAGTTAAATTATTTTTTCACAGGAACATCAGTGCCTTCATGTTTCTTGTGTATCTTAACTTCTTTGCAGTCTTGTTTTGGTTTCTTGGTCTTTGGATCAATAACGGGTTTGCCGTCTTTACCTTGAACGTCTACACATATCTTTTTAGTTTTGGGTGCTTCGTCGGCAGCATAGGCTGTTGCTTGAAAACCTACAAAACTCCAAATAACAATGTTTAATGCGATTAAAAACTTTTTCATATTATACTCCTTAAATTTGTGGTTGCTCTGGTTGCATTGGTGCTGGCTTGCCGCCAAACCCTGTTACTACTTGACCTGTTGCTGGTGCTCCGAATCCCCCGCCAAAACTTGGCGCTGCTGGAGATGTGCTTCCAAACCCGCCTCCACCAAAACTACTTGCGGCCGGTGCTGTAGAACCGAAGCCACCCGATTGAGGTGCGCCAAATGTTGTTGTGACGCTTTGTGACACTGGTTGCATACCGCCATTGTTTGCCCCTGCCATTTTTTCTTGTGTACGGCCAAAAGCTGCAATACCTAAAACTGCACCCATTGCGATGTGGAACAATCCAGCACCTTGCAGTGTTAATGGATTCCATTGTGTTATTGGTGTGTGGGTAAATGTTTGTAATAAACTCCATAACACTGGAAATAAAATCATATCAAACATACATACCAGCATGTACATCCAACCCATCATTGGACGCCATTTGGAATTCATCCAATCTTCTTTCTTTTGTTCGCTTGCGCTTTTTACTGCTTCTGACATAGTTTTCGCTCCTATTTGTCTTTTATTTCTTAGCAATCATTGTTTGAATCTTTTCTTGAATTGCCTTTGCCCAGAAAGGCTGAGGAAAATTCCATCCTACAAATGCTCCTACTGCTACCCATAATAAAATATCTAACATAATGTTCTCCTTAGAACCAAAGGAATAAGCCATTCAGGCTTAATACAATTCCGGCAGCTGCCACGGCAAAACTGCCCCAGAACATGCCCATGCTAACTGCCAAGATACTTGCTGACAGCACAACGATTGCCAATTGATATGCTGTACTTGCATATCCAATCCACGGTGATGACTTTTTAGCTTCTTCACGATCGGCTTCCATTGCTCTTGCTTTAACCGCAAGTTCTTTCTTGTCACTGTCCATGCGTTCTTTCTCAGCCTGGAATTCTGCTTTTAGTTTTGGATCAGTCGCGGTCTTAGCGGCAATCTCATAGCTAACACCACGGCCTGCTTTGGCTTGATATTGTGCCCAAGTATTGTTAGCACCTAGTGTACTGTTTAATACTGTGCTGGACAACTTACCACCGTACCATGCGTTAACTGCTAGTAACAATGCAAATACGGAAATAACCATACCTGCTTTGTCTTTTAGCTTGGCTTCACGCTCTGAACGTGATCCCACTGGAGGCTT
>Ga0209296_1001390_pt1 | contig 18686 bp, 16 predicted proteins | sample S_130206_EF_Meta_FD_187319 | JGI IMG/M metagenome (GOLD analysis project Ga0209296, IMG submission 187319) | Freshwater microbial communities from Lake Simoncouche, Canada to study carbon cycling - S_130206_EF_MetaG (SPAdes) (version 2) | ecosystem: Environmental > Aquatic > Freshwater > Lake ...
ATCCGACGACGTTGACCAGAATAAGAACCGCTCTATAATCCAGCGAGTTGATAGAAATCGAAATAACCCCTGAAATAAGTGGTTTTATCATATTATACAACATAAATACAGCCCATACATATAACGGGTTTAGGTGATATGTCATTTCGGTGGGCATCGGACGGACGACTGTATGGCACGTCCGGTTTTTTTTACAAAGATATTATTCAATTTTATCTGCTTATAACGATAAAATTGAAATAAAGAAAAGAAGATATTCCAAGCAGAAACAATACTGACTACCGAAGTTAAAGATATGAAAAAATTCAAGATTATCAAGAATTCGACCGCTGCCGCCACCGAAGTGTCAGACGTATCCTTCCGACTAATAGACTTCAACGTATACGATTGTATTCCAGATACAAATACACATTCATCTTCATCCGACAACGGTAGTAGTGGCGCCGATGACGGCAGTTCAGTAGCATCATCGGGGTCATCTGAGAATGGACGAGGCGCAGCAGGAGGCGGAGCCGGCAAAGGCAAAGGTTTCGCCGCCATCGATACCAACGAATTCCGTATCCAGATGTTTGGCATCAACGAGCAAGGCGAGACCTGCTCCATCTTCGTAGATGACTACCACCCCTTCTTCTACATCAAAGTCGCCGATCACTGGACCAACGCCACCAAATCCGCGTTCATCCGCGACATCAAAAAGAACTTAAAGAGCCGATACTACGAAAACAGCATCCTCGCGGAAAAATGCGAAATCGTGGAGAAACGCAAACTGTACGGATTTGACGGGGGGAAGAACCATAAATTCGTCCTACTCGTGTTCAAGAATACGACGGTGATGAACCGCGTGAAGAACTTGTGGTTTCACGATATATATACTCCGCGTGATGGTAAGACGCGCGCATTGAAACCCGACGGCTACGTCTTCTCGAATACACACACGACCATATACGAAGCCAATATTCCCCCTATCCTGCGTTTCTTCCATATTCAGAAGATTAGCCCCTCTGGCTGGGTGACATTCTCCATGAAGAAGACGCGCCTTATCGAGAAATACGCGACAACCTGTCAGTACGAATACCGTCTGTCATTTGAAGACATCATTCCGCAGAACGATAAAGAGACCGTTGTCCCCTATAAAATATGTAGTTTTGATATTGAAGCGAGTAGTAGTCACGGCGATTTCCCGATTCCCGTCAAATCATATAAGAAACTGGCGACGAATATCGTGGATGCGGTGATTGTGAAGCACGCAGGAGGAGACGAAATCACCGACGATGAACTGACACATATGATTTATACAGCATTTCAGTATTCATATCAAGGCCGTCAAGCATATCCAAGCATAGAGACCATCTATCCGAAGCGCCGTCCCAAAGAGGCGGATATGGCGCGTTTATGCCGACTTGTATTATCGAAAGAGCTCCGACACCTTATCAAGCATGAAGTCGTCGCACAGGAAAATACAATCGAGCAAATATTCCTTCAAATGGCCGCAACGGCGAAAGAGGAGGCCGCGAAAGCCGCGGAATTGAAAGGCGCTGAAGATGATGACAACAGCGATGACAGCGACGACAATGACGGCGATGAAGACGCATATGAATCTGTCTCGTCAAAATCAAAGTCTGCCGCCTCCGCCACCGCCGCCACGACCGCCACCGCCGCCGACCTCTCTGTCAAATTCACCACCTTATTAAATAATCGCAAACATACCCGTGAAGAGCGAATCAAAATCATAAGCGACACATTAGGCTCTATCTTCCCCAAAGTCGAAGGCGACAAAGTCACATTCATCGGTTCTACCTTCGTCAAATATGGCCAAAACAATAACCGCCCCTATCTCAACAACTGTATCGTCCTCGACACATGCGATAATCTCCACGACGAGGTGCCGAATTCGGAGATTGAAACATATACGACCGAAGCCGACGTTCTGCTCGCATGGACGCGTCTTATCCAGAAGGAGAATCCAGACATTATTATTGGGTACAATATCTTCGGGTTTGATTACCAGTTCATGTTTCGGCGCGCGGTTGAGACCGGTTGTTACGAGGAATTCTTGAAACTGTCGCGAAATCACGGTGAGTTATGTGCCAATGCGGGCGGGGGTGCCAACGCGGGCGGGGGCTACGTGAATCCAAACACCGAAATAACTGCCGATAATGTCGGTATTGAACAAACTAAAATCGCCCTCGCCAGCGGCCAATACGACCTCCACTTCATCAAGATGACGGGTCGCCTTCAAGTCGACGTTTATAATTATCTGCGCCGTGATTTCAATCTCTCGTCGTATAAACTAGACGACGTTTCGAGTTATTTCATCGGCGACGCGGTGAAAAGCGTGGAATATGACTCGACGACCGACACGACGCGCGTGTATTCAGCCAATTTGCTCGGTCTTGAAGTGGGGAATTTCGTGAAATTCGAGCAAACAAACCATTCCACTGACTTATACAAAGACGGACATAAGTTCAAGGTGGTCGCGATTATTGCGGGCGGCGGTAGCTTCATCGTCGAAGGTTCGGCAACACCCGATATGAAAACAATGGTGCGCTGGGGTCTCGCGAAGGACGATGTATCGCCGCAAGATATTTTCCGCATGACGAATGAAGGTCCCCGCGAACGCGCGGTAATCGCGAAATACTGTATTCAGGATTGTAACCTCGTCCATCATTTGATGAACAAAATCGATATCCTCACCGGATATACCGAAATGGCGAAAATATGTAGCGTACCCATCAGTTTCCTCGTCATGCGCGGACAAGGAATCAAACTTACGAGTTATGTGGCGATGAAATGCCGCGAGAAGAATACGCTGATGCCCGTCATCGACAAAGACCGCAGCGAGTCTGGATATGAAGGCGCGATCGTGTTGCCCCCGAAATGCGGTCTTTACTTGGACAATCCTGTCGCATGTAATGATTATTCGTCACTGTATCCGTCATCGATGATTAGCGAGAATTTGTCGCATGATAGTAAAGTATGGACGAAGGAATACGACAACGATGGCAATCTCATCCGCGAAACGGGCGAGGCAGAGTACGATAACCTCGCCGGTTATAAATACGTGGATATTACGTATGACACTTACAAATGGACGCGTCCCAAATCCGTAACGAAGACTGCGGCGGCAGCCGTGAAAGTGAAATGCGGGACGAAGGTGTGTCGATTCGCGCAATTTCCCGAAGGTGAGAAGGGAATTATGCCAGCGATTCTGGAAGAACTCCTCGTCGCGCGTAAAACGACCCGCAAGCTCGCGGAGAAGCAGACGGACGCATTCATGGCGAATATTCTGGATAAGCGACAGCTTGGTTATAAGGTTACCGCCAATTCATTATACGGACAGTGTGGTGCGAAGACGAGCACATTCTATGAAGTGGATGTCGCCGCATCTACCACCGCAACTGGACGCAAACTCCTGACATATGCGCGCCGCGTAGTCGAAGAGGCTTACGGAGATATCCTCCTCCCGACATCCCACCCCAATTACCCCATTGTCCATTCGAAAGCGGAGTACATCTATGGTGATACAGACAGTGTATTCTTCACATTCAACCTCGAAACACCGGAGGGCGTCCGCATCCGCGGAAAAGACGCAATCGAAATCACGATCGAGCTCGCAAAACAGGTCGGCGATTATTCGTCGAAGTTCTTGAAGGCGCCGCATGGGTGGGTGTATGAGAAAACGATTTGCCCCTTCGCCCTCCTGCGTAAGAAGGGATACGTCGGCGTGTATTATGAGCAGAACCCCAATAAGGGCAAACTGAAGAGTATGGGAATCGTGCTGAAACGCCGCGATAATGCGCCGATTGTGAAGGAAATCTACGGCGGAATTATCGATATTCTGATGAAGGAACAAAATATTGACCGCGCTATTGCCTTCTTGCGCGAGAAACTCCAGTATATGATTGACCAAAAATGCCCCATCGATAAACTGATTATTACGAAGTCACTGCGGTCGGATTACAAGAACCCAGCGCAAATCGCGCATAAAGTCTTAGCCGATCGCATGGGTGTGCGCGACCCAGGCAATAAACCGAATACAGGCGACCGAATTCCTTATGCGTATATCCACAACGATACCAAAGGCGCGCTTCAAGGCGATAAGATAGAGCATCCGGATTATATTCATAAACAGAAACTTCAGTTGAATTATGCGTTCTACATTACAAATCAGATAATGAAACCGGTTCAGCAATTATTCGCGCTAGTATTGGAGCAACTGCCCGCATTCCAGAAGAAGAAGGGTCGGTTTATGGACGCAATCGAGACTGTCGCATCGACGATAGACGACCCCGTAAAACGCGAGAAGAAAATAACAGAGATGCGACACAAGGAAGTGAAATCTCTGTTATTCGAGGAGTATTTAGTTAAAGCGGATAACTTGAATAAAGGCAACCGCGCGATAACAGATTGGTTTGGCGGGGCGGCGAAGCGCGGCAAATGAAAAAGAATACCGGAATACAGGAATACATGAATATTTTTTAATCGACCTCCATAATGTCGTCATCGTCGTCGTGGTCGTTACGTCGATGATTATTTGTCATATGATTCACTGTATTTACGATGTCTTGGTAGATTTGGTTGTCGTTGTAACTTACAGGCAGGTCGTATGAAAATGTAAATTCATTATTATGAATACGGTCAATCGAGAGATTTGCGGGTGTACGCGGCGGTTGTTGTTGTTGTTGTTGTTGTTGCGGCGATGGAAATGGTCGTCGTCGTCGTTCGGGCAAATGTGCCGCCGTCGCAGGTGAAGGCGCGGTCGCAGGCCTATATTCCCGAATATCGCTTCTACACATCGGACAAGTAGAATGATTTACAAACCATTCTCTCAAACTTGCCCGATTAAAAATATGATTACAGCTACGTATCATCGTAATTTCACTTTCATCGTTGAATTCATCCCGTGAAATAGGGCATGTAGCATTTACTGGAGAAAGTATATTTCCAAACACCGTATTCATAGTTGCGCGTTGAAATTGTTCGTTTGTTGGCGCGCCTCCAGCGCCTCCGCCTCCTCCGCCTCCGCCTCCAGCGCCTCCGCCTCCTCCGCCTCCGCCATTCGCGTTTCTTCTCACTTCAAGAGGAATCGCGTATAACATTGAGAATAGATTATTCTCGTTCGGGTTTATCGGTTGTCTTGCGTCCCGAGCGAGTTCATTGTTTAAGTATCTAGATAACAAATGAGGGATTGTGTTGCTAATATTAGCCGTAGGAGCGGGAGCGGGAGCGGACACAGGCGCGGGAGCAGGCACGGGAGCAGGCACAGGCACAGGCGCGGGAGCAGGCGCGGCCGGCGCTGGAGCAGGCGCGGCCGCCGCAGGAGCGGTATATGGAACATGCCGACTATTATAATAAAAAGATTGTCGAGCTACAGTCCGCGATAAATTCTCTCGCAAGGTCTGTTCTATCCGTGAAAACATAACATTCCCATTCGATATAAACTCGTTGTATCTGTGAACCATGCTCGCATATTCATTCATGTATCGTTGTTCGTCTTCTACAGCATTATAAAATTGATTGAGGGTGAACATATCGTAATCGCGGTTTTGAAGCCGAATAGGATTGTTTGATGGGTCTGGATTCATTATTATTATTATCAATACATGTCCATCCGACGTTCTATCTATATCTTTTTAGTTCGTTGGTTACGTTCAGCCTATCGGCGGTAGCGAAAAAGCGAGGTCGGTGCTATGACTATTATCCGCGTAGATACACGTTTCTAATATGAGAAACAGCGCGAAGAACGAACCCGACATAACTATAAATTCACCAAGGATAATGGGGCGTTGTTTTGTGTGTAAATATAAGCAATTGTCCAGTAGTTTTTCGCGTATTTCAATCCTTATAATATTCATAGGCATTTTATGGTTAAGTAATTTAACGAATATTAAAGTTAAAAATTGAAACAATATAAAACATATTTATATGACTAGAACCCATATACGATTTGTTTAATGGCGGCGCAGTATATTTACTTATTAAAAGAGAGGGAATTCATAAATGCGAATAAAGAAGTTTATAAGGTCGGGAGAACAAAACAAGAAAATCAAACAAGATTCAAACAATATCCAAAGGGTTCGGTTTTATATTTTCAAATGATTTGTAAGGACTGTAACGACATTGAAAAAAAAGTATTGAGTTTATTCAAAGAAAAAGAAATTTTCAATCACAGAAAAGACATCGGAAGTGAATACTTTGAAGGAGACTATAATGAAATGATTAGTATAATTTATTCTACAATAAATCAAGAGAAACCCGATGCCGAAGAAGCTACGCATGAAGAAGAGTGCGCAACATATGAAAGTAATCTTGATGACGAAAATGAATACATCGAATCCGATGAAGAAGAAATACGATATGAGATTAAAACATACGAGGAATTGATTAAATATACTGAAATTGCTGGTATAATTATTACTAATAAAAAAAAAGGTGAAGGGTATTTTCGGTTTAAAGGTCAATTATGGCGTGAATTGTATGACAAGAATCGTTTTGACTTTGATGAAAAAAATATGGAAGTATTATCAGAAGTCATTGAATGTAATCAACCTATACTTTGGAAAATAGATAGTTGCAGTAGCGAATTATTAGATGATAAAACACGATATGAACAAAAACAACAATATAAATTATTAATTAGTGTAGACTATAATGTCCAAGAAATATGTAAAGATATAATTAAAAAATGCTATATTGAAAATTGTGAATACTACGAATTAAAACCTTACGAATATGTATTTTCGTCAAAAAAACCGGATGAGGAAAAAACTGGGCGTTCAGAATATTCTATATTCAATTCTCAAACATTTACATTTAATGATGTAGATATGTTGATTAATAATAAAATACTAACATCTACACATCAGGGGGGGAGGTGTGTATTAGTAAAAAACACTTGTGATGTAAATATAGTTGACAACATATTAGATACCTTAATTGAACATGATATTAAACATAAATATAAAACCCTCTTGCGCAATCTAATTGTTAAACCAAATGAAAAACGAATAATATTCTATGATTCTGACGAGTGCTTAATGACAACATTTGTAACCGATTTATTATTTACTATTTTAGGTTCAGGAGCATATGTAAGTTCAGATGAATATTATCATAATAAAAAAGATTTTATAAAAAATATAAAAATAACAAAACCAAGATGTATTCTAATTAAGTATATCAAGGGAACAACACTAGAAACACAACTAAATACATTTGAAAAATTAGGGTTCAAAAATATTATTGTATATGATTGCTATCAACAAAAACCCAAACCAGTTTATAATATCGAAAAATACAAGAATTGTTTACAAGAGAATAAGCAAGTGCTTATGAGCCTGATAAAAGAAGAAAACCAATATGAACCAGAACACTGGGAATCTGAAATATCGTATAATGATAGTATATTTTACAACTCCAGACTTTTAATGACTAACTTTTTGAGATGGAGCTGTATAGTATAATTCATATTAAACCAAAACTATAAACATGGGTTCTAATATGCTTTCCGTTTTCTGTAAATTGAAAACTCTTACTTTATATTTTGTATTTTATTTTCAATAAATTATAAGTATCATACTTATAATTTTTATAATTTTCAGGTTTTACTCTATCAATTGCTTTATTTACATTTTTTCTAATTATTGGTAATTTTCCACATTTATATTCTTTTCATGTATGTTTTGATTTGTTTGATTTACGCTTCAGTTGGATTATTATTTTTAGCTGTATTACTTTATATCAAATATGTGGATTTACACCGTTGAACGTATACCACTTAAACGTAAAAATACAATACTATGTAAAGACCTGACACAAAGTCGCCAGCATCCTCCCGTGATGGACCAACAACGATTCCCCGATTTCGCCGGTAAAGGCATAACAGGTCTCATGAATCTAGGAAATACCTGTTTCGTAAACTCATGCCTACAAGCACTCTCACATACCTATGAACTGAACCGATTTTTAAACGACGAAAAATACAAAAAACGACTTACAAAGAAGCCCGACGCGGTATTATTGAGTGAATGGGACAAATTGCGCACATTGATGTGGAGTGAAAACTGTATTGTGTCGCCAGGGGGGTTTATGGCGTCGATGAAACAAATCGCGCGCCTGAAGAACCAAGAGCTATTTACGGGTAATTCGCAAAACGACGTCCAAGAGTTCCTTGTATTTATGATGGACTCGTTTCATATGGCACTTTCGAGAGAGGTAAATATGACGATTACAGGGAGCGTAAATAACGACAAGGACATCGTCGGTCGAAAATGCTACGAGATGATGAAGAACATGTATTCAAAGAATTACTCTGAAATGTTGAATTTGTTTTATGGCATACAGATGTCGATGATTACAGACATCGGCGATACCGGCGCTACCGGCGCTGTTTTGAGTATATCCCCCGAACCGTTCTCTATCATTTCATTATCGATTCCTTTGGTCGAAATTCCGGGCACGGGGAAAACGCGTATTCCAACATTATTAGACTGTTTTAGTCATTATTGCGCGGGCGAAATTATGGAAGGAGCCAACGCATGGTTCAATGAAACAACCGGACAATACCAAAACGTCAAAAAATGTACAATGTATTGGAGTCTGCCAAATATAATGATAATCGACCTAAAACGCGTTCAATACACCGAACGCGGGCCCGTTAAAATCGGTATTCCGGTAGAAATACCTCTTCGTGACCTTGATTTAAGCTCATTCGTGAATGGTTATAAGCGCGAAAGTTACATCTATGAATTATATGCGGTATGTAACCATCACGGTAATTTTAGTAAAAACGGCCACTATACGGCAACAATATGCGCAGCGGATAATAAATGGTACATGTTCAATGATGAAAATGTCAAACCGGTGGAAATGAAAGCCGACGCAATCACGAGCAATTTACCGTACTGCCTGTTTTATCGCAAACAACAAAGTAGAGGCACAGAAGCGGCGTCGGTGGCGGCGCAATAGAATAGAAGATACGCGCAATATTATACCATCAATATATAGTTAATCAATTCGTTCATTATTATGTCGGCACAATCATCGAATCCTCCTCCTCCCCCAGCACGTCCGAATGTTCCTCGTCTGGGGGGCGCATCGACGGGTCCTGCTCCTTCCAAACCAAGCCCCGACCGCGTGGGCCTGAGTCAAGTAAGTAGTATATTTCAATGGATTGACGGGAATGTAGATAAATATCTGAATACACGCATAGTTATTCTTATATGCGTCGTTATTTTTATGGTTTATTTCGTCTTGAATGCTTTAGCTGGCGGTGGTTCTGAAAACGACACGCGTGAAAGTACGCTCTTCGCAAATGTATCGATTCTAGAGATATTTCTCTGGGCCATCTTTATCGTCGTTGTAGTTATTAACGGATTTCAGTATTTCTTCAATACAAATATAACCACCGAGATATCGAACCTACTTTCTACCAAACCAGAAATCGTAATCTCTCAAACTCTTCCATCTGAACCTGATGGCGTCGGTGGCGATTTAGGCGCAGGGCCGTCTCTCAAAATGCGAAAACAGGTCTTCCATATTCCCGCGAGTGTGTATGACTATGACAACGCGAAGGCATTATGTCAGGCGTATGGCGCGAATTTGGCGAATATCGACCAGATGGAAGAAGCGCACAAATCCGGCGCGGAGTGGTGTTCGTATGGATGGTCGGATAACCAGATGGTACTCTACCCTACGCAAAAATCAACATGGGAAGAACTTCAGAAGAGCAGCGACCCCGCGAAGAAGAATAGTTGCGGGCGTCCGGGTATCAACGGCGGGTATATTGAGAACGCGAGTATGAAAGCGGGCGTGAATTGCTATGGCCCCAAACCCGATATCAACCCTGCGTCCTCCAAATTAATGTCGAGTATTCAGAATTACGAAGCGGGAAAGATGATAGACCCCCTCCATGAAGCGCGTGTTCAGCAAATGAGGAGTAAAATCAACGACATTGTCGTCGCGCCATTTAATAAAGGAGCGTGGTCGTTGTTATAATTATTCTCGGATTTTAGTATGTGTATATTATATACAATACACATATACCTCGGTATTTAGTAATTCGCGGAAATGTCTTCTCTTTCTATGAATAAGGTGCGCGGGCGTGCGATCAATGCCAATACGCAAAACACGAACAACTTCTCGATGTGGATGGAGCCTCTCTCGCATAAGGACTATCCACTTACGAATGTCGTGAATCCGACAAACAACGCCCTGATAACCTCCAACGGAGTAAAGAACGTGGTTATCGCACAACCCGGTCTCACGTATAACAATGTGCGGTTGGATGTCAGCGGGTCTGTGAATCCAACAAGATGGACGACGGGACAGACAATAAATACGGTCTTTCTTGAATCGGCGGATATGGCGCAAATCAATACAGCAATCTCAGCTGGTACTGTAGCGACATATACATACACACCCAAATCCAACAATTCTAAAATCATCGTGGAATATGGTAATCTCTATACGATTACGGGCGATTCTACTGGTGGATTGGATGGGTTTGAATCTAGAATTACAATTGGCGGTACTATGGTAGCAAAACGACAGCAACAATTTCCAAATTTGGCTGGTTCCGGAACGAGAGGTAGCACGCTTTTCCCGATTTGCGGTGGTATTGATAACGCGGTGCTTACTCCGCGTGTCATAAATATAACATTAACGAGAAATGATGGTAATGATACTGTGCAGTTTTATAGTGCTTCATTTGACGCATTTATGAAAATCACCGAAATCTCATTATAGGATTCCATTCGATTCCATTCCATTCCATTCCATTCGATTCCATTCCATTCCATTCCATTCTGTAAATAATCTCTCATAGAGGTTATTTACATAGCGACATCAGGTCTTCACGCCTTTGCGCGTTTCGTCTTATTCTGGCGTTTCTTCCCGCCGTCTCCTCCTTGTCGTCCGTGTCCTTGTCGTCGCGTCTTTACGTCGTGTTGGATTCTCTCAGATGGTGTCACGAGAGACAATAGTGTATCGAATATATCATTGGGGACGGGTTTCGTTCGGCAGCTTCTCTCGGTGGCATCTTCGTCGTCGGTATCGGTGTCGTCTGTGTCGTCGGTATCGGTGTCGGTGTCTTTATCTTTATGCGGCTTCGCCGCTTCCGCTTCCGGAACCTCGAACGCATAATTTCGCGGCTTAAACAATGAGGGCATCATAAACAATCCCGCTGGAACTGCTAAATCTTTAAATAAGTCGCTGAACTTTTCGGGGATAAAATGTTCGTTGCTGCTGCTGCTGCTGCCACCGGTCTGACGCCCCGCCTCAGCGGCATCATCGAGAGATACAAACAACGGCATTTTGTGCCGATAAAGTAAATTATTCACCTCATACCCACCCCCAATCATATTTCCTTCTTTATCTTGATGTAACACCAAATGTTGGTCTGGATTAAAATACTGGCTTATGCTGGATTTCGACATTGTAATGAAATGAAATGATACTTGTAATATCATTAGATTATGATTTCGTATATCTATACGATCATGACTACGATTCGCCTGTATCGGATGAAGATGCGCCATCGTCGTCACCACCGCCACCTCCCTGTGAACCAGCCTTCTTATTGTATACCCGCTTGATTTCCGTCGTTGTTTTCGTCTCTCGGTTCTTCTTAATATACGTCATGATTTGCTCTACTTGTTTTCCATTTGTAATGAGGTCGGAGAGACATTTCTCGATATATGCCATCGTAAGTGGCGCGGTGTGTTTCGACGCGACAAACTTCAGCTTCCCATCACTAATATTCACGGTGGCTTTGCCAAGTTGTTTTTCCTCGACAATCTCGAGTATTTCGTCGTTGATTACCGACTTTTCTGTGCGGACATCGCGGACTTCTTCTGACGTTAGCTTAATCTTATTATCCAGTTCTACCCAACGTTTGATTTTGGATTCGAGAGTAGGAGGAGTCGCGTGATTCGCAGTCATAATCGATGTTGGGTTCATAGTCGCAGTATAGATATAAATAATAAAATACGTTTATATCTAGTTATCTTAACATTCATTCCGTGCTCACGCGTGCGCCGCAGCCGCAGCCGCAACTGCCACAGATGATTTACCTGCGACGACGAGTACGACGAGATGCGCGACGGAAGCTAAATGACTTTCCGAGAGAACGGCTTCCAGACCTGCGCGATTGAAGAGCCTTTTGGCCGAGGTAAAGTCCTAAAGGAACCAACGCAGTTTCGACAGCCGACAACAAACCCGGAACCATACCGCCCTTCTGAGACCTAGACTGAGACTGGGACTGGGACTGAGACCTAGACTGAGACTGGGACTGGGACTGAGACTGAGACTGAGACTGAGACTTAGACTGAGACTGAGACTGGCGACCGCCGCGGCGGCGGCGTTTCTTACCACCGACAAGTTCAGACCCCTTCAAGGAGGAATAAGCTTCCGCACCGACGACGGCACCGGCAACAGCCCCACCGACCATAGCAGTCTTGAGACCTGCGGCGCTGGGAGCAGCAGAGAATTCGGAACCCTGTAAAGCACTACCACCAGCCTGAACATTATTCTGGGTCTGGGGTGCCATAGCTTTATTTATAAGTTGTTGGGCCATTTCTCCAGCCTGTCTAAGAGTGGCTTCGGATATTTGAGGAACACCGGCAGCTTGGGTGCTGCCACCCGTCTGGTTCTGGTTCTGGTTCTCGGACTGCTGGGATTGGGATTGGGATTGGGACTGGGGCTGGCCACGACGACGACCACCTTTTATTGATTTATTAAGCATGATGAAACGTTATACAATAGATATAGAAATAATTTATATGTATAAACTAAAAATGAATCTTTTCCCTTTTCTTCTTCTTGGACTAATTGTTCTCCCTGAATCTATTATCAACGTCCCTATTTTTCCATTCATCAGTCAAGCCAATGCCTATCCGATTAACCACCATGCGCAATCTAACGCGGTCGATGCCGTAGTGGGGGAACGGGCTAGCCTAGAATGCGACGCATGCCTTATTTTAGCAAAGGGGGTAAATCAAACAGTTCTTCATAATCCTAAAGTTATTTCAATCGTAAGCACCGACCTAGAAAAAATGTGCCAAGTTTTACCAGCAAGCGTCCAACAGTTATGTCTGGGTGCGGCTGAACAAACTGCGCCACTATTACTAAATCATCTAGGCGACCTCATCGCAACAGAGGGATGCTACGATTTAGGGATATGCCATTCATCCGCACATCCGTATATACGTGTTCCACGCTCGTAATCTTCTCATAATATTTTTATTGCGTCATACTAATTCATCTCATCGTATTACGCAGTACTCATCATCATCATCATCTAAATAATGGACGTGTTTCACCCCAACGATACATTTCGTTTCGAACAATTACAATTAACACAACCGCAGCATACTACAGGTGGGTCATATATGACTCGATTTTCATACTATGACAGCAAACAACCGCTCTATATCCAGACGACAAAAACACAATCTAAACAAGGCATTGTTATTTCAGGCAAAAAGGCGTATATTGATTTATTATTGACAGCGAATGACGCAGATACAGAATTCACGGAATGGATTGGGAGTTTAGAGAAAAGAGCAGTCGATTTACTTTACGAAAAGAGGCATCTCTGGTTCACACAAGAATTAGATCATACAGATATCGAAAACTCATTTACATCGCCGATTCGCGCATATAAAACCGGCAATTTCCTTTTACGCGTGAATTTAGAGCCCAATCGCAATTTTACGCATATTCAGCCATTTTCATGTAAGATATTTGATGAAAATAAAAGGGCAGCGTCGGTTGATTATATTAAGGCAGAGCAAACAATCATTTCTATTATAGAATTTCAAGGTATCAGATTCACGTCCCGCAATTTTCAGATAGAGTTGCTGTTGCGGCAGGTATTGGTCATTCCAGATGTCCCTTTATTTGAAACATGTGTTATTTCTGCGGAAAAGCCGGTGGCAAATCCGGTGTCCGCCACTACCGCCCCCGCCACTACCGCCCCCACCGCCCCTATCCCCACCCCATCGCCAACAACAAATCAATCCATCGAAGAACCAACCACTGATTATTTAGGACTACTTTCGACGAATGAAGAGTCACAACCACAAGAAAACGAATCAGTGGATGAAAGTCGGCAGTATATTACACCCCAACCTCAATTAAAACATTTTGAATTCACCGAAGTGGATATTGATTTCAAGAATATACCGGATACAATTGACGTAAATGAACCTACGTTTGATACTCCAAGTGTTTCAACTCAGGAGGAACTGCCACCACCCAAAACCGCCATTACTTTAAAAAAACATAAGGACGTCCTTTATGAAATGTACAAGGTAGCCAAACACAAGGCTCATGAAATGAAAAGAGCCGCAATGCGCGCGTATTTAGAAGCAAAAGAAATCAAGGCAAGGTACTTATTGGATGATTTAGATGATTATAGTTCCGACGACGACAGTAATAAATGAGATAGGAATACATTATTTTATCATTTATTTTATATACAATTAAATTATAAGAATGAGTTTTTTGTCTGATTTAGAGAAAACACTTCGTGCGAATCACATTCTTGTGATTTTAGGTGCGATTGTTCTGGTATATGCCGTTTATACATATTCCGACCAAAAGTTCGTTGTCCCCTACGAACCCCTTCAGGGTGATGCGAATGGACGCATGAACACTGGAATCGCTGCTGGACAGCAGGTTGCTCCTGTCGCAGGAAGTGGCGCGACTGGGTTTACTAGCGTGGATGCGATGACCGGACAAACTGGTGGTGCCGCCGCTGCGAACCTCCCCGTGGCCAATCCCTCTGACCTTCTCCCCCGTGACACCAACAACCAGTGGGGCAGCTTGAACCCCTCGGGCAGCGGCGACCTCCTCGGCCAGAACCTTCTTTCTGCGACCTTCTTGACGGGTATCGACACCATCGGTAATACGATGAAGAATGCCAACCTTCAGTTGCGTTCCGAGCCAGCCAACCCTCAGTTGAACGTTGGTCCTTGGAACCAGAGCACCTTTGCTCCCGACCTGATGCGCACTCCTCTCGAGTTGGGTTCGGCCCCCCAATCATAATCATATATACATTTCAATCTTACGTAACATACATTTCAATCTTACGTAACATATCTCGACAGTATATAGTACGGTCCATTATGTCAATTCTCTCGACACTTCTTTTATTATTCGTTGTGATTGTGTTATCACTCGTGATCATTCAAAACATAATCGTTCCTAGTTTGGTAAATTATCAGCACGGTATCTTCATGAGCCCCGATTTTACAATTGGCGAGAGTCATATTCAAGGACTCGGTTTATTTACGAAACGCTCGCGCGTAAAGGGCGATAGATTATTCGTCGCTATAAACGCGGATGAAACTGTCACCCCTATCGGCGGTAAAATCAATCACTGTCCAAGTAAGGCCGCGGTGGGTGGTGGTGGTAGGACAGCGGTTTTACCTAATACATATCTCTCGGCGACTCCAGATAAAACCACCGGAGAATGGTGGATTATTGCCCTGCGAGACATCGCAGCTGGCGAAGAGCTTACTGTTGATTATACGAATACACCGGATTTTATTCATAAGCCTGATCATAATTGGAAGTGTGAATTGTAATCTCTCGATTATATCTCTCGGAATATATAATACTAGCCACGCGCCAACAATGAAGATTTTCGGGATTGACCTCTGTCATTATAAAGATATATTCGGTCGTCCGAGAGAAGGCGCGCATTCCTACCGATTCTTCGATATCGCCGTGGTGGATGTCGCAGCAACCATCGTCGTGGCTTATGTAATTTCCCGCGTCTTTGGTTTCGTATTCTGGAAATCTCTCGTCGTGCTGTTTATTGTTGGGGTTATATCGCACCGAGCATTTTGTGTTCGGACAACGGTGGATAAATTAGTGTTCGCAAATTTATCCAGAAGCAATATTTCCTAACAACTTGTTTAGATGAACAAGTATAACGGTCATGTAATTGCGTTTATATTATAAATAAAAAAATAAATATATAAAAATATAGAAGCGGAAACGTTATTGTCCATGGACTGATTTGTTGTAAAAACGGATGCGGTTATTGGAATAGAGACGTGAATGGTGCAACAAATATCTATAAGATTGCTTATAATGCGATAAATAATAAAGGAAGACCGAATTATTTATCCAGAAGCAAGAATTCCTCAACTGGTTTAGACGAACCAGTAAAATCAAAATTTACACGCCTTGAAATAGGCAAACCTTGTTGATTTTTAGTGGGTTTTGTCCCATTTTAAATCTTCAAGGGTGTAAAAATACAATTATGGTTTTCAGAAAATCGGCGTTTTAGATCTTGAAGGGTGTAAAATTATATAATGGGTAATAATATGCTTATTATATAATATGGCTGCTCGCGAAGGTAATGGCGGGATAACCGCCTTTATATACCCATCTGGTCATGGCGCTTGGGTTAAAAGTGGCGTTACAAGATCATCTAACCCACATGATTATAAGGCTGGAAATGTAGATGTCAATATACTTAAAATGTCTGGTCACGGCCAGTGTGTTGCGCAAGTAGGAACACTATTTAAAGCCACACAACCAGACAAATCGTCATTATTTACACCCGAAATTATGAGTCATGGAATAGCACAGAGGTTATCAACCGAAGAGATCATACTTAGTTTAATACCTCAAATGTTGAAAGGACAAAAATTCAATGGTAATACAGCAAGCCTGATGATGTTACAAGATATTTTGGAAGAAATAATGATTATAGAAAAAAGCGCGGGTATTGAATATGTGAAATCTTCTCCTCCGATTATAGAACATAACCCACAATACAATAAAAAATTTATATTCACTCCAGACCCGCGGCACTTGTGGCGTCGTCCGGAAGAGGTTATAAAAGGTACGGTTGAACGTAGTAATCCTCCTAGGAGACATGGCGTGCGGTCAGAAAATACGATATTGACATTCCCTGGATTATATATTATGGCGGTTGATTCACCACCACCCCACGGTTCTCAATTTAAATTTCTTAGCGAATTCTCATTAACAAATTTACGTCCAGACCCAGACTCACATGGACTTACCGACCCTGCGCAATTTGTTAGATATAATTTATTAACAAAACGAAATTATCTTGATCGTTGGAAGCCTTATATCGATAGTTTGGATTTAACAGGCATTGATTTACAGACGTTAGATTACATACATGATGTTAGATTTGCGATTACTATATTCAAGCAACTTTGTTATTCGTTTTTTTCTAGTGATCTGTTGGCAGATAATCCTGCGGATGAAGATGAAATAAATAGTTTTGATGAGGATGATGGTCCTGCTGCTGGTTCAACTCGTGGTCGCGATGATCATCATCATAGCGAACGTGCTGGCTATGTTCGACGCAAAACACTAGATAGAGAAACAATTGAAAAACTGCGAGAACACGTAAAGCAATCGGTCAATGTTTTCGCTATTTTTGTGCCTCAAATTAAAACTACAGCCGAACATGCTGCGGAAGCGGCTTCAGCGGTTGATGTTGATAGGGTTGAGTTTAAACGTCTTGCCGATATTGCAGATGATCTTCAAGATCAAATAAATAAAATGCGTGCCGAAATCGTAACTAGATCAACCCAAAAAGATATCGACGCACTTAATATTCAATTAACCGCCGCAGATCAAAAATGGAATGAATTTACTACAGGCCCTTTCAATGATGAGAAACTTAAGTTGGAAGATGCAGTTGAAGAAGCCGAACTCATAAAAAATGAGGCCGAACAGGCTGTTATTGATGCTGTTAAACAATTTATTAGTAATGTTATTTCTACTCGAGACCCCGAATTATTAAGTATAATAAAAAATATTATAATGAGGAACCTTTTAAAAAATATATTAAAATCGGCGATTATCTATAAAAAAATCTCATTACTACAGATTATATTTTTTTTTCGAAGCCTTAATTGTACTACAATCAATATTCCAGATCCGTCATGTTTTACTCCTGAAATAAACCCAGAACCTGAACTCCTGAAAGTACCGCCACCACACGTTGATACACAAGAACTTTCTGAGGATATGGTTGCGTTAGGAGGGCCTAATCCTGTGTCAAGACCTGAATGGTATAGTGATATTAATGATTTTTTAAGGGATCTTGAAGTTTTGATCGCACCCCCTGTTGATAGTGGCCGTGCTCGTGATGGTGGCAGTGCTGGTAAAACTCGTCGTCGTGGTCTAACGGTTAGTAGTAAGAAACGACAAAAGTTAAAATATTCACGAAAACTCCGTAAGAAGTATAGAAAAAGATACACAAGACGCCGACGTTGAAAATAGTATGACACAAACAAGTTACTGGATTGTGTCATATTGTGATGATTACTATTCAATACTGACGAGAGGAACCTCGGCGTTGATGGCTCTTCAGCTTACGCCGAGTACCGCGCTTTTTAGTGGAGCGATCACCGCGACGACGGCGATATGATTTTCGGTAAAGGGATAAACGTTTTTTACCACCAGTCGTAAGTTGCTCTTCTCGTAATCTAATAAATCTTCTACGAAGATTATTAATAATATCACCAATTTTTTTTTGCCTTTGATTACCTTCATCACCTTCATCACCATCGTCAATCAACTGATCTATGAACGCGGTATATATTTCTCGGAAATGATTCTCATTTTCACTAACGATCGCAATGTTTTGGGGAGTTAGGTTTTCTATAGGTGTCGGTTCTTGCTGT
>Ga0209296_1001391_pt1 | contig 18681 bp, 26 predicted proteins | sample S_130206_EF_Meta_FD_187319 | JGI IMG/M metagenome (GOLD analysis project Ga0209296, IMG submission 187319) | Freshwater microbial communities from Lake Simoncouche, Canada to study carbon cycling - S_130206_EF_MetaG (SPAdes) (version 2) | ecosystem: Environmental > Aquatic > Freshwater > Lake ...
CTCTCCAATAGCCCAACTTAAGCGAAAACGCCCCAGATCAACTGGGCTTGCTTCTTTTAGTAAACGATCAGTTTCCAATACCGTTGCTCGCAATATCTTTTCCATTTGGCCGTTAACGTAATCACCAATCTCAGTAATTTTTATATTGCGTGCCATTATGCCCTCAAGATCAGCTCATAGGTTATCGCTGTATTATCTTGCTCAGTCGTTGCAACACTAATTATTTGATGCACTACTGATGCAATCAGCACTTTATCCGCTGGTGTTGGTGCATTTGCAACATCTGCTGCGGCAATCGTTAGCCGCTTGTCACCAGCTTGGATTAGGTCATTCACCTCACGCAAATTAACGTCCTCTAGCACACCACGCACACTGGTGTCAGCCGTGGTTTCGGCAGCAGTGCCAGTGGCTGGATCGTAAGAGCCAAGGGTAATACGCCGAATGGTAGCCGTGCCACCAAACTTAGCCATCAACTTACTGGCGGCCTTTCGTAGCGCGGTTGATAGTGCCATCAGAGCTTGTAGGCAATGCAGTGGCCAGCCGACAGGTTAATGCTGGTGAAAACACCATAAATCGTTACTCCAGCGGTAGGAGTATGGCCGGCCAATGATGCCCCGTCATAGTTGGTGCTAATGATTTCAGTGATTGCTGCGCTGCCAAAAAAAGTAATCGCACACCAGCGGCCAGTCACTGTTGTTGCGGCGTCAACAAAAGTTGCGCCTTTTGCGTAATCAATGCCAAGAACACTGGAGTCGCTCATGGCTAAATCTTGTAAGCGATAACAGTGCCGCTAGTTAATGTGATGCTAGTGAATACACCACACATCTCGCAGCTTGCCTTGATTGGAATTGCTGTAAGTGCATTACCGGTGTAATCCAGCGCCGTAACGCTTGCAATCACTGAATCCTCTAATGCCACAATCTCGCCGAACCTGCCGGTGTGCGCAACAGTATCGTCAATGAACTCAGCGCCTGGGTATTCGCTCATGATCGTTTGATGGAGAAATTGCCTGGTCCGCTTATTCTAAGCCCTGTCAGGTAACGTTCAACCATCGGCGGGATTTTATCTGCCCCCACGGCGCCGCTAAAATTTGGCGTCACGTCAAGGCTACCGATTTTTACATTCTTGAAATCTTCTAGCCCGCTAAGCCCAATGCCATCAGTGTTGTTATTTAGGTATGCCGCAAGCAAGACCTGTGCATATTGCACCTGCGGCGGAATTTCGTTGTCGTTAAAATAATCGGTGGTAATGCGAAATGGGAAACCGACGGCATAAGTATTGATATAAGTATCGGGCCTTCTCACGCCAGTCCGCGGCCATTGCAGCGACTGCGTATCAGTTGCCCTAGCACCTAAGAACCGTTCACGATCTAATCGTTGTGTTGCGGTGTAAAGTGCACGATTTTTGGCGTCTGTAGTAGCAGAGCTCCATGCTGTAATATCTGCGTCTTGCACCAACCCGTCAACTATCAACTGGGCATTCGCCAGCGTTATGTACGAGTTTGCGTCGGCGGCGTTTGGGGTCGCCACTATCACGATTGCCATCAGTAGCCTCCTCTGGTATTAGTGTAGGCTCCACAATAGGAAATGAGGCCACCTCCTGGGAGATAGCCTCACGATCACGCATTCGCCGGAATGCAAATAAACCCATCAGGCAGCAGCAGCAGCAGTAGAACCTAGGCCATACAAAGTAATGGCTTCAGAACCAGCAGCTACAGCAGTAACACGGCCAAGGAATACCTTGGAAGCATTCTGCACAACAGTTGCTACGCCGCTAACTGTTACGTCAGTACCACCAGCAATAGTGATGGTATTAGCGCCAGCCGATGCGTTAATAACAACTACCATAAAAGTGGTGCCAATAGCGCAGTCGCCGCCGATAGCAGCCACAATTGCCGCAGCCGCAGCTGTGGTATATGTAGCAGCAGCAGAAGGAACGCCACGGATAATGACGTTGTAGCTGTTAGCTGTACTTAGGGTTGCAGTAGCAGTAGGAGCTGCTAAACCCATTTGCCCAGGCAGAAGGCCGCCTGGAATGTCGCCAAGTTCAAAGATACTTGCCATGACTATTAGTAGTTAGAGGTACAAGTAGCGCGTACAATACCAATATTTTTGGTTTCATACACTTTGGTCCAGTTGCCAATAGTGGCAAGCTGAGCCTGAGTTGGGTTTACGGTAGTTCCCCACTTAGCACCAATTGGGTGGTAGCAGTAGTGCAAATCAATTGCCATAGCATCACTCTTGGCGAGGATGTCACGGTCAGTTTCAGTGCGCAATGCCATTTGCTCACCAGAAGCGATAGCGCCTGCGGTGAAGAAATAAACAGGATAGTTGGTGCTAGTTGGTGCTAAATCGTCGGAAACGATAACACGCAAGCCCATGAATGTTGGCACTGAATTGTCACCGGCATAAGCAGATGCAATAGAACCAGCAATTGCGTTGATGGTGCTAGCACCAGTCGCAGCAGTGCTTAGACGTGCCTCAGTGTTAGTAATGTAATCAATTGCCTTGCGTTCTACTAGGTCGTAGTAAACAGCAGAGTGCATAGCAACAGCAGTTAGCTTGTCGCCTTGATCACCTAGCAATGCACGGGCTTTAGCCACTTGGCGAGGACCAAGTGCTGTTTGGCCAGTCTTATCAAAAGACAAATCAATAAATGCAGCGCCGGTGTTGGAGGTCAAGCCGCCAAATACACCTTCAAGGCACTTGATGAGATCTTTTTGACGTTGGTTAGCTACATAGGCGGCAACCTTAGTTGCAATGGCGGCCATAGGATCAGCGCCAGCAGCGAGTGCTGCGAGATCGCGTGATTCAAAGGCACGGCCACGGTGCAAAACAACACCAACTTGCTTGTTGGCAGTGATTTTGCCAGGTGTTAATGAAGAACTGTCAGTCAGTACCTCAAAATCACCGCTTAAGTTAGCTGAAAAGAATGGAACGTTGATGAAATCACCGCCTTCGGAAGCATCCAACTCCGCCATTGGTTGAACTACACCAGACGACAAAAATGCGTCGCGCTGGGTGGTAGCTTCAATCAAATAGGGTGTAAAAATCTCCGGTACGATGATGTCAGAGCGAAGTGTCGCCATGAGATCCTCAAGAATTAGTGGTTTGCAAGTTCGGGCACAACCCTAGCCAGCACAACTGGATGCAATTATGCTAGCGCCTTTAACCTGTCATACATATCACGGTCTGTCTTAAACAGCCTTGATTGCTCCGTCAGGTTGAATGTTTCAGGTGCAAATGGGTTTTTGATACCTGTTAATTCACTGGTGCTACGGCCTGATGGTGCGCCGCTACCTTGTGGTTTTGGTTGCTTTTGCATCCATGCTGGTAGCGTTTTAGCCCATTCAGCTACTGGTGTGCGTTGGTAGCCATCTACTACAACAACAGTGCCATCAGGTTCACGCTCAATTTTATCGCTGCTTAACTTAGTTTTAAGCACCATATCTGGATCATGCACTAGGTCTGCTAATGCTGTTACTGCTGGTGTGATGAGTTCAAGTTCACGGCATTTGGCTTCAAGTTCAATAATGCGCTGGTCCTTTTCCGCCGACGCCTCACGGTACTGCTGCTCCAATACCTGCCTTGCTTCGGTGTACTTGCCTTGAGATTCAAGGGCAGTTTGCTCGGCTTGGCGCTTGAATTCCAACAGTTCATCTACATTGACACCATCGGGTATGGCCTTAGCTTGTGCTACGGCTTTTTTATAGTCATCTAGCAATTCAGCATTCTTGCGGCGTAAAGCCTCTAGTTCTGCTTGGATTGCTTGTGTGTCGGGAGCTGTTGATTGTTCTTCGGTCATTTTGTGCAAATCGTTTGCAATCTTATGTTATCAGTTACCACTTAACTTTGTCTGCCCAATAAGCAGCACTCATTTTCCCTTTTGCAATATTCTCGGCATGGCGAGCTTTAAATGCAGCTCTACGGGCTTTATCCGCTGCTGATTCACCTTTTTTTGGCGGCGATCCAGATACACCTTGCTGCCCGAAGCGGATCAATCTAATGGTGTCGCCTTCCTTGGCAAGCACGGCATGAGACTTGTTTGGATTGTTTGGGGTGCGCTTGGGTTTGTTATAACCCTCGAATTGCTCACCGCGATAGTTGATCATTTGCGCTTAGGTGCTGCTTTTACCTCAGAACGTGGCTTTAGCACTGGGTTGCCAGTGGATTCGGATTTAATGCGCAGCACTGGATCTTCCTTAGTACCTAGCCGCGTTACCTTGCCGCCGCTAGGACCAGTGATAGTAGCGCGAGTGCCAGCAGTGCTAGTAACCACGCCATAGGTGGTCTTACCTTGATACTGCCAAGAGACGCGGGAGCCAACGCCGATAGCCATTTTACTTTTTGGGTTTGCGACTTTTGCCAGCTTTAGCGTAGGCGATCGCTACTGCTTGCTTAGGTGGTTTGCCAGCTTTGATTTCAGCCTTAATGTTCGACTGAATCATGTCCTTGCCTTTACCTTTCTTTAATGGCACCGTAACGCTTGCGGAGGTCATCTAATGATAGCTCCGACCCATCGTCACGTACGAGCTTTGCCATGGCATCCCGGGCGCCATGCTTTTCAGCTAATTTATTGAAATAAACCACTTTATCTTTGCCTAATACTTCTTCTTGCACTGAGCGTGGTTGATTTTTAAGCCATTGCCCGTAGCTTGTATTAACTGGTACTGGTCCATCTTTACTGGCGCGTGTTGCAACTGTTGATGGTGGCAAGATATCAGGATCAATAATCGGTACTGTTGTACTGCGACAATTAAAATGTTGTGGTGGCGTCGGTCCTTTACCATACTCAAACTCACGGCCATCTAATGCGCGGCACCTAGCGCTAGTCCTAGTGTCAAGTGTTGCAATGTAACGATACTTTTTAGTTATATCTTGGTTCGCTTCATATACCTGCTGGCTGGCAACATTAGCAACTTGATTAATGCTTGTACGTACAAGCGCCATTATCTGGCTATCAGTTACAGCCGTAAGTTCACCGCCTGCGGCTAGCAATTGTTTTACCGATATTCCTGCTGCTCTTACTTGCCCAGTTGATAATGGGCCGTAATCACCAAACTGCAATTGCCCAATCAATCGCTTTGCAATATCAGGTGTGGTTTCACCTGTTAGCAATCCATTACGTACTACTTGCCCAAACCGTTCAGCTTGATCAACTGCAATACCACGGAATGCTTTGCTTACTACCTCACCGTTAGGCAGTGTGATCATTGTGCCTTGCGTTGCCGTTAAACTATATGTTTGCGGTGCTCCTTGTACCGCAGCATATAAATCATCCGATAACGTTATCACGCCTATTTGTGTCGGATCAGTTGTAACTACTGATTGCGCAAATTGCGGGCTGATCTCAACGGTATTGACTGCACTGCGTGCGCCTGCTGGTAATGCCTTGCGCAGTTGTTCGGTAACAAAATCAGATTGCAGTTCCGCTAATCCTTGCAATTCTGTTGCCGTTAGCTGTGTCGCATCACCTGCCCAGGTGTTAAGGCTGTCTTTAGTTTGCGCAAGTATCGCACGTAACCTTGCTGCTTTGGCTGGTGAACTAATCGTAAGCCTGCCTTCTCCGCCTGCATCTGGCAGCAAATTTTGCAGTTGATTTGCAGCATCAATTATGATGTCGTTATACACTAATATTATTTGCTTAGCGACACTATTGCTGTAGCGGTTTAAATCAATCGCGTTACGAAATAAGGCCGCCGGTATCGTCATTCAGCCCTCCATTAGCAGTTGCGCTTAATTCTTCTTCAACATCGAAATCATCGCCTAATACCTCGCCATCTGCTAACTGTTGCAATAATGTTTCTTGCGTGATAGTGCCAGCGGTATAAAGCTGTAATAATGCCTGGATCTCAGCAGGTTCTAGCCTTGCGCCAATAAAATCGCGATTTACCAAGCAACTGCCAGCCGATTCAGCAGTGCCTAAATATTCAGCATGAAAGCGTAAGCAGTTATCGATCATATCTTGCATATTCTGCGCAATTACCATCATGGTGCTATCGCCTTGGCTGCGGTCGATGCGTTTTGCCTCAGCCGTTTCGGCGCTTAACTTCTGACCTAATACTGCCGATAGGCCAAGCTCATTAATCTGCCCTGCAAGCTGCTCTAGCCGCTTGAATTGGTACTCAAAACTGGTACCACCTGGTTCTATGTATTCGGCCCGACCATCGGCAGGGAATGCAATCGCCTCTCCTGGTCCTGCTGATACTTCTTCTGCTGCTGACGGGAAGCCATAAAATGCCAACATCGGCACACAAGATACGTGGAGAATATTGTCTAAATCAGATTGTATTTGATAAGTTTTAAGGTTTAGTTCTGCAATATCTTCTAATGGTGGCCTTGATTCTAAATAACCAACGCGGTTGCAGTATGCAACGCTGAATGGAATTTCTGCCAGGCTTGTATTGCCTTCTTCTACAATTTTAAACTCGCTGTTATCTTGCTTTTGATGTAGCTCATATGCGCCTGGTGTTAAGACGCGAACCTGCTGCACTGCCTTCTCACCGTAATCGCCATCAGGCACAATCACCGATTCCAGCAATCGCAACATTGTAAGTTGCTGCTGCCCGTCTTTTGCTTCAGTGCGCCAACCTAATATTTGCCGTGGTGTGTAGGTGCACCAATACGGCCTGCCGCCATCTGATGGTGCATCAACTAGTGTCCCAATGTGGCCGTAACGTACCAACTTACGTGCAGTTTCATATGTCCAAACATTTAGGTCATTCCCCTGCAAATCGACGTCAAATAGTTGTTCACGTATATTGTCGCTGGTATCATTTAACCTAACGGGCTTACGTGTCAACATTCCTGCCAACATACGTTCTAAACGTTGATAGTACGGCGGAACTACGCTACGTGCTAAGCGATTATCATAAGACTCATCCTGTTCGCGTGGTTCCTGCGGCAGGTAGCGGCGATGCCTGCGCCTCATGCCGTAGGTGCCGCCCATCAAATCTTCAATCAGCATCCAATGCGGCTCTTGCGCATACCATGCAGTATTTGGATCCTGCACCTTCGTGACTTTACGGTCAGCAGTAGGCCGGTCGTAGAAATTAAAACCTGTGTACATGCGACCGGCCTATTTGCTTATAGTTTAGCCTTGATAACCGTCCTCACCGCGCCATCAGGATCAATGGCAATCACATGATGAACACGCGGTTCATTGCCTTTAGGCTTTAGCAAACGGCCAACAGCCGTCACTTTAGGCTTCTGCATCAGCTTCCTCCTCTTCTTCTGCTTCTTCAATGCAAGCATCAATCACTAGCCGCTGCTGCACATATTGCAATGCACCAACAACTTCAATGACTGACAGGTCTTGCTCTGCAATCAAAGCATCAAGTTCTTCAAGAAACGTTTCCATATGACTTCAATGTGGACTTCGTTAGCTTAGCGCATGGCGCGGGGTAAACGGAAGCCAAAATGCCTAGCGGCGCTTAATGGACTTGAATTTATACAAGGTTTTGGCCTTGCCAGTTAAACTAAGTTGGCGCATTCCAGTGTCAATGCGTTTAATGCGAGGATTTTTTTTCATGTTGCCAAGCCCAGTAACACCAGTTCGCGCCCTGTCTAGGATCTGCTCCCTACGATTGCGTTGCGCTGCCTTTGCTTTAATTCTTGTGCGGGCAACGGTTGAAGATACAGGTGTTGAAGAAGTCTTGGGTTTAGCCATTGTCCCGGCTTGCTGGGGACCTTTTACGTAGCCAGGCGCACGAGGGGCGCCAAGCTGCGGAAGGCTCCTTCTACTCATTGTCCCTGTTGGTATTTTGCCTTTGCGTTCTTTAGCTTTTACCGCTGCTGATTTATTGGCTTTTGCAATACGTTCACGACCTGTCATGGCATCGGTTTTTGCTTTTGCTCTTAGCTTGTCTTGTCCTAAATCATTAAAACGGCCAGGCTTGTTCCTGTTTGGCTTCTGCGTGCTATATCTTGGCGGTTTTGTCATAGCCTTGCGTACAGAAGAAAAAGCCTCTGGCTGGCTTTTTTGATTAAGGATGCCAGCATTCCCCCCTTCTTTTCTGGCAAGGAAGGATTTGGCTCTAGCGCCCACTTGGATAGCGTTAAGACGTTTAACACCTGTTTTTTCTTCAGAACCACGAACTACTTTGTTGACGCGGCTAATGACGCGAGACACTTTGTTGTCGTCTATTTTTGCTTTCCCTTTGGGCTTAGCCGCCTTAGCTGGCTTGGCTGCTGCTCTTGCGGTGCCACGTGGTTTGCGGATTGTTCCAGCTGGTCTAGATGTTCTTGCAATATCTCGTGATGGTGCTGCTTCTGATGCAAACTTATTACGCATTAACCCAGGGCCACGAGCATTTGGATTGGCTGCCCACTTTTTACCTGCCGTGATATTTGGTAACCCTTTGCGGGTCATTATTGGCTCGCCTTTTGCGTTGATAATTGTCGCTGAATTTGCTCTGACAATTGCAGTTCGACCGCCTCCTAAAGCAGCACGCCGCACGCGGCCACTTTGTTCTGTTACAAACTTGGGTGATTTTGCTTTGGTAGAAGGCGCCGCAGCCTTGGCCTGCCCAATCTTCCCAGCGGCGCCGGGGTCGCGCTTTAACTTGCCTTTGATAGTGCTGGCTGTTTTGCTGCCAGTTATTTTGGCGGTCTGCGTCTTGCGCTTATTGCCTGCTGCGGTCTTCAGCCGTCCACCGCGTGCTGTGGCGCCAGTGCCGGTGCTGGCAAACCTGCCGTTATTGTCACGTGTGTATTTACGAGTTTTGCCTCCGCCTCCACCGCCACCCTTACGGCCTTTGCCTCCCTTAGCCATAAGTAGTCCTCCAGTATTGCCTCAGTATATCCGGATCCCTGTACCGCGCCCAGCTCCAGCGTGTAACGGGTTGAACTCACGCCATACTAGATATCCCAATGCGTCTGTCATGTGGTCATGCCCGCCCTCTTTATCTGGCGTGCCGTTATCGTTATAGCATTGTAACTCTAAGCATTCAATCATGCGTTTGCAGGTGCTGCTGACTTGCAACCGGTGCTCCCCTTTACCGTTTTCAAGTAACCCCTGCACCGCTGCAACACGATCACGCACAGGCGGATTTGCTTTAGGCGATTGGTTGCTGATACCATATTGCTCCAGTATCTGAATATCGGTTTGCGTTGCATTGGTAGAGCGATTACCGCCGCTGGCATCTGGATAGCCATAAAGCCTGTGGGCTGGATATCGCCTGCGGATCTCGGCACCTAATGCGTCGGTATCATGCGCACCGCTGATCTCATCAATGATTACTAACCCTTTGCCGCTACGAATACCAATAACCGCAGACATGTTGCCGATGTTAAAGTCAACGCCAATGCGCAATGGTTCTTCACTGTAATCTGGCAATTGCGTTACTACATGTTTGGCCCTATCAAACCTGTCGTAAACAGTGCCAGTCGTAAGGTTAATAAACTCGCCATCAAGATATGCACGTAATAAGTTTGGATCATAGTTAGCCTGCAACCGCTCAATAAAATCAGCCGGTAAGTGCGGATTATCAGCAGTGCGCATCTTGATCAGCTTTCGATCAGTACGTGATAATGCGTCCTCACTGGCAAACGTATTAAACATCCAACGGAATCCCTCTGGAGTGGATGCCACCGCAAATTGCCGGGTATTACCAGCACGCAATCGGCCAAGGATTTTAGGGAATGCCTTGTTAGCAATGGCTGGCATCACTGTGTCCAATTCATCGCAAAGGCACCATGCGGCATTAATGCCAATGCAACGTTGCCAATTTTCAAAGCTACGGCATAGGATCTTGGTATCACCTAACGGTAGATGCAACACATATTCAGGTAATGGGCTAGCGCGGAAACTGTACGGGATACCATACGCCTCTAGGAAATCATCAAAATCTTCTTGCCAAATATCCCGAATTAGCGGCCCGGTCGGCTCCATCACTAACCCGATAAAGCCCTGATTGGCTGCTGCAAGAAAACAAGCCTTAGCGCATAACGCTCGGGTCTTGCCAGCCCCGTACCCGGCTGATACGCCAAGGATTTGGGTTGTATGGTCATTTACAAAATCAAGCTGGCCTGGATGTAAATCAGCTTGGATTTGTCTTAATGTATCAGGTAAATCAAATGTTTCAATAAATGTTTGGTTTAATTCAATTTGTGCTAGTCGTTTAAGAATCTTCGACATCGACTAACTGCTCACCTGTTTTTGATTGTATTCGCAATAATAAATTACGTTCCTGTTCTGGTGATAGCTCAGATTCTGCTAATGCCTGCACTGCCAATTCAACCCCTTCCTGTCTAGCGCGAACGATTGCAGCATTGTCACTGTAATGTTTACGAAATGCAGGCGAATGCGTGAGCATCCACTGTGCATCTTTGGTGCTGCCTTCATCTGCTGCCTTTGCAATAATATTAGCCAGCCGCATTCCACCTTTAGCGCGACCTTCATCAATAGCTTGCAAAAGCAGAATTTCTAGCTGTGTGCCTTTGTCTGTTTTTGCGTTAGCGATCCATTCGTTAATTGCTCGATATGAGACGCCAACAGCGGCTGAGATGTGCTCTAACGGCCCGCCAAATTCAGATAAAATACGCACCTTTTCTATAAGTTCATAATTGAGCTTATAGTGTTTGCGCATTAAATTAGCCATTAGTTCCTAACTTGAAGAGTTGAGCTATTTGAATTTATTGTAACCGGTCAGCCGATACTGCACGTGCCATTGCCTTGGGCGGGTTCCACGTGGAATGCTTCATCTAATAAATCTATGACGGTTTGGTAAGCAGCAATCAAATCAATCAGCTCAGCAGCATCCAGCGGCTCGCCATCATCTTGCGCGTTATCCCGCACGGCAGCGGCCACGGCGGCTGCTTCCCCCATCAAATGGTGCAGACGTTCAATCACTGGTGCTTGTTTGACTGAGGGCATTGTGGAGGCGCTGGCAACGGTGTGATGGTAGTTCGCTGTGGTCAATTGGGCAAGGGTTTGGTTTCTTACGCTTCTTACGGTCTCTTACGGTAAGCGTAAGACTGAGATCACCCGCCAGCACAGTGATTTTCCTCTTTCTTACGTTTCTTACGGTAAAAAAGGTATATAGATAGACTAGAGAAGCAAAAAAATAAAAGGTGTTTCATTTTATTTTTTTTATTTTCTATTTATAGAGAGCTATACCTTAAAAAGCGTAAGAAGCGTAAGAAGCGTAAGAAATCAGTGGTGGCAAGGGTTTTCAGTCTTACGGTCTCTTACGTTTCTTACGCTTGTATGGCTTCTAACGGTATTTTGACGGCACGACCTGACATGCCAGAACCTTTGAAATAAATTACGCCAGCTTTTACAGCGTTAGGAATACGAGCCAAAATCACGGACCAACAATTTGCCCAGGCCGTATCACGCAAGATATTGCCGATTGCGTCGGCAGTATTTGACACGTAGATGGCGGCCTCCTCGGCTTTGATGCCATTACGCCCAAGCACTGCCTGTGCCTCGTTGGCGCCGACGTGGATGTCGGTTGCATGGTTCAGCGCAATATCTATCAGCTCGCCAATGGTACGGGTTACGGCCTTGTCACCTTCAACGCGGAATTGATGCTGGAGGATCTTTTGAAGGCAACGCTTTTCATCTGATATTTCAACTGATTGGCTGTAAGACTCCCAGTTGTTTTGCTCAATTAATTTCCATGCTTGATCGCGGGTTACAACTTCAGAAGATTGTAACGACCATGCACCAGCAAGTAAGGTGCCATATTGATCACCAAGCCGTTGGCTGTCAAATACTTCAGCGGCGGCACGGGTAAAGATCGCAATTGATTGGCGTATGATTGGTATTAATGCAATTGTACGCGCTTGTAACCGACGGCCAATTGCATCACTTATGTATTTATCAAGGTCGCGGTCTAATGATTCCCAATGAGCTAAACGTTCAGCTTTTGGTATCTCATTGTGGCTGCGTAATGTTAATTGTGCAAATCTCGATTTATCAGCTCCTTGCTTTAATGCGGTGGCAATAGATGACATCATAAACATGCTGCGAATGGTGTAACGCTGGGTATCACCTTCTGGGCTGCCTTTAAGTGTATGCGCTCTTGATTCACTAGATGCGACACGCGCAAGGCCAAGTATTGCTTGCATACGTGCTTGATCGTTGCGTTCGTTGGATTCGGCTTCATCAAATACAACAGGCAAGGCATCAGCACGTAAGGCTTGACGGATACCAGGTTCAGTTGTGTTACCGGTAACGATTAAACCCATATCGCCTAATAGAGGCGTTACATAACGCGCAAGCACTGCTGACTTACCAGAGCCAGCGGATGCTGTCAGCCATACATGGGGGCGCCAATCCAATGCACCGCAGATGGGGCCTAGCACTACCCAACCGGCAAGCAGTAGGCCAGATGCAGGCACTTCCCAGTGGAAGCGTTCTGCTAATTCAGCAATTGAAAAGGCTTCATTATCGGTTAATGGCTCGGCACCAGCGCAGCCACGTAAGGCGCTAAGGCGTTGATATAGGTACGGGCTGCCGCTGATCCCATCGCGTATGGGCCGGTTTATGCCATTAACAACTAATTTATCGCCGAGGTGTAGGACAGATTGCTTTTGATCCCACCATGCGCCACGGCCACGGATGCGATCAGGGGAGTAAACTCCAATATCAGCCTGGCGTGCAAATAGGCTAGATGCGGCGGCGGTCCAGTTTACACCAACTTTTGATGGGTATAACGATTCCCAATAAGGCAACGGTGCTAGTGCTACTAGGTTTACACATGAGTGAGCTGAACGCGAAAGGCGCGTTACTTGGCCGGTGCTATGGGGTTGGTAATAGTAAGCATCAGCATCAAACCCGAGGCATAAAAATGATTCATCGGCTTTTGGTAAAGGCGGCGGTTCTAATGCAGGTTCCGGTAAGGGTTCAGCTTTAATTACGGCTGGAAATTCAATCGGTGGCGTGCGGTTGGCCTTGTAATAAGCACCAGCTTCGGCTGCGGTCCAATCGCAATCTGCAAGGTCCCAACCGCTTTCAACATCAGAAGGCGGCTGGACCATACGTATTTGATCGGCACCAGCGGCAATAAGTCGCGGCACTAATTTCGCCATTGCGTCGCGGCCTGCGTCATCAGCATCAGGCCATAACACGCATTTACGGTTTGCTATTGGTGCCCAGTTGGCTTTGCCATGCGCTTTGCAACCGCTAGGCCATGTAATTACTACAGCATGTGGGAACAGCTTGGCGGCTGCATCAGCGGTCTTTTCGCCTTCAACTATTAATACAGGTGCATCAGGCCGTTGGCTTAGCGAGTCAAGGTTGTATAAAGGGCGAGGCGCTGGAGGTGCGGTCCATTTCCATTCAGTGCCATCAAACCAAAGGGGTCTGATGCGCTTGCCAGGAAACCGGCAAACATAAAAATCATCGTTGTATCGCCAAACATGCTCAGCATTTTTGATTGGCGGCTCAGGCTTGATATTTAAGTGCTGCTCGATAAGCTTGCAGGCTTCAGGATAAGTGAGACTCGTGCGACGCATTAGCATATCCATACCACTTCCGGCGCCGCCGGATTGATCTTTACCGCCGCATTGATTGCAAAACCATGATCCATTGCCGTCTAAATCATCAAAACGGTAGCGGTCTTCACCGCCGCAAAGGGGGCAAGGCTGGTGCTTATCGGTGAGCTGTGATGCTGTAAAGCCGCAAAAATGCGCCAGCAGGTCCGGCCACCTGCCGTTGGTGAGTTCTTGAATATTCATTTCTGTGTGCGCTTGGCCTGCCGCATGGCTTCTTCAACCACTAGGCGTATTACGGCACTACGGGTTAAACCTGCTACACGTCGGCTGTCTAGCCACGCTACCTGCTCTGGCGTAAACTGCACTGCTAATGGATGGGATAGGGTCACGGGCGCTAGCGGTTACTTGCAGACCCTAGCGGATAGTGTTATGGTTGGCAAGCCCTATCAGCTACCCCATGCGCTCAGAATTGCCTGTTCCCATTATCCACGATGAATACGGCTGCAAAGGGCTTGATTGCCCGGCTTGCGGAGGCAACTACCTTCACCATGAAGGTGTTCGTTATTACAACAGGTCAGAAGATGATGAACGCGGTGATTTAGTAAGTTTAAGAAAAATAATTACAGATGACGAATGGAGTTTTGATGTTTCTCATCAAACAAACGTTTTGATGAAAAACTGTCCAAGTCCAAGGCGCGACGGCATGGAAATACTATTTAATTGCGAACAATGCTCTAATATATCCTCTCTTGCTATTTATCAGCACAAAGGGCAGACATATATTGAATGGCATCAGATTTTTTTGTTTGACCCTGAGCCTAAAACAAAACGCAAGCCAATGAAGCCAAGTTTGCGTTTTGAAATTTTAAAGCGTGATGATTACCGGTGCCAAATATGCGGGGATACTGCAAAGGAAGGCGCCAAGCTTGAAGTAGACCATATCCATCCGGTTTCTAAAGGAGGCAGCAATAATCCAGATAACTTGCAAGTGTTGTGCCGTGATTGCAACGCTGGCAAAGGGGTGCAATATCAATGAACCTCCGCCCGTACCAGCACCAACTGATAACCGACATCCGTCTGCAGTACCAACTCGGCAATCGCTCAGTGCTGGCGGTACTGCCGACCGGCGGCGGTAAGACTGTGTGCTTCTCGTATATTGCCCAAGCTGCGGCACGTAAAGGCAATCGGGTCTGCATCCTGGTGCATAGGCAAGAGTTGCTGGATCAAGCCAGCCGAAGCCTTGGCGGCATGGGTGTGCAGCATGGGATTATTGCCGCCAAACGTGGCATGGATTTAAGCCACGCGGTGCAGGTTGCGAGTGTCGGTACATTGTCACGACGTTTGCACCTGCTGCCGAGGGATTTCTTTCAATTGCTTGTAGTCGATGAAGCGCATCACACCACGGCAAAATCGTGGGACGCCTGCATTCAGCATTTCCACGCAGCCAAATTGCTAGGCGTTACGGCTACACCTATTAGAGGTGACGGTCGCGGCCTAGGTGAGCACTACCAAGCGATGGTGCAAGGGCCTAGCGCTGCATGGCTAACGGATAATGGATTTCTGGCACCTGCTCGCGTGCTAGCACCGCCGGGCTTTAGTAGCACCGGGTTGCGGAAAAAGATGGGTGATTTTGATATGGGCCAAGCCGGTGAGCTATTGCAGCAGGGTCAGGCGATGGGAGACTGCTTAACTCATTATCGGCAACACCTATCAGGCCAAACTGCGATTGCATTCTGCTGTTCAGTCGCTCATGCGGAAGCGGTTGCAAGGCTGTTCCAGGATGCAGGTATTGCGGCTAGCAGTATCGACGGCAATACCGATAGCGCCCGCCGCCGCCAGTTGCTTATAGATCTGGGCACCGGGAAGCTTAAAGTGCTTACCAGTTGCTCACTTATCGGAGAAGGCGTTGACGTTCCCTCAGTTGGCGGTTGCATCCTGCTGCGACCTACCGCAAGTGTCGGTTTGCACCTTCAGATGATTGGCCGTTGCCTGCGTCCGCAACCAGGCAAGCGTGCAGTAGTGCTCGACCATGTAGGCAACAGCTTGCGGCTGGGCCATCATTTAGAGGAACGTGAATGGAGCTTGGATGGTGCCACCAAACGCGACCGGGAAGCATCCCCATCGGTCAAGGTGTGTCCTACATGCTTTAGCACTTGCGCCACATTGGCTGCGGTATGCGGTGAATGCGGCCATGAGTTCCGCGCTGAGGTGCGCGAGTTAAAGGTTGTGGAAGGCGAACTAAAGGAGCTGGCAGTTACCAAGCGCCGTGAGCAAGGCACTGCGCAGTCGTTGGATGACTTACGCCAGCTAGCAAAGCAACGTGGGTACAAACCGGGATGGGCAGAACGCGTCTACCAATCAAGGTTGGCTAAGCGTTAAGGACTACCGTTGACAACAGCGAACCATGGTGTATGATTAGGGGACAGCAGGCAAGACCTGCACCCCAACCCGAGAACCATGATTCGCACCGCATCCGAGATCGCTAACTTCAAAGCTCAAAATCTTGCTCAACGTCCTGGTGTTCACATTGTTACTGCAACACCTAAAGCGGCACGTAAGTCGCAGCGCCAAGAGTGGCAGGAGTTCCGCGCTGAAACCTTGGATATGATTAACGCTGCCAAGCGCGAAAGCCATTTTCACATTCTTCCCCAGCTAATCCAGCGCCTTAACACCGCTGACACTATGCTTGCCTCTCCCATCAACTAAACCAACTCGGGGGCGCAAGCCCCCTTTTTTTTATGAACTTCACGCTAGAGCAATACCAAGCCCAAGGATTAATTCCGCCTTGCTCAAGAGCTGTTTACATACCTAGCTCATCGCCTGTTGCGACTGGCGATGTATGGCAGCCAAATGGCACGCTAGATCTGTTTGTTGCATGGGAGCAGCACTGCATGGCTACTGGTGGCGTACGGGCCATTTATTTATGGTGGGTGCCTATATCTGAGTTGCGTTAATGCCATCTGAGCAAACAATCCAGCAACATATCAGGCTCGCTTGCAGTATTGGCAACTGCCGCCTGTTCCGCAATAACACCGGCACGCTTAAGGACGCCAATGGCCGCCCGGTGCAATTTGGCCTTTGCAAGGGCAGCGCCGACCTGATCGGCTGGCGTAGCGTCACCATTACACCTGAGATGGTGGGTCAGCAGATAGCAGTATTTACCAGCATCGAAGTAAAAAGTTCCAGCGGGCGTGTAAAACCAGAACAACAGCAATGGCTTAATGCAGTGCAGGCAGCCGGTGGAATTGCTGGTGTCGCAAGGAGTGTGGGCGAGGCAATGGATTTATTAAGCATTACAACCGACTAGGGCTGACAACAGCGAACTAGGGTGTAGGATATGGGGACAGGAGGCGAGAGCTTCCACCCCAACCCGACAATCATGGCCCGCACCGCTTTAACCGCCGAATTAGCAGACGCAGCCCTTAAGCCATTTGGCCTTCGCGTCACTGCATGGTCTTCCACAAAGTTCCTTGTGTGGAAAGGTGATCAAAACCAGTGCAAGCGCCGGGAAGCTGTTGCTGAATTGATTGAGGTTTATCAGTCCGCCGCCTAACCCCACGCGGCCCGCCGGAGCCGCACCCAATCTGGCGCCACACATTACGACCCTAACCGTGACTACAACAACTATTGCCTTATTGCTAGCTCTGGTCCTTTTGCCAGTGTTAGTGCTGCTATGGGCTACAGAATCTAAACAGCAACGTGCGCAGCGGTGGCGTAAAAATGGCCACACGCAGCAATCAATTGCTAACAGGCTTGGTTGCAGCAGGTCTACTGTTCGCCGGATGTTAGTGCCATGTTGAGATTTTTATGCGTTGCGATTGTTGCAGCTACTACTTATTTAGTGGTAGCTGAGGTTGGCAGCCAGCCTTACCCGTATGCAAATCCTGTTCCTGTTGTTTATCCTTCATGACTGATTCTGACATTTATTGGACTTTTGTATCTGCTAGTAAATATGGCGGATCATTTTGGCAACGGTTAGCTGATGCTGGTTTGGCTGCTGACACACAAAACAAGCGCCGAATACTTAATGAATTCCATGAACTGATTGAGCATTACGGCCCATCAAAAGGTTTACATCAACTATTGCGAAATCCTAAATGACTGTTATTTCAAACGCCGACTACCACGCCGACCCGGCCATCAGTGCCAGCCAGCTAAAGGAAATTGGCCGCAGCCCTTTTCATTATTGGAAAAGATACGTTGACCCTGATAGATCACCATCAGAACCGACTGCTGCGATGCGCTTGGGCAGCCTTGTGCATTGCGCGGTGCTGGAGCCTAAGGAATTGCTGCAACGGTATGCCGTAGGCCCTGACAGGCGTACTAAGGAGGGTAAGCTAGCGGCTGAGAAGATGCTTGCTGATGGCATCGAGCCAGTTAGCGCTAGTGATTTTGAGCAGGCATTATCAATGGCAGCGGCTGTGCATAGCCACCCGACAGCAGGTTTATTGCTGGGGATGAGTGGTCAGGCTGAGCAATCGTTTTGGTGGGATGACATAGCAACTGGGCTGCGGTGTAAATGCCGCCCCGACTGGTTTGATGGTGAGCTAATTGTTGATTTGAAGACCTGCCAAGATGCCAGCCCAGCAGGGTTTGGCAAATCGGTGGCAAATTTTGGCTACCAAATCCAAAGCGCTCACTACCTGGCGGGCACTCTTGCCAAGCGCTTTATTTTTGTTGCGGTAGAGAAAACCTACCCATTTGCAGTTGGTGTGTATGAACTAGACCCAGAGGCATTAGTTCATGGCAGCATTGCCCGCCACAATGCGCTGCAACGTATACAGGATTGCCGGGCCGTGGGCGAATGGCCGGGCTACACCGACGGCATCCAGACGCTACAGCTTCCTGGCTGGGCGCTAAAAGACCAAACAACCATTACATCAGAGGATTTCTAATGAGCGCCATTACACAATGGACCCAAGAGCAAACGCAACTGATCTCCAGTACCATTGCGCCAGGCTGCACATCAGATGAGCTAAAGCTATTTAGCTATGCGTGCCAACGGTCAGGGTTGGATCCGTTTAGCCGCCAGATCTACGCCATCAAGCGCGGGGGCAAGATGAGCATACAAGTAGGCATTGATGGCTTGCGCAGTATTGCCGAGCGTACCGGCCAGCTAGATGGCAGTGAAACCTATTGGTGCGGTGAGGAAGGTGACTGGAAGGATGTATGGCTAGGCAAGACACCACCAGCCGCTGCCAAGACTATTGTTTACCGCAAGGGCAGCAGCCATCCATTT
>Ga0209296_1001398_pt1 | contig 18621 bp, 16 predicted proteins | sample S_130206_EF_Meta_FD_187319 | JGI IMG/M metagenome (GOLD analysis project Ga0209296, IMG submission 187319) | Freshwater microbial communities from Lake Simoncouche, Canada to study carbon cycling - S_130206_EF_MetaG (SPAdes) (version 2) | ecosystem: Environmental > Aquatic > Freshwater > Lake ...
AAAATTGAACTTGAACTATTGTTGATTTAATATTTTCATATTGTATTTGCATTTGCTGTTGCAATGCTTTTTTTCCTTTTCCCTCCGTCCACTCCAAAGTAATTTCCTGTTCCCCAACTTCTAATAACTGACCTTCCTTTTCAATGCCATCATTCATCGTGACCAACACTTTACGACCTTTATTTTTTTGATATTGTCGTTGCAATAATAATGGTTCATCCACCCCAGGTGATGAAACTTCTAACGAAAAATCACCTTCCGGAAACCAAGCTTCTTCCTCGATGGCTTTGTACAATTTTCGGTTAAAAAAAGTACATCTTTCAATGGGTAAACCATTATCTCCGTCTAAAAACACTTTTATATTATTGGTCGGCTTTACTTTAATTTGAACACAAAAATAGCTTAGATCCTCTGCTAACAAAGGGTCAATCACTGCTTTTACCTTATCAATTAATACACTTGCTTCCATAATTAAAAAAGAAGAAGGGAACGATTTCGTTCCCTTCGATAGCTTTTACACTACACCAAAGGTAATAAAACGTGATGAAATAACCCAAAAATATTAAGAGACCCCTTATTTTTGCAATATGAGTAAGCTGATTTTTTACGGGATAATGATCTATTTCCTTTACAAATTGATTTTCAAAGTGGTTGTGCCAGTCAGTAAAGGCGTAAGAACAGTGAGGCAAACCATGGAACAAGCGAGGGATGCCGCAGCCAAGCAACAAGCCAATGCAAATACAAGGTCGAATAGTAATTTTAATAGTAATCCCAAACCTGCTAGCCCACCAATTGAGGCAGAATACATTGATTTTGAGGAAGTTAAGAAGAAGTAGGCCCACACATTAACATCACTTGGGTTTATGTCTCCATAGATATTTGGTCCCCTTTTTTGGCTTAGTATTCACTACAAGTAAGCTTGAATTTCATTTTCTAATAACATTCCGGGTTTTAGGTGAAGTACTTTCATCCCTACCGAAGCAGCAGCCAAAATATTGGGTTCGTTATCATCCACAAATAAGGTTTCTCCTGCCACCAAACCCTCTTTCTCTAATATATAAGTAAAAGAAACTGGATCGGGTTTGCGCATCCCCATTTTATGAGAATAATAGGGCGTTTGAAATAAGGACTCAAATGGATAATCAGCCACTTCTTTTTCAAATTCTGGAATAAAATGATCACAGTGAATTTGATTCGTATTGGAATATAAAAAAGTGGGGTATGTTTTATTGTTTTCCTTAACCCACTGAATGCTCGATTTTCTAAAACCAACCAACAAGGAATTCCATGCAATTGTAATTTGATCATTGGTTAAGGGCAAATTTGATAATGCACGAAATCCATCAAAAAAATCTTGTTCATTGACAAAACCCATTTCAAGATCAAGAAATAATTGATGTGATTGGTTCAAGGTAAAATGGGTCTCAATATCTTTTATTCCTAAGGAAGTAAAACCGGCATTCATTTTTTTAAAATCAATATCGTATAAAACATTTCCTAAATCGAAGATTAAATTTTTAATTGGTGTATTCATTGTTAATGTTTTTGAAATGCATACTGGTATTGCATTTAAACAGTATGTAATTATAAAGGTAGTTCGGTGGTGGTTTTTATTTCATCCATCACAAACAAACTATTAATATGTGCCACCATGGGAAGCACTGCTAATTTTTCTTGATAAAATTTATTGTAAGACTCCACATCCTTGGTCACCAATTTTAAAAAATAATCAAAATTCCCTGATACCAAACTACAGGAAATAACTTCGGGGTACTGTGCAATGATTTGTTCAAATTCAGAAAAATTATTGGTGGTTTGTTTGTCTAAGGTCACATGACAATGCACGATTAATCCAAGGTCAATTTTTTTTCTATCTAATATGCCCACATACCCTAGAATGTATCCTTCCAATTCCAAACGTTTAATGCGATCATGTGTTGGGCTCATGGAAAGATTCACTTGCGCGCTGATATCTTTGATTTTTGCCAAAGCATTTTTTTGCAAAATTTTCAATATGGCAATATCAATAGCATCTAAACTCATAGTTGGTCACATTCAAGGTGAAGGAATAATTTCTGCCCAATGGCAAAACTGCAGTTAAAATTACCGACAATTTCTTAAATTACTAAATTTTATAGTATATTTTACTGAATATTTCAATATTAGACATAATATTTCCTTTTTGATGATATTTATGCAGTAATTAAAACAAATATTATGATTATCGGATGCCCAAAAGAAATTAAGATTCAGGAGTACAGAGTCGGTTTAACCCCTGAAGGTGCAGATGCGCTTGTAAGACAAGGCCATACAGTTTATGTAGAAACAAAAGCAGGTGCTGGTTCGGGATTTTCAGATGACTCCTATATCAAAGCGGGTGCTAGTATTTTAGCAACAGCTGCTGAAGTATATGCAATTGCTGAAATGATCATCAAAGTAAAAGAACCATTAGCGGTTGAATTTCCATTAATAAAAGCAGGTCAAGTATTATTTACTTATTTCCATTTTGCAGCATCCAAAGAATTAACGGATGCGATGATGAAATCATCTGCAGTTTGTATTGCTTATGAAACGGTGGAGTTACCTGATGGTTCCTTACCATTATTAGTACCTATGTCGGAAGTCGCAGGTAGAATGGCCGTAAATGTAGGTGCATATTATTTAGGAAAACCATTCGGTGGAAAAGGAAAATTATTAGGTGGTGTACCTGGCGTGAAACCAGCAGAAGTATTAATTATAGGTGGTGGTATTGTAGGAACGCAAGCTGCTAAGATGGCGGCTGGCCTAGGCGCGAATGTGACTATTATGGATACCAACTTAACAAGATTAAGATATTTATCAGATGTAATGCCAGCAAACGTGGTTACACAATATTCTACTTTAATGGCGATTCAAGAAAAATTACCAACGGTTGACTTAGTGATTGGTGCTGTTTTATTACATGGTGCTAAAGCGCCACACTTAATTAAGAAAGCTGATTTAGCATTAATGGAAGCAGGCACTGTTGTGGTAGATGTTGCAGTGGATCAAGGCGGTTGCATTGAAACATGTAAACCTACTACGCATGAAAATCCTGTTTACATGGAACAAAATATTTTACACTATTGTGTTGCAAATATGCCAGGGGCAGTTCCGCAAACATCAACACGCGCGTTAACACAAGCTACACTACCTTATGCAATTGCGATTGCAAACAAAGGATGGGAAAAAGCATGTGTTGAAAATGCAGCACTCGCGAAAGGATTAAATATTAAAGCAGGAAAAATTTTACACAAAGGTGTAGCGGATGCTTTTAATGCATAATTAAAAATCATCTTCCTATAAAAAAACACCCTCGAAATTCGAGGGTGTTTTTTTATGTCAACATAAACTTTTAAATACAGCTCTTATTTCCAAATTGTCCAACCTTTCCACCATGTTTGGTTAACACCAGATACTGCTACCGCACCTCTGAAAGTTACCTTTTCAAAGAAAGCATTTTGTAATTTAGCATCTGTGAAACTTCCATTTGATTTATAATCTAAGGAAGTATTCAAACCTAATGATCCATAAGTAGCACTTAAGTTTCCAGAAGTTGCAGGACCTGCACTTGCATAAGGTGTGAAATCAGGGTTCGTATAATTAAATGGTTGAATTAATTTTAAGATATCTGCACTAGCAGAACTTAAAATTGTATTACCATAGGAAGGTGTTGAAAAGATGCCTAATACATCCGCATCAGTTTTATTTGTTGAAGCACCTGATTTACCAACGTATAATATATTTATATCATTACCAGCTAAAGTCACATTTTTTAATACTGTTACACTATCCTGTAAGTTTTTATAAGTAGACCCATTGGTAGTTACTTTTGACTCATCAATTGTAATACCTCTTGGCCATCCTGCAATAATTGAATTTTGAATAGAGATACCTGAGTTTCTTCTAATTTGAGCACCTGCATAGAACAAGCTATTTCCTTTTCCATAAGTAGGGTGAATTCTTGGTCCTATTGCAGTTATGTTAGAAAATACAGCAGTAGTTTTTGGTGTAAAATCAGAACCATTACCATCATTATCTGATTCAAATGCTTCAGAGTTGGAGATATCTGCAATAACTGAATCTCTTAATACAATACCAAATTGTACATTTCCAGCATATCCAAAATCTGTATCAAAATCATCATCCTGTGTTTTGTAAGCAATTAAGTATTTACAATTTACTGTACCGCCAAACCACTCATAAGCATCATCTTTTGCATAAGTTACTTGGATATGATCAATAGTGGTACCACTTCCCACACCTGCCATTGTTAAACTATTCAACTCATTATCTGGTTGGTAAGCGTAACCAGCATATTCAATTCTTACATATTGTAAAATACCGCTATTATCAGCATCGTTTGCAGTAGGGAAAGCAGCATCACCAGAACCTGCTAAACCGTAACCCACTTGCGTATCATTGACACCACCTTCTACTGAAGTTAATCCTTTGTATGAAGTACCTAACCAAGTTAATGATTGGTTTACTGTTGCACTACCTAATAATACAATTCCTCCCCAATCACCAGATTGTGGATTTGCAGAAGAAGAAGTAAATACGATCGGCATATCAGCAGTTCCTTTTGCTACTAATTTAGCACCACGGCAAATAACTAATGCGGCAACATCAGTTCCTGATTTACCCATTACTTTCGCACCTGCTTGTACTGTAAGTGTAACACCTTTGGTTACATATACAAGACCAGAAAGATAGTTTACATCTTTTGCGTACAAGGTTGTGTCTTTTGTGATTTTACCTGACAAAGTAATTGTATTTGATACAACACCTACAGGCGTTACTTCCTTCGTTACTACGAAGATTTCTTTTTCACCATCCATTTCAATCTTTCTACAACCAGTAACGGCTAAAAAGGCAAGAGATAAATAAAATAATTGTTTCATTGTTTTTGTATTTAAAAAAAGTTTTTGATTTAGTTTATTATAAAGAGTAATTAATTGTTATACCATAAGTAGTACCAAATTTTCTAGAAAAACGAAGCCCGTCTGTCGCTGCATCATAGCCAGTATTGCTATTATTATTTTGATAAAATATTTGTCTTTGGTTTAAAAGATCAGATATAGTCAACTTAATTTCTGCTTTATTATTAGAGAATTTTTTACTTACTTGGAAATCAATCAATGCTCTTGGATTTTCGTAAACATCCGGTGAACCTGCACCAGCTTGAATATCACCTACTAGGTAAATACGCTTACCCACTTGGTTTAATAATGCAGTCATGTTAAATCCTTTTTCAACTACATCATATAATAGACCTGCATTTATTAAGTACGGAGATTGCCCTTGTAATGATCTGCTAAGACCTATATTCTTATCATCAATTTTGGAATTGATATAAGAACCATTCGCTTGTAATGTAAAGCGTTTGTTCAATTTTTTTCTACCTTCTAATTCAAAACCAAAGGCGGTTGCTTTTGCAGCATTTTGGAAGGAGAATAAACTAGAACCTCCAGAACCTTCTTGATAAATACTCTCAATAGGATTTTCAAAATTCTTGTAAAAAACACCTGCAGTAAACATTTCACCCGCAGCTGGATAGTATTCATATCTTAAGTCCGTATTGGTAATTTTAGTTCGCTTTAATCCAGGATTACCAGAAACTGAAGCATTTAATTCAAAGTCATAAATACTTAATGATGCCAATTCTCTTAATTCTGGTCTAATCACAGTTTGTGATCCTGTAATTCTTAAATTTGATTTTTGACCTACTTTAATTGTTGCATTTACCCCAGGTAAATAATCGGTAACTTTTGAATAGGTATGTCTTGGATCCCATTTTTTAACAGAACCAACTAATTGGTCAAAATTCTCCACCCTTAATCCCCAAACTATTCTTAAACCTTCCGATAATTTATTATCAAATTGCAAGTATCCAGCGTTTAAAATTGTGTTGGCTAAATATCTGAAATTTCTATTTTGAATGGAATTGAAAGCGAATTTATTATCATAACCATTACCAAAATTTGCTGGTACAAAAGCCGATTCAGCAGGTAATTGTCTTAATGCTGCATTATCAACAGGCATAGTGATAGCGAATAATTGCGCGTCATACAAACGATCCTTGACTTGGATCATATAACCCGCCTTAATGGTTTGTTGTTTTACTTTTAAAGTCAAATCGCCACCACCTGTATAAATATAATCAGATAAAGATTTAAATACACGGCTTCCTGATTGTTGAGAAAGTGTGTTTGAAATATTCAACACGTAAGGATCTGATCCTGTCATGTTTTTTGTATATAAAATTCTTCTTTGGTCAGGGCTGTAGCTATCTAAAATATTAAATGCACCATACCAGTTAAACTTCAATGTTTTACTTAAACTATGTTCTCCATTTAATTGATTGGTAAAGAAGGTATTTTGATCAAATACAAATTCATTACCTTTTACCAATTGTTGTCTATCGTAAACAGTACCAGCTCTTTGTGTGAAAACATTATTTGTTTTAACATTCACAATCGCTTTGTAACTTATTTTATTTAATGGATTCAAAAATATGGATAAGCCTGCGATCGCACCCATATTAATATCATTAATGAATTTTTTATCTTTTAATTCAACATAAGGAGAAAATCCTGAATTAGATAATTGGTTTTGATTATTCGTATTGTCTTGAAATCTATATGCATTCGCATAGCTAACACCAATCATACCCCCAATTTTCTTACCCCATAAAGTACCAGCAAATCCACCATTCATTTGGACGCTAACGTTAGGCTTTGCAGTTGTTGATATAGGCGCCCAATTGCTTGACATTGATTTGCCCAAGGCAGTTTTAGCAGTCATACTTGAGGTATCAAAATTAGACTTCGTAGTATAACCACTAGGAAAAGCTCTAGTACCATCATCAATACCATACCAGTCTGTTTTACCGCCTTTATCCTTTAAAAATTCTTTACCAGTAATTAAGCTATTCACACTTGTACCTAATTGAACATTAAAGAAATTCTTTGAAGGAATATCTTTTGTATTTACTTGGATTAGTCCCCCCGCCCACTCACCTGGTAATTCAGGAACAAATGCTTTATTAATAATGATGTTGTCAATAATTTGAGAAGGGAACAAATCAAATGAAAAAGTTTTACGATCAGGCTCTGTACTTGTTAATAATATTCCATTTAACATGGCTTGGTTATAGCGATCCGCCAAACCTCTTACTACAATATATTTTCCTTCTTGAATAGAAGCACCTGGCGTTCTTTTTAAAATTTCAGCAGTATTACGATCTGGGCTTCTTTTAATCGTTTCCGCTGAGATTACTGATGCAACTGTATTTGTATTTTTTTGAAATGCAATCAATGCATTGTCAGTTGCTCCTTTATTACTTGTTTTGGTTGCACTTACTGTGACATCTGTTAATCTTGCACCAGTTTCATCAAGTAATACGTCCAATAAAACCTCTTCCCCTTCTTTTGTCGCAACCAAATCAGCAATTGATTTTGATTGATACCCTACATAAGATAATGTAAGTGTGTATTTTTTATTTACATCTATTGTAAAGCTATATCTACCTTCTACATCTGTCTTTGATACTTGCGTTTTGTCAGATTTTAAGGTTAACGAAACCCCGATTAGGGATTCATTTTTTACACTAGTAATTTTACCAGTGATTTTAGCTTTTTGCGCTTGAGATATAATTGCAAATCCTACGAAACAAATTAAGAGTAATAACCTTTTCACGATGTAATTATTTATTGTGCAAATATTACATTTCAATGTTACCGGAATGTTACCTTAAAGTGAACTTAATATTAACTATACGTGATGATTAAATAGTAAAATTTATAAAACATTGATTTTCAATTTTTTATTGATTTTTAAAATTTAAAAAGTGAAAATGAACGAGGCAATACCCATAAAGGGCGGCCCCGATCTATCGGGGCCGCCCTTTATACTTTATATCATATTTAAGATTAATCTAAATGAAAAACACTGTGTAGGTCACTAGTGCCCTTAAAATTCATTCCCAAATCTTTGATGATGCCATCTTTGACATCATATACCCAGCCATGAATATGTAAAGGCTGTTCTCGTTTCCATGCATTTTGTACGATGGATGTTTTACCTAAATCTTGTACCTGCTCAATCACATTTAATTCAACCAATCTGTCGGCTCTATCCTTTTTATTTGTAATTGCATCTAATTCTTTAAAATGTAAGCGGTAAACATCTTTGATATGCCTAAGCCAGTTATCAATTAAGCCAAACTGTTTATTTTCCATCGCCGCTAAAACCCCACCACAACCATAGTGTCCACAAACAATGACGTGTTTCACTTTTAGCACTTCCACCGCATAGGATAATACACTCAACATATTCATATCACTGTGAATGACCATGTTGGCAATATTGCGGTGAACAAAAATATCGCCAGGTAAAGTACCGGTAATTTGATTTGCAGGTACTCGGCTATCTGAACAGCCAATCCATAAATATTCCGGATTTTGGCTGTTGGCTAATTTTTCAAAATAGTTGGGTTCAATTGCCAATTGATCTGCTACCCATTGCTTATTATTTTCTAATAATTTTTTATAAGATTTTTCCATACAAGATTAAAATTAGACAATATTTTGGATTTACTAGGAAGTTTAAACAGCAATTAATGTCCCTATTTAAGGCTATTTAACCTATTTTTATTACATGAACATACTTATTGAAATGATGGGCTGGATTGCCTCTGTATTAATTGTAGGCTCCTATGCCTTAAATATTACTGGCAAATTGTCTGCCTCAAGTAAAATTTATGTTTTAGCCAATATTATTGGAGGTATATTTTTTGTGGTGAATACTTATTATCACCATGCCTACCCTTCCATGTTTGTGAATGTGATTTGGGTAATTATTGCCATTTATATGATCAGCAAGAAGAAGAAAAATAATACCAACATTGACTAGGTTTGTTTTGGTTGTACAAATGCAATTCCGATTGCTAAAAATAATAATCCGAGATGTCCTTAAATAAAATTAATACCACAATCGCAAGTTGGCTAAAATGGATCGCCATCTATTTACTCATTGGTGGTATCGTAGGGACGGCTACCGCATTTTTTTTACAAACCTTAGATTATGTTAGCCTGTTTCGTGAGAAACATATTTGGCTCGTATATTTTTTACCAATTGCAGGTTTGATGATTGGACTTGTGTATTATTACTATGGAGAAGCGGCGAACAAAGGAAATAACTTAATCATTGAAACGCACCATTCTTTAGAGCATGGGGAAACCCCAAAACCAATCCCTTTTAAAATGGCGCCAATGGTTTATTTGAGTACGCTGCTAACCCATATAGTTGGCGGATCGGCAGGCAGGGAAGGAACTGCTGTTCAAATGGGCGGTGCAATAGCAGATCAGTTCACAGGATTATTTAAGTTAAATACAGCAGATCGAAAAACGATATTAATCATTGGTATTAGTAGTGGATTTGCTGCAGTTTTTGGAACACCCTTGGCTGGCGCCTTTTTTGCAATAGAAATTTTAAGTATTACCAACACAAAGAAAAATCAATTAGCGGCAAGTTTATTCGTTGCCTATATCGCACATTATTCCTGCTTGGCTTGGCAAGTAAAACATACTATTTATAGCATCCCCAATATACCCGCAATCTCCTTACCTACTTTGGCTTGGACAATTTTTGCTGGTATCCTATTTGGATTAACTGCATTTGCATTTACTTCCACTGGAAAATTATTTGAGAATATATTTAACAAAATAAAGTTTGCACCGTTGCGCCCATTAATTGGCGGGATTATTATTGCATTATTTATTGTTGTATTTAATAGTACAAAGTTCATTGGTTTGGGTATTCCTTCTATCCAAGATGCATTTATAAATAATGCAGGTCAATTTGACTTCGCCATCAAATTAATTTTAACCAGTTTTACTTTAAGCGCGGGTTTTAAAGGAGGCGAAGTGACGCCATTATTTTTTATAGGAGCCACCTTAGGCAATATATTAATTTGGTTTATTCCTTTACCCATGGCACTATTAGCAGGTATGGGGTTTGTTGCCGTTTTTAGCGGTGCGACCAATTGCGTTATCGCCTCCATAGTGTTGGGAATAGAATTATTCGGAATGCAAGCAGGTATATATGTTGGCCTTGCAAGTGTAGCTGCTTATTTTACCTCTGGACCAAATGGAATATATAGTGCTAAATATAAAACAGGTACGAAATACGTTTTACACTATTTAATAAATAAAAGTAAAAATCAATGATTGAAATTGTTCATGTTTCTAGTGATGCTGAATTAGATGGCATCCGATTATTACAAAGAGAAAATTTAAGAAAACTCATTGGGGAAACAGAAGCTAGCAAAGAAGGTTTTTTAACTGCTGAATATTCGATGGAAACGCTACAACAAATGCATCAGTTTCAGCCCTCCATCATTGCAAAGGATGGCGATACGATTGCAGGCTATGTAATTATCACGACCAAAAATAGCTATGGACAACATCCTTTATTAGATAGCTTATTTGATTCCATAGATGCACTAAATTATAATGATACCCCTTTAAAAGATGTTAACTACATTTTAGTAGGTCAACTCTGTGTAGGCAAAGCATATCGTGGTATTGGACTGGTCCAAAAAATGTATCACTATTATCAACAAAGTTTAAGTAATGAATATCAATATTTAATTACCGATGTAGCGCAAGAAAATCCAAGATCCATAAAAGCACATTTGAAAACTGGTTTTGAAATTATTCATACCATTCAATATGGCGGCATTGGTTGGGACATTGTACTTTGGGATTGGAGAAAATAACGAGCCGAATAAATATAAAAAAGATAACTATTAACTACGATCAACTGGTCTTGTTAAACAAGTAGGACCACCGCCGCCTTTAACGCTGATTTCTGCACCTTCATATTCAATAACTTTACAGCCGGCCGCTTCGAGACGAGATTTGGTTATTGGATTTCCCTTAACCATTAAGCAAAATTTTGGCGCTAATGCTAATACATTACAACCCATGCTGTCAAATTCCTCATCAGGTACTTCCACTAATTCAAAACCGCGCGTAATTAATAAATTTCGAAATGCAATAGGCATTAAGGGAGAGTATACCACAGCTAAATTTTTATCCACTGGACTTAACACCGACATTAAATGAAATACATCCGATGGCCCTTTATAATGTGGCATATCTGCAGTAATCACTTGAACACCAATTGGATTTAATAATTCCTTGAGTTGGTGAATACCAGCTTCATTCGTACGATACGTATGGCCTACCGCTAGTGTAGTTGCATCTAACCAAGCCACATCGCCACCTTCAACAGTTCCTGGCGCAACAATACTTCCTAATATAGGTATGCCTTGTTCTGCATATGCGCGCGCTTGAGCAGCAGGTTCATTTTTACGTCCTTCCTTTCCCATGTTACAAATAATCATGCCATGACTAGTTGCAATAGCAGCATCTCTGCAATAAATAGAATCCATATTCACCGAACTATCTTCTGGAAAATAATGTAGCTGCGCGCCATGCTCTTTTAAAATTTTTTCAAAGGCTTCATACTCCCCAAGTGCTTTGTCTATAGTTGGTTTTCCTAAATAGTTTAACGCTTCCCAATGCTTAGAAATATGGGCATCGTCAATGAAAGCTGCTGAGGCTTTTTTAATAAATAAAGTATTTAATTTTCCCGATTCTGAATGCGATGTCATGAGCGTAATTTAATGCGGTAAATTAATGTTTTGAATACTATTATGAATAGATTTAAATTTTATCTCTTTTCCAAACAGCAAAAACATAAATAGGTAAGGAAGATAAGATTAAGAAAAAGCCCCAAAAAACAGCTTCTTGTCCTAAACCAATCATTACCCATAAACAAAATACAAAAGTAAGAGAAGCTAATAAAATAGCCGTAGCTAAAAATTTATTGGATTTAAAGGGCAATCTTATTTGCAAAATAAAATAAGAAGCGGTGCAAAAAATATAAGGAATAATAAGAGCAGAAGTAGTCATTAACATTAAAAACTTAAACTGTTCTACTAAACCTTTAGTATAATTTATACTCATTAAAACTGATACAAATACACTTGAAATAACAACACCTAGCATAGGCACTCCCTTGGTATTAAGGCGCATAAAAATTTCAGGAAATAACTTGTCTTTTGCAATGGCGTAGGGTAGTTGTCCTTGAATTAGTATCCAACCATTCAAGGCCCCAAAAGCAGCAATAGCAACCCCTGCGCTTACCCAGTACTCGGCTCCATGGCCCCATATTAATACAGCAGCATCTGCAAAAGGTGTAACGCTTGTTTTTAATTGGGCTGCAGGAATCATACCCATAATACTCACTGTACTTAAAATGTATACCACAGTGGCGATAAGCGTTCCTAAAGTAGTAGCCTTTGCAACAATAACTGCTGAATTGTCTACGCTGCCCGAAGGAATCGTAGCACATTCAATACCTAGAAAAGCAAAAAAGGTTAAAGTAGTAGTGGCTGTAATTGCAGCAATAGTAGATGTACCACTTGTATTAAAGGGTAAGAAATTTTCCCAATGAATATAAAATAAACCAGCAAGGCCAATTAAAATGATAGGCACAATTTTTAAAATGGTGGTTATTAATTGTAATACACCAGAAGTAAAAATGCCTAAAGAATTGATCCAAGTCAAAAACCAAATAGTAGCAAGGCCTGTAAGAATTGCTAATATTGAATTCGAAGCTAATGAAGGAATAAAAGTACTTAGTGCACTTACAAACGAAACAGTAATAGCGGCATTAGTTGTCCATACCGAAAACAAATAACCCCAGGCCACTAAAAAGCCTCCGAAATCACCTAACCCTTTTTGAGAATAAGCATAAGGACCTCCATTGGCCGCTGGTAACAGCCTACTTAAATGCGCAAACACTTTTGAAAGTAAAAAAGCGCCAATGGCCGAAAAAACCCAACCAAGTAAACTAATACTTCCAAAACTAGCTAATGTAGCGGGCATCATAAAAACACCCGCACCAATCATATTGCCTACTACTAAAGAAGTACTAGTCCATAAACCCAATTTTTTATCGGAGGCGGCCATGTATTAAATATATCTATTAATAATGTTCTCTATTAATTCTTGCTGTCCGCTTATGGATGCTGGTTCTCCATTTTCAATAGCAAAGTTGCGTAAATCTTCAAGGTTTAATTTTCCTTGCTCAAATTCTTTACCCTTACCAGAATCAAAAGAAGCATATCTATTTGCACGAATTTTTTTGTATTCTGATTTTTGTAAAATTGCATCTGCCGTAATTAAAGCACGCGCAAAAGTATCAATACCACCAATATGTGCATGGAATAAATCAGCAGCATCCGTTGAATTTCTTCTGCGTTTTGCATCAAAATTAATTCCACCCCCTTGGAAGCCACCCGCTTCAACAATGATCAACATAGATTCTACCAATTCATTAATATTGGTAGGGAACTGATCGGTATCCCATCCATTTTGATAATCACCGCGATTCGCATCCATACTACCTAACATGCCTGCATCTGCTGCAACTTGTAATTCATGTTGGAAGGTATGACCCGCCAATGTCGCATGGTTCACTTCAATATTCAATTTAAAATCATTTAGTAAATCATATTGTCTTAAAAAACCAATTACGGTTTCTGAATCATAATCATATTGATGCTTAGTAGGCTCACATGGTTTTGGCTCGATAAAGAAAGTACCCTTGAAACCATTTTTGCGTGCATAATCTTTTGCTGTGTGTAAAAATTTCGCCAAATGTTCTTTTTCTCTTTTCATGTTGGTATTTAACAAGGACATATAGCCTTCACGACCACCCCAGAAAACATAGTTTTCGCCACCCAACGCGATAGTTGCATCTAATGCACCTTTTACTTGTGTTGCCGCATGTGTTAAAACATGAAAATCAGGATTAGTGGATGCGCCATTCATATAACGCTTATTGCTAAACACATTCGCGGTACCCCACAATAGTTTGACACCACTCGCGTCTTGCTTTTGTTTAAGATATGCAGTTAATGCAGCTAATCTTTTTTCATTGTCATGAACATCATTCGTAAAATCAACCACATCCACATCATGAAAACAATAATAAGGCAAACCTAATTTAGTAATAAATTCAAAAGCAGCGTCTGCTTTATCTTTTGCACGCCCAACTGCATCTGCATTATTATTCCATGGATATATTAAAGTGGGTTCACCAAAAGGGTCAGCACCATTACCAACAAAACTATGCCAATATGCAACTGCGAAACGCAACCACTCTTTCATTGGCTTACCTGCTACTATCTTGGATTCATCATACCAACGATATGCTAAAGGGTTATCACTTCCTTGTCCTTCAAATTTTACTTTTTCAATTCCTTTGAAAAATTCTTTTTCACCTAATACAACTGACATAACTTGATTTTTAAAAAATTAACTAATTTATTTTTTGTTTATAAATACTTTTCTAATGATTTGTGCCAATCCAAATATAATTCATTAAACCCTTTTGCGTTGGTGGGTTCCACTACTTTAATAGGTTTAAAATTACTAAACGCTTCGGTAGCATTTTTATAAGTACCGGCACCTATGCCTGCACCAATCGCTGCACCAACACTGCCATCCGTATGGTATAAGGCAACTGGAACATTGGTCGCATTCACAAAAGCATCTGTGAATACATCACTTAAAAACATATTTGAATACCCAGCACGAATAATGCTTGGATTCATGCCATTGCCACGCATAATATCAAGGCCGTATCTAAAAGTAAAAGCAATGCCTTCCTGTGCTGCTCTAAAAATATGTGCTTCACTGTGTTTATTGAAATCGATATTTGCAAATTGTGCGCCGATTATTTTATTATTAAAAATGCGCTCAGCCCCATTACCAAAAGGCATAATTTGTAAGCCATCGCTTCCGGGTTGAACGTGACTAGCTGCTTGGTTCATTTGCGGATAATCATTACCAGCACCTACCATTTTTTTCACCCAGCTATTTAAAATACCTGTACCATTAATACAAAGTAAAACCCCCAATCTATTTAACTCATGGGTGTGATTGACGTGTGCAAAAGTGTTTACCCTTGATTGAGGATCATAGGTAATTTTATCTGTGACGCCATAAATCACCCCCGAAGTGCCTGCTGTTGCTGCTACTTCGCCGGGTTCCAAAACATTTAAGGATAATGCATTGTTAGGTTGATCTCCTGCTTTATAAGTAATAGGAATGCCTGGTTTTAAATTTAATTTAGCTGCAATTTCAGGAAGTAATTCACCATGATTGCTAAATACAGGTTGAATATTGGGCAATACCGATTGATCAAATCCATAATAATTCAAGATATCTTTTGACAATTCATTATTCTTAAAATCCCAAAAAATACCTTCAGATAAGGAGGATATGCTCGTGGTGACGTTACCCGTAAATTTCATAGAAACAAAATCACCAGGCAGCATCACATGTGCGATCTTTTCATAAACATGCGGTTCATTTTGTTTCACCCATGCTAATTTAGATGCAGTAAAATTTCCAGGTGAGTTTAATAAATGACTTAAACATTTTTCAGTACCAATCGCATTAAACGCAGTGTCACCAATACTTACCGACCTACTATCACACCAAATAATACTATCCCTAAGCACCATCTTATTTTTATCAACCAAAACCAAACCATGCATTTGGTAGGATATTCCAATGGCGCTAATATCAGCAGGTGCAAATTTTTTGGTGCTGTTTAATTTTAATATGGCTTGTTGAATATGCTCCCACCACATTTCAGGGGACTGCTCGGCCCACCCTTTTTCAAGGGAGGTAATTGCCGATTCGGTTTCAGGAAATTGTGCTGATGCGATACATTGACTTGTACTTGCTTCTACGGCCGACACCTTGATGGAAGAAGTGCCTATATCTATCCCTAATAAATACATAAAAATAAACTTATTAACCCCAATATTTGGGAGATGATGTTATCACTAAAAATAAGAAATAAATAATAGTATTGGAGAACTAATATGACATTTTAAGTAAGATATATGACAGCGTTTTGACAATCATTTTTACTGCCATAATAAACGCTGCTTAGCGCAACCTAAATAAGGATTTATTTTTCCCAGCCCGTCTCCTTTAATGCTGGATCATTCTCCTTTTTCAAAAAATCAGCATTGGACAAACTAGTTGATTCCCAGTCAGTTATGGCATTATCGGGCACCATTTCAATAGGTGTTTTCCAAGAAGTGGAGTTTTCATTATACGCTAAATTTGATTGAGAAGCATAACAGGAAATGATGGACCATCTTGGGTGATCCGACAAGTTAGCTTCGGAGCGATGTAAAATGTTACTATGAAAAAACAAAGCATCCCCTGGTTCTATTTCCACATATACTAAATCCATTGTTTTAAGTGCATTGTTTACCATGACCATATCAGCACCTACTTGTTCCCCCGCAAAACCATGATTAATACGACCTAATTTATGCGACCCCTTAATCACTTGTAAACAACCATTTTGTTTATTCGCTGGCGTCAATGCCACCATCACACTGATTAATTGATCCGGAAACATAAATTGATTTTTGTACCAATAACCATAATCTTGGTGCCATTCCCAAGCACCCCCTACTTTTGGTTCCTTTTGCATCAATTTGGAATGGTAATGACAAACAGGTGCGTCACTGTCTAATAATGCAGCGACACCATTCACGATGCTTTCGCTACGCGTTAAATACCCAAAAACATCATTGCCTGGTGTAAACCACAGTGACAGCTTTGAATTTTTCCCAGTTTGATCCGTTACATTAATAGCATTATTTTCCATCGCATTGTCCCCTATTGCAGTACTGTAAAGCTTTTCAACCGCTTTTGGTGCTAGAAAATTTTTAACAATCACATAGCCATCTTTATGAAAAGATTCGATTTGTTGTGGCGTTAAAGTAGTCGTTGACATAGTTATTTTTTTACAATGGTTACTAAATATAAATCATCTAATAGAATTAATAAAATCGAAAATATTATTTGGTTTATATTGATCAGTAAATTGGTGAATAATTCATTAAATTCATACAAGGAAACAAACCATTTTATATATTAAATTAGCTTTTTGTAAGCAAATAAATGAGAGCGCAAAATGAAAATTTCTAAACAAGATATCGTAAGTGCGCATGAACGCATAAAGCCCTATATACATCGCACGCCGGTAATGACCAACCAGAGTATTAATGAAATGACTGGCATTGATTTTTATTTTAAGTGTGAGAACTTTCAAAAAATTGGGGCATTTAAAATAAGAGGCGGTATGAATGCAACACTCACGCTGAGTAGCGAACAATTAAAAAATGGAATTGCAACACATTCTTCAGGCAATCACGCGCAAGCTTTGGCTTTTGCTGCAAAAACTTTGGGTATCAAAGCATACATCGTTATGCCTAAATCCTCACCACAGGTAAAAGTGGATGCGGTGAAAGGTTACGGTGCTAGCGTAATTATATGTGAAGCGAATCAGGCTGCGCGTGAAGAAGCATTAAATAAAGTAGTAGTAGAAACAGGCGCGGAATTTATTCATCCCTATGATGACTATCGTGTGATTACTGGTCAAGCAACTTGTGTTAAAGAATTATTGGAAGAAGTGCCTGATCTGGATGTCGTAATTACACCAGTAGGTGGTGGTGGTTTGTTATCAGGCACCTGCTTAGGTGGCTTATACTTTAAACCCGAATTAAAAGTATATGGCGGAGAGCCTGAAGGGGCAGCAGATGCGGTTTTAAGTATAAAATCAGGCAAGGTTGAAAAAGCACCTTTTATTGAAACCATTGCTGACGGATTACTCACTACATTAAGTGAACAAACCCTAGGGATTATTAAAGAACATGTGTCAGATATATTATTAGTATCTGAAGCAGAGATAATAAATGCCCTTCGGTTGGTGTATGAAAGAATGAAAATAATTGTTGAGCCTAGTTGTGTAGTACCATTTGCGGCAGCGATGCGTAATGCCGAATTGTTTAAAGGAAAAAAAGTGGGTGTAATTTTAACAGGAGGGAATGTAGACTTAACTAAATTTGGAACTTGGTTCCCAGCAAAATAAATTACTAAAATATAAAATTGACAGAATATGAAACATGCATCTTTAAAAATAAATAAGCTACTTATAATAGGTAGTATTATCTTATTTGCTTTCGGAATCACGATTAAAGGTAACAGCCAAGTACTTTCATTTGAAACAGTAAAGAGTAATAAGTTTGATTACACAAAGCTTGCGCAAATTGATTCAATTGTCAATAAATATGTAAGCAATCGATGGTTAATCGGTTCAACGGTAATAATAGTTAAAGACAATCAGGTCGTTTACCACAAAGGATTTGGATACGCCAACGAAGCAAGTAAAAAAGCAATGCCAAACAATGCAATTTACCGCATCATGAGTCAAACCAAAGCCATTACAAGCTTAGCTATTATGCAATTATATGAACAAGGTAAAATAAGCCTTGACCAAAACGTTTCAACCATTATATCCAGTTTTAAAAATCCAACTGTATTGAATGATTTTAATGCAAAGGATAGTAGCTATACCACAGTGCCCGCTAAAAGAGAATTAACGATACGTGATTTGTTAACCCATACTTCAGGGATTGATTATACAGCT
>Ga0209296_1001399_pt1 | contig 18612 bp, 18 predicted proteins | sample S_130206_EF_Meta_FD_187319 | JGI IMG/M metagenome (GOLD analysis project Ga0209296, IMG submission 187319) | Freshwater microbial communities from Lake Simoncouche, Canada to study carbon cycling - S_130206_EF_MetaG (SPAdes) (version 2) | ecosystem: Environmental > Aquatic > Freshwater > Lake ...
GAATCTCCCGCTGAGTGCAAGCGTTTGGCCAAGGCCGTCAATCGCCCCTACTGGCGCGCGGCCCGAATTCCCACAGAAAACACCACTTCGTTTGACTTGGTAAAATTCGCCCAAGATTACTCAAATGCCCAAGCCATTCTGCTCGACGCTCATGTTGATGGATACGGTGGTGGCGGGAAAACATTCAATTGGTCACAGCTTCCTCCAAACGTCAACGCTCACCTCGTTTTGAGTGGTGGATTGACGCCTGCAAATGTGACCGATGGCATTCTCACGCTCCGGCCCAAAGCCCTGTCTTTGGCCGTTGATGTCAGCTCGGGCGTAGAACTAGATGGCCAAAAAGGCCTCAAAGACGTCCGGAAAATCCAAGAATTTGTGGCTGCTGTCAAAGCAGCCGACGCCATTGAGTAACAACATGAACAATTATCAGCAACCCGATGCCTCTGGCCACTTTGGCATTTATGGCGGCAGTTTTGTCAGCGAAACCCTGACACATGCCATTTTGGAATTGCGCGCGGCCTACGCCAAGTACCAAAACGATCCCGAGTTTTTAGCAGAGTTCAACTACGAATTGGCCCACTTCGTAGGACGTCCCTCCCCCATTTACCATGCAGCGCGCATGAGCCGAGAAGTGGGTGGCGCGCAAATTTACTTGAAGCGCGAAGACCTCAACCACACTGGTGCGCACAAAATCAACAACACCATTGGGCAGGCCATGCTGGCCAAGCGCATGGGCAAGCCCCGCATCATTGCTGAAACAGGCGCCGGACAACACGGCGTGGCCACAGCCACCATTTGTGCGCGTTATGGTCTGGAGTGCGTGGTTTACATGGGTTCAGAAGACGTGAAGCGCCAGAGCCCCAATGTCTATCGCATGAAATTGCTGGGTGCCACTGTGGTGCCCGTGACTTCGGGCAGCCGCACACTGAAAGATGCTTTGAACGAGGCCATGCGCGATTGGGTGGCCAATGTCGACAATACTTTCTACATCATTGGCACGGTTGCGGGCCCGCACCCTTACCCCATGATGGTTCGCGATTTCCAAAGTGTGATTGGCAAGGAATGTCTCGAGCAGATGCCCAAGCTCTTGGCGCAAACTGGTTTGCACAGCCAACAGCCTGACGCAGTCATTGCGTGTGTAGGCGGCGGCTCTAACGCCATGGGTATTTTCTACCCCTACATCAACCACAAGAACACACGTTTGATTGGCGTAGAAGCTGCAGGCGAAGGCTTAGAGAGCGGCAAACACTCTGCCTCTTTGCAACGCGGTAGCCCAGGCGTATTGCACGGCAACCGCACCTACATCTTGCAAGACGACAACGGCCAAATTACGGAAACACACAGCATCAGCGCTGGCCTCGATTACCCCGGCGTTGGACCAGAGCACGCTTTCTTGAAAGACATTGGCCGTGCTGAATACGTCGGTATCACCGACCAAGAAGCCTTAGATGCCTTCCACTATTTGTGCCGCACCGAAGGCATCATCCCTGCATTGGAATCTAGCCACGCTGTGGCCTATGCCAAAAAGCTGGCCGCCACCCTGAAACCCGATCAATCTATTTTGGTCAACTTGTCTGGACGAGGCGACAAAGACATCGGCACCGTGGCTGACCTCAGCCAAGCCGATTTCTTTTGCCGTCCAAGTTGTGAAGGTCAAGGCGTCAAAGGTGGCTTGTCGATGGTCGAGCAGCCTGTGAAAGTTTACAAATGAGCCGCATTGACACCACCTTCCAACAACTGAAGATTGCCGGTCGCAAGGCCTTGATTCCCTACGTCACAGCAGGTTACCCGTTTGCCGACGTCACACCCGAACTCATGCACGCCATGGTAGATGCGGGTGCCGATGTCATTGAATTGGGCGTGCCTTTTAGCGACCCCTCAGCCGACGGACCGGTCATACAAAAAGCAGGCGACAAAGCCTTGGCCTTTGGCATTGGCACCTCGCATGTGATTAACATGGTGAAAGTCTTTCGCCAGAAGAACCATGACACGCCCGTGGTGTTGATGGGCTACGCCAATCCCATTGAACGCTATGACCTGAAGCATGGCAAAGACAGTTTCATTCGCGACGCCTCCGCAGCCGGCATCGATGGGGTCTTGGTCGTGGACTACCCCCCCGAAGAATGCGTTGAATTTGCCGCTAAATTACGCGCTCACAAAATGGATTTGATCTTTTTGTTAGCACCCACCAGCACCGATCAGCGCATGCAACAAGTGGCCGATGTGGCCAGTGGTTATGTGTACTATGTATCGCTGAAGGGCGTGACAGGATCTGGTGCCCTGAACACGGCTGAAGTTGAAGCCATGTTGCCCCGCATTCGCCAAAAAGTGAGCATCCCAGTCGGCGTCGGCTTTGGCATTCGCGATGCCCAAACCGCAAAGGCGATTGGCAAAGTAGCCGATGCTGTGGTCATTGGTAGCAAAATCATTCAATTGATCGAAAATGAACCTCGCGATAAAGTCGCCCCAGTGGCTGGAGCTTTCTTGCGCGAAATTCGCCAGGCCATGGACGCCTGATCAACACACAAGGACATCGACATGAGTTGGCTTGAAAAACTGCTTCCCCCCAAAATTCTGCACACCGACCCAGCCGACCGCCGCAGTGTGCCCGAGGGTTTATGGATCAAGTGCCCCAAGTGCGAGACCGTGCTGTACAAAAATGACTTAGAGCAAAACCAAAACGTTTGCCCCACCTGCAGTCATCACCACAGAATGGGTGCTCGTGCTCGCTTGAACAATTTTTTGGACAACGAAGGCCGCTATGAAATTGGCCAAGAAGTGGTACCTGTCGACGCCCTGAAATTCAAAGACAGCCGCAAGTACCCCGAACGCATCAAAGAAGCCATGAGCAACACCGGTGAAACCGATGCCTTGGTGGTCATGGGCGGTGCGATTCACAGCATCAATGTGGTGGCGGCTTGTTTTGAATTTGATTTCATGGGCGGCAGCATGGGCTCCGTGGTGGGTGAGCGTTTTGTACGGGGCGTTGAAACTGCCATCGAGCAAAAGGTGCCCTTCATTTGCTTCACGGCCACAGGGGGCGCACGCATGCAAGAAGGCCTTTTGTCTTTGATGCAGATGGCCAAAACCAATGCTGCCCTTACTCGATTGGCCAAAAAAGGCTTGCCTTACATCAGTGTTCTAACCGACCCCACCATGGGCGGCGTATCGGCCGGTTTTGCTTTCATGGGCGATGTGGTCATTGCTGAACCCAAGGCCCTGATTGGCTTTGCAGGGCCCCGCGTGATTGAAAGCACCGTGCGCGTTACATTGCCAGAAGGCTTTCAGCGCGCAGAGTTCTTGCAAGAAAAAGGCGCCATCGACTTCATTTGCGATCGCCGCGAATTGAAAATGAGCATTGCCAACACTTTGGCCATGCTCACACGTCAATCGGCCGACGCGGTTAGCTGATTCACTTCAAGCAACGAACAAAAGTGCGCTGTGTTTAGAACCCACCATGTTGCAAACCTGCTAGCAACATGCCGGCAATTTGCAAGATCACCAGCAACACCAAGGGCGACAAATCAATGCCGCCTGGCTGAGGCAAAGCGTTTCGAATAGGCGCCAACCAGGGCTCTACCAACCGAGACAAAAGCATCATGCTGCCGCTGTTGGGCTGCACCCATGACAAGACGGCATACAGCAAAATAATGACGCTAAGGCCAGATACCAGCCAGTGCAAGACGCCAAACAGACTGGCCATCAAAATACCCACAAAAGCCGCTTGTGTGCCTGTGAGCACCCACATGGCAGTGACATGGCTCAATTTCATCAACCATGCGGCTACCAGGCTGGCCGTATCCAAGCGCCCAATGGCTGGCACAAAACGCCTGAGTGGCATCACCATCCAATCGGTCACAGCAAACACAAAGCGCCCAATGGGGTTCTGAAAAGGCAGGCGCTGCCATTGCATCACCAATCGCATGAGGCAGGCGCCGCCCACCAAACCGGTGGCAACATCCAAGATCAAATTGACAATTTGTAGAAACACAGAAGTCCTCCGAGTCCTCAAATGATAGCTTGAGCCCGAAGCAATCGTAAAATAACGGGTTCCCGCTGAATTTCAGCGTATTTAAGGGCTTTTGTAGCCCTCACTTTAGAAGCTTCCTACATGTCAGACACGCCAGCAGAAAATCAAACCGCCCCCATCGTTGACGAGAATCAACTGATTGCCGAGCGCAGAAGCAAGCTCAAGGCCATGCGAGAGGCTCAAAAAGAGGGCAAGGGCGTTGCGTTTCCCAATGACTTCAAGCCTGAAGATCGCGCAGCAGTTTTAACCCAAGCTCATGGCGACAAGGCAGCCGAGACTTTAAAAGGCGAAGGGATCACGCCAACTACCGCCAAAATTGCAGGCCGCATGATGCTCAAGCGTGTGATGGGCAAGGCCAGCTTTGCCACCTTGCAAGATGCAACCGGTCGCTTTCAAATTTACGTCACACGAGACGACATAGGCGAAGAAGCCTACAACGATTTCAAGCATTGGGACCTCGGCGACATCGTGGCCGCTGAAGGCTATTTGTTCAAAACAAAAATGGGCGAATTGTCATTGCATGCCTCCAGCGTCCGCATGCTGACCAAAAGCCTGCGCCCCATGCCAGACAAGTTTCATGGCGTGGCTGACCAAGAAATCAAGTACCGTCAGCGCTATGTAGATCTGATGATGGACGAAGATGCGCGCAAACGTTTCACGGCCCGCAGCAAAGCCGTCAGCGGTCTTCGCGACTTCATGGTCAAACACGACTTCTTGGAAGTTGAAACACCCATGTTGCACCCTATTCCTGGCGGTGCCAACGCCCGCCCCTTTGTCACGCACCACAATGCGCTTGACCAAGAAATGTACCTGCGCATTGCGCCCGAGTTGTACTTGAAACGTTTGTTGGTGGGTGGGTTTGAGCGGGTCTTCGAAATCAACCGCAACTTCCGCAACGAAGGCATTTCTGTTCGCCACAATCCTGAATTCACCATGATGGAGTTCTACGCAGCTTATTGGAACTACCAAGACTTGATGGGCTTTACCGAAGAGTTGGTGCGTGATGCCGCCATGAACGCTGTTGGTCATTTGCAACTGACCTATGGCGGCAAACCCGTCGATTTGGCCAAGCCTTTTGAGCGCCTCACCATTCGGGAAGCCATTGTGAAGCACACAGATGCTGGCGCAAAAGTAGACGATGCGGCATGGCTCATTCAAGCCCTGCAAAAACTGGGCATGAGCGAAGCCAAGAACAAATTGTCTAAAAAATCATTGGCTGGCTTGCAAGTTTTGTACTTTGAAGAAACTGTCGAAGACAAATTGTGGGAGCCTACGTTCATCATGGAACACCCCACCGAAATATCACCCTTGGCTCGCGCCAACGACCTTCGCCCTGAGGTCACAGAGCGCTTTGAGCTCTACATCACTGGCCGTGAATTTGGCAATGGCTTTTCAGAATTGAACGACGCTGAAGACCAAGTGGCGCGCTTTCAAGCGCAAGTAGATGCCAAGGACAGCGGCGACGATGAGGCCATGTTCTTTGACCACGACTTTGTGCGCGCCTTGGAATACGGCATGCCGCCCGCTGGCGGTTGTGGCATAGGCATTGACCGCTTGATGATGCTGCTGACTGACAGCCCCAGCATTCGCGATGTGATTTTGTTTCCCGCGTTAAAGCGAGAGCAAGATTAAGAGTCAGAACAGGCAAGTTATGAATGCTTGCCTTGCCTTGGCTTATTGTTTAGGCAGGCGATCTGGCGAGCGAGGCACTTCTTTGACTTCTTTGACCTCAACGTCCACCACCTCTGGCGTATTTTGCGAGCCTGCGCGCCAAGCACCAAAGGGTGCTTTGTTGCGAGCCATGTCTTGATAGCGCTGCCAAACCACGGCCACTTCGGGTTTTCGACCACGAACCAAAGACCAAAGCGCGCCAAAAATTAAAGCCAACAGCAAGATACACAGTGTGCCCAAGACAAAAACCAGTCCCAGTAAACTGAAAAATATTTTAAAAATCCAAGCAATCAATTGCATATCAGGGCAAACAAGCCAAGGCTTGTTGGTAGTGGACTGACCGTACCAAATCATCCCATGCCAAGGCGGGCAATGTGGGCAGCAGCGCCAGGCGTCGTGCTTCACTCAAGTCATTGGGCTGCCACCATCCCTTCACTTGCGCTTCGGCAAGACCTTCCAAGACCTCGTCAATGACTTTGCTGCCCTTCAAGGATTGATTGCACAGCAAAGCCACATCACATCCAGCTTCGAGCGCCGCCAAGGCACCTTTTGTGAAGCTAATGGCTTGGCCATCCAACAACCGAGCACCTGCCATTGACAAATCATCACTGAACACGGCGCCAGTGAATTCCAATTGCTCGCGCAAAATTTCTTGGACCCATTTTTGAGAGAACCCAGCAGGTCGTGCATCCACCTTGGGATAAATGACGTGCGCAGGCATGACCGCACTCAAGTCGTTGCTCAACCACTCGTAGGGCTTGGCATCTTCTTGAAGGATGGCTTTCAGGCTGCGCTTGTCTACGGGTATGTCGACATGTGAATCGGCCTTGACGTAGCCGTGTCCTGGGAAATGCTTGCCGCAATTGCCCATGCCTGCACGCTGCAAGCCCTGCATCAGGCTTTTGGCCAACAAACTGACATTGCGTGCATCGCGGCTGAAAGCGCGATCGCCAATGACGCTGCTTTCGCCATAGTCCAAATCAAGAACAGGTGTGAAACTCAAATCAACACCACAGGCGCGCAACTCTGCAGCCAATATGTAGCCCACCGCTGTGGCGGCTTTGCAAGCCTTTAAAACACCCTCACCCGCCAGACCTTTGCCATCTTGAGCCCACATCTCGCCCAATCGACGCATGGCAGGCAAATGTGTGAAGCCATCGTTTCTAAAACGTTGCACCCTGCCGCCCTCGTGGTCGACACAAATCAACAAATCTTTTCGAACAGCTTTGATCTCTGTACACAAAGCCGTGAGCTGCGCGCGGCTTTGCCAATTGCGTCCGAACAAAATGAGACCACCCGTCAAAGGATTTTTCAGGCGTTTTTTGTCGACAGCTGTGAGTTCAAAGCCTGCAATGTCGATGATGAGGGGAGCTTGGATGTTCATTCGGTTTTTTCTACGATGCAATAACTTCCCGCGTAATCTGCTTCGTCAGTGACACTGATGTGTGCTTTTAAATGTTGGGACTCAAACCAGATTTTCAAGGCATCGTGTAAAACAATCACAGGTTGGCCTGAAGGCAGCTTGCCAATTTCGCATGAGCGCCATGTCATGGGCATGCGCATGCCCATGCCAATGGCCTTGCTAAATGCTTCCTTGGCAGAAAATCTTGTGGCCACATAACGAACACCCCGTTCTGGCCATCTGGCGCTGCGCGCTTTGTAAGTTGCAAACTCTTGGTCGCTCAAAACCTTTTGAGCAAAGCGGTCGCCATGCTTTTCCAAGCTGGCTCTGATGCGCCTGACATCACACAGATCGGTACCGATGCCATAAATCATGTTGGAAGTCTGCTCGTTCAATTCAAAATAATGGGGCCAATGATTTGATCATCGGCCTAAGGCATTTAAATAGCCGCGTACTGTAGCGGCGTATCCCACCTCTAGAGCGTCGGCCATCAAGGCGTGGCCAATGGAGACCTCCAACAAACCCGGCACGGCTTGTGCAAATTTGGGCAGGTTGTCTTGGTTCAAGTCGTGTCCGGCATTGACGCCCAAGCCTTGCGCCATGGCAGCCTTGGCCGAACTAACGTACGTTGCCAAACAAGCATCGTTCGTGGATGTGCCAAAGCTTGCTGCGTAGGGCTCGGTGTACAACTCCACGCGATCGGCACCAATTTGCTTCACAAAAACCATTTGATGGGGGTCAGGGTCCATGAACAAACTGACGCGAACACCCAAGGACTTGCACTCGTCAATCAAAGGCTTCAGTGTGTCGGTATCTTTGGGAAATGACCAGCCGTGATCGCTGGTGAGTTGACCCTCGCTGTCGGGCACGAAGGTCACTTGGTGCGGCCGGTAGGTCCGCACAAAATCCATCAATTGGTGAAACGGATTGCCTTCAATGTTGAATTCCCTGTCTGGCCAACGCTTCATCAAGCCGGCCAATTCATGCACGTCGGAGGCACGAATGTGACGCTCGTCCGGGCGGGGGTGAATGGTAATGCCCTGAGCACCCGCTTCCAAACACATTTGAGCCGCTTTCAAGACACTGGGAATACCCAAGTGGCGTGAATTGCGCAGCAAGGCCACTTTGTTGACATTGACGGAAAGCGCCGTTTTGGAATGAGGGGTCATGAAGGTCTCACAAACTTTGAATGTCGATCATCATTTGACGGGTCTTTAAAGTGCCGACACCACAATGGTAATTGAGTAAGGTGCGAAGTTGGGTGCGAAGTGGCGTCAACATGTCTAAGCTCAAACGAAGCGTGTCTGTAAATGGAGATTCTCCATCCAACGCATTTTGCAACGCCAGCCATTGAACGCCGCTCAATGCGTGGCGATCATCGCGGTGCGCCAAACGCAGGCCGCCTTCGGGCACCAAGCAATAGTCTCTCGCCTCATCCAAGTCAGCCATGGTCAGAGTCTGAGAATTCAAACTGGGCAGAAGTCCAATTTCTCGAAGCAAGAGCAACTCAAACACTCTTAGCGACGCCTGCAGCAATTCGCCAGGCTCTGTGGCCATGACGCGCACGGTGGCAGCGTAGGCATCAAACAATTTGGGATGAGGGTCTTCTCGCGCCAAAAGACGCAGCAACAGCTCATTCAGGTAGTACCCCGAAAGCAGCGCATCACCCGTGGGCATCACATGGCCACCGATCCACTCCACTGACTTCAAGGTTCGAATGTCGGCATCGCCACCAAAGGCAACTTGAATGGCTTGAAGCGGCAATAAAACAGGCCTGAAGGAGGAGCTTGGTTTTTTGGCGCCTTTGGCGACCAAGGCAATGCGCCCATGATGCCGAGTGAACACTTCCAAAATAAGGCTGGACTCGCTCCAGTCGTAGCGGTGCAGCACATAGGCAGGCTCATCCGAAATTCGTTTCAAGACAGCAGCCATGGGCAGCTCTTTTTACTCGTAACCGAAGGAGCGAACACGCGCTTCGTCGTCGGCCCAGCCAGAGCGAACCTTAACCCACAACTCAATAAAGACTTTGGCATCCATGAGCTTTTCCAACTCTTGACGTGCTTCAGTGCCAATGCGTTTAAGGCGCTCACCTTTGTCGCCAATGACCATGGCTTTATGGCCCTCGCGCTCCACCACAATGGTGGCGGCAATGCGAATCATGCGGTTGGCTGAACGGCTGGGTTCTTCTTCGAATTTATCAATCACCACGGTGGAGGTGTAGGGCAATTCATCTCCCGTGAAACGAAACAATTTTTCACGCACAATTTCACTGGCCAAAAACTTTTCACTTCGGTCGGTGAGTTCATCTTCACCGTACATCCAAGCTTGTTCTGGCAAGTATTTTTCGCAGTACCCCATGAGGCGTTCAATGTCTTTGGCATTTTTGGCCGACATCGGTACAAACTCAGTGAACGGATGTCGCTCTTGCATGTCTTTGAGCCAAGGCGCCAACTCTTCGCGTCGATTGACGGTGTCCAACTTATTGGCAATCAACAAAACAGGTACGTCGGGTTTGAGCAAAGTCAAGACTTTGGCGTCGGCGGTGTTGAACATGCCAGCTTCCACCACAAACAGCACCAAATCGACATCACCCACCGCACCCAGTACTGTTTTATTCAAAGACTTGTTAAGCGCCGTGTTGTGGCGGGTTTGAAAGCCTGGGGTGTCAACAAACACATACTGGGTAGAACCTTCTGTGCGAATGCCCGTAATGCGGTGACGCGTTGTTTGTGCTTTGCGCGAAGTGATGCTGATTTTTTGACCGACCAGCGCATTGAGCAAGGTGGATTTGCCCACATTGGGCTTGCCTACAATGGCGACCAAACCGCAACGTTGAGCGGGGTTGGTTTCTGTGTTCATTCGCGGGCCTTGACTTTCAAAATTTCAAGCATGGCAGCAGCCGCGGCTTGCTCACCAGCACGTCGCGAGGGGCCGCTACCGTGCTGTGAGAGACTGAGTTCGGGAATGTCGCAAGCAACATCAAAAATTTGTCGGTGTGCAGCGCCTGATGTGGCGACCACAGAATACTGAGGGAGCTGCAATTTTCGGCCTTGAAGCCATTCTTGTAGTTCTGTTTTAGGGTCTTTGGCCGCGGCCTGCATCTGCGGATTGATCTCAACATTTTGAAACAATCTGTGCACCAATTGTTCTGCAGCTTCATATCCTGCATCTAGGAAAACAGCACCTAGCAAGGCTTCCAGGGTGTCGGCCAAAATAGAGGGCCGACGCTGCCCACCCGATTTCAACTCACCCTCCCCCAACTTCAGGCAAATTGGAATTTGAAGCGTGAGGGCCAATTGATGCAGCGTTTCTTGCTTGACCAAATTGGCCCTGACACGCGACAAATCACCCTCAGGTAAATCACTCAATTGGGCGTAAAGTAAATGGGCAACGGCGAGGTTTAAAACTGAATCGCCCAAAAATTCTAGGCGCTCGTTGTGATCAGCGGAGTAACTGCGGTGCGTGACAGCACGCTCCAGCAAACTCGCATCTTTGAAAGTGTGCTGAAGGCGAACTTGCAATTGACTGAGATCGTCGTTCAAACGGATAGCCTGAATGTGAATTTAATGAGTGGCAGTTTCAATGAATGTTGACAAGTTCAAGACAGCAATCTCAATTGAATGCGCCAATGCGTCCCAGATTTCCAAAATTCATCCAAACAAAAAACGCCCGACCGACGATGTTGGCGTCGGGTACAAAACCCCAATAGCGTGAATCAAGAGAATTATCTCGATTGTCGCCCATCATGAAGTAGTGTCCTTCAGGTACCTTGCAAACGACACCCTCTACGGTGTAATTGCACTGATCTCTGTAAGCAAAATCGTCAGCGCCCGGAATGAAGGCAGGACGCTCGTCATCGACAATCAAATTGTGCGGTTTGCTGCCCAATTTTTCCTGTGATTGCTTGAAATAGCGCATGACGGACTCGTCAAAAAACTCTGGCAAGGCCTCAGTCGGCACGGGCTGGCCATTGATTGTGAGTTTTTTGTTCAAGTAAGCAACCTGGTCACCTGGAATGGCTACCACCCGCTTGATGTAATCCACACTGGGGCGTGGGGGGTAACGAAAAACCATCACATCACCGCGCGCAACGGGCGTACCTTGGGTCAATTTGAGGTTGAGCACTGGCAAACGAACGCCATAGTGAAATTTATTGACCAAAATCAAGTCGCCCACCCACAGGGTTGGAATCATGGACCCGGATGGAATTTTGAAGGGCTCAAATAAAAATGAGCGCAACACAAAAACAACCAAAATGACGGGGAAGAGGCCAGCGGTCCAGTCCAACCACCAGGGTTGCATCAGAAGTCGATCGCGCGCTTCTCCCGTTTCGGTGTCTTGACGATCGATGCCCATTTTGGACAATTCTTGTTGGCGCTTGACTCTGTCTTGGTCAAATTGCTCGACTGCTTTGAGTCGCTGTGGCCAAAAATAAAACTTTTCAGCCAACCAATACACACCTGAAATGACGACCGCCATGAGCATGAGCAAGGCAAAGTTGCCTTCAATCATGCCGCTGTACCAAGCACCTGCATAACCGATCAAGGCAGCCAGCAAAAAACCCGTTATGACTTCCATCAATCTTCTACCTGCAAAATAGCCAAGAATGCCTCTTGCGGCACCTCAACTGAGCCAATTTGTTTCATTCGTTTTTTACCCGCTTTTTGTTTCTCGAGCAATTTGCGTTTACGCGAAATGTCACCACCATAGCACTTGGCCAGCACGTTTTTACGCAAGGCTTTGACCGTTTCACGGGCAATGATGTTGGCACCAATGGCAGCTTGGATGGCCACATCGAACATTTGTCGGCTGATGATTTCGCGCATTTTGGCCACCACAGCACGGCCGCGGTAGGCAGACTGCGAGCGGTGCACGATGATGGACAGTGCATCCACCTTTTCGCCATTGAGCAAAATGTCAACTTTCACCACATCGGACGCGCGGTATTCTTTGAATTCGTAGTCCATTGAAGCATAGCCTCGTGAGACCGATTTCAATTTGTCAAAAAAGTCCAAAACGATTTCGCCCAAGGGCATCTCATAAGTGAGCATGACCTGACGACCGTGATAGGCCATGTTGAGTTGGACGCCCCGCTTCACGTTGGCCAGCGTCATGACGGGGCCGACGTAATCTTGAGGCATGTACAAATGCACCGTGACAATGGGCTCGCGAATCTCTAGCATCTTGCCTTGGTCGGGCATTTTGGCGGGGTTTTCCACCATCACCACCTCCCCATCGCCTTTGACCACTTGATAGACCACGCTGGGTGCGGTTGTGATCAGATCTTGGTCAAATTCGCGTTCAAGCCGCTCTTGCACAATTTCCATGTGCAGCAAACCCAAGAAGCCACAGCGAAAGCCAAAGCCAAGGGCTTGCGATACTTCCGCCTCGTAATGCAAAGAAGAATCGTTAAGCTTGAGCTTTTCAAGTGCATCGCGCAAAGAGTCGTATTGGTTGGCTTCTGTGGGGTACAAACCTGCAAACACCTGCGGTTGAATTTCCTTGAAGCCAGGCAATGCTTTTTCAGCAGGGCCTAAATTATTGGGCAGCTTCTTTTCCAAGGTGATGGTATCGCCCACTTTGGCGGCTTGCAGCTCTTTGATGCCTGCAATGATGTAACCCACCTGACCAGCCTCCAGACTGTCGCGTGATTCATTGGCGGGGGTAAATACGCCCATGGTGTCTGCGTTGTACACAGTCCCTGTGGCCATCATTTTGAAACGTTCACCTTTCCCCAGCCTGCCGTCGACCACGCGGACCAACATGACAACGCCAACATACGTGTCAAACCAGCTGTCAACGATCATGGCGCGAAGGGGCGCGTTGGGGTTTCCTTTAGGTGCAGGAATTTTGGCGACGATGGCTTCCAAAATTTCATCAATGCCCATGCCTGTTTTAGCCGAGCAGGGAATGGCTTCGCTGGCATCGATGCCAATGACGTCTTCGACTTCGGCTTTGGCATTTTCGGGATCGGCTTGCGGCAAATCCATCTTATTGAGAACGGGTACCACTTCCACACCCAAATCCAGTGCGGTGTAGCAATTGGCAACCGTTTGTGCTTCTACACCTTGACTTGCATCGACCACCAACAAAGCACCTTCGCAAGCTGATAAGGAGCGTGAGACCTCGTAAGAGAAGTCAACATGACCCGGCGTGTCGATCAAATTGAGGTTGTAGATTTGCCCGTCTTTCGCTTTGTATTGCAGCGAGGCTGTTTGCGCTTTGATGGTAATGCCGCGTTCTTTTTCAATGTCCATGGAGTCTAGAACTTGCGATTGCATTTCGCGCTCTTGTAAACCACCGCAACGTTGAATCAACCGATCGGCGAGCGTCGATTTGCCATGATCGATGTGCGCAATGATGGAGAAATTTCTGATGTGATTCATCAAGGACCAGCTACAAGTGTTTGAGATTCAAAGAAAGACAAGAAAAAAGGGCGCGTCGAATGAGGACGCGCCCTGAACCAACAATCAATGGCAACTGCGATAGTTGGGACTTCATTGTAGGCAAAAAGCCAGACACGTACAGTCCCAAAACATCACTTTGCAGGTCGTTGCAAGCTTGCAACAGAAAACTTATCAACAACTTATTCACAAACAAGGATCGCTTAATATGAATAACTTGTGGGTGTTCTGTGGATCACCGGTGGACTGATGTGGGAGATCCCACATTGTGAAGCCACCCCTGCTATTTTTGTCATGAATATTGGTTCAAGAGTGCAGATTTTAACCATTTTCGAAAATCAACGCGTCCAAAAGTTAGTGGTTGCAAACATAAAAATATTTTCAAAGGATTGCAAACCCTGTGGTTCCGAAGGGACTCTTGACAAGCGCAAGATCATGGATTCGGGCGAATCAAGGTGAATCTCGTTAACTCGCCCCTTCTGAAGAGCACGCTCACGGGTTTGGACTTGTCCAATTTGCTCAAGGCCGCAACAAAGTCTTTGACTTGGCTGACCTCGATGTTGGCCATCGCCAAAATCACATCGCCTTCTCTCAGGCCTGCTCTGACAGCAGGCTCCATCAAGCTTTCGACTCTGACACCGCCCTTGATTTTCAGTTCTGTTTTTTGAGTCTCGGTCAAATCGGCAACCACCAATCCCAAGCCCTGCACAGAATTAGCAGCCTTCGGTTTTTCTTCAACTTCAACAGGTTTTTGGGCCACTTTTTCAGGCTCCAACTCAGCAATCACAATGCTCAACTCTTTGCTTGCGCCGCGTCTGAAAATGGTCAGGGTACTTTTCGTTCCAGGCTTTGTATTGCCGACCAATCGGGGCAAATCAGAAGACTTCTCAATCGGCTTGCCATCGATCTTGACGATCACATCGCCAGCCTCCAAGCCCGCTTTGTCGGCAGGCGCACCTGGCTCAATGCGGTTGATCAGGGCGCCTTGCGCTTTGCCTAAACCAATTGATTCAGCAAGCTCTTTGGTCACCGGCTCAATTTGAACGCCAATGCGACCTCGGGTGACGCGGCCATTGGCGCGCAATTGCTCACTGACTCGCATGGCCTCGTCCATGGGAATGGCAAAAGAAATGCCCATGAATCCGCCAGAGCGAGAATAAATTTGACTGTTGATACCCACCACCTCGCCCCGCATGTTGATGAGGGGCCCACCTGAATTGCCAGGATTGATGGCGACATCAGTTTGGATAAAGGGCAAATAGTCACCGGTGTCACGCTGCTTAGCGCTCACAATGCCAGCCGTGACGGAGTTATCAAGGCCGAAGGGAGACCCAATGGCCATCACCCACTCACCGACTTTCAAGCGCGACACATCACCCACCTTCACGGCAGGAAGTCCCGTGGCTTGGATTTTGACAACCGCAACATCCGTGCGTTTATCAGCACCAATGATTCTGGCCTTGAACTCGCGTTTGTCTGTCAATGTCACGAGGACCTCATCTGCACCGTCAACCACATGGGCATTGGTCATGATGTAACCATCGGCTGTCAATATAAATCCTGAACCGACACCTCTGGGTTGAGTCTCTTCAGGGGCTGGCGTTCTGCCTTGACGCGGCGCTTGCCTGGGCGCATTGGGCGTGTTTGGCATTGGGATGCCAAAGAATCGCCGAAACAATTCTTGGGTTTCTTCGTCCATGCCACCGCCACTGCTGGCTGGGTTGCGAACTTTTTCCAGCGTTCGAATATTGACCACCGATGGGCCCACTTGTTCGACCAATTCTGTGAAGTCAGGCAAGCCCTTGACGATGGCTTGCTGCGCAAGTGCATGACCAGGGGCAAGCACGAATGCAAGAAGCCCCAAAGACAAACACACGGCAAGTAAAACACTTGGCGATTTAAAACGCATCAGTTTCATAAGCTATCAAAACTCCCATTTAATTTCTGCACAGAAAACTCAATCTGAATGCGAATATACAGCGCAACGAAATCCATGCCAACGCTCAGGGAATGAACGCTTTGCAACCCAAAACCACTGCGTGCGTGATGTCGAATTGAACAATGAAACAAACAGATATTGCTGAAAATCCAAATGCACGCGGATTGCGCAAGCATCTTCTGAAGGCACGTCAATTGATGGCTGATTCAAGCGGATGTTGAGGGCTGGAATGGGCGCCAAAGCAAGGGCTTGCGTCGACTGCGAAAGCGCGGACTGAACAAGCCACGCTTGACCGTCCCAACAAAGCCAATGTGGGGTGGCTTCTCTTTTCAAACTGGCAACAGAAAAAAGCGTCAGCAAAAACCAAGCAGCACAAAGGCTAGCAGCTCTCCAACCATCCAACTGGCCCGCCAACAAACTGAGGATGATTACCAGCAAAGACAGCACTGCCAGGCCAAGCACCCCAAAAGCGCCCCAAAAAAAACGCCCAACCGGGTAATCGACCGATGGGGCGTTTTGGCTCAAAAGAATTAGATCCGACGGAAAACCAAGCTGCCGTTGGTGCCACCAAAACCGAAGTTATTTTTCAACGCGTATTCAATGTTGACGTCACGTGCTGTATTGGCACAATAATCCAAATCGCATTCTGGATCTTGGTTGTCCAAGTTGATGGTCGGCGGCACTTTTTGATGGTGCAAGGCCAAGACTGTGAAAATACTCTCAATGCCACCAGCCCCACCCAACAAGTGCCCGGTCATGGACTTGGTGGAGCTGACCAAAGTTTTCTTGGCGTGATCACCCAAAGCCGCTTTGATGGCATTGGTTTCATTCACATCACCCAAAGGTGTGGAAGTGCCATGGGCATTCAAGTAACCCACTTGATCGGCATTGATGCCGGCATTGCGAATGGCTGACACCATGGCACGGCGTGGGCCGTCCATGCTGGGCGCAGTCATGTGACCGGCATCTGCGCTCATGCCATAGCCACAAATTTCGGCATAGATTTTGGCGCCGCGTGCTTTAGCGTGCTCGTACTCTTCGACCACCATCACACCAGCGCCTTCACCCAAAACAAAACCGTCACGGTCTTTGTCCCAAGGGCGGGATGCTGCTGCAGGATCATCGTTGCGTGTCGACAAGGCGCGCATGGCTGCAAAGCCGCCCAAGCCCAGTGGCGAAATGGTGGCTTCAGAGCCACCTGCCACGACCACGTCAGCGTCACCATATTCAATCATTCGACTGGCTTCGCCAATGCAATGAAGGCCAGTGGTGCAAGCGGTGACAACGGCCAAGTTAGGACCCTTGAAACCAAAACGCATCGAGACATGGCCCGCAATCATGTTGATGATTGAAGCTGGCACAAAGAAAGGAGAAATGCGGCGCGGGCCGCGCGCTGTGTACTCAACATGCGTTTGCTCAATCATGGGCAAACCGCCAATGCCAGAACCAATCACGCAAGCAATGCGCGTGGCCAACTCTTCGTCCAAGGCTTCGCCCGTGGGCAAGCCAGCATCTGCGACAGCTTGTGCGGCTGCAGCAATGCCGTAATGGATAAAGGCATCCATCGTGCGCGCCTCTTTGGTGCTGATGTACTGCTCTAAATTGAAACCCTTCACCTCGCCCGCAATTCTGCAAGCGAAAGCGGAGGTGTCAAATTTGCTGATCAGGCCAATACCAGACTGGCCTGCCAAGAGATTGGTCCATGCCTGCGCCACCGTGTTTCCAACGGGGCTGATACATCCCAAGCCCGTAACAACAACTCGGCGACGGGTCATCTCAGATCAAGCCTTTTTGCTTTGGGCGTAGTCAATGGCCGCTTTGACGGTCGTGATCTTTTCAGCGTCTTCGTCTGGAATTTCAATGCCAAATTCATCTTCTAAAGCCATCACCAGTTCAACGGTGTCCAAGGAGTCTGCGCCCAGGTCAGCAACGAATGCTTTCTCGGGTGTGACTTGTGACTCTTCAACGCCGAGTTGCTCAGCAATGATTTTTTTGACACGTGCTTCGATATCGCTCATGGATTCCCTCTGAGGGTTGTAAAAAAGGAGATTTTATCAGGACATATGCATGCCACCATTGACATGCAATTCCTGACCCGTTACATAATTTGCCATTGGACTGGCCAAAAAGGACACTGCGTGTGCAATATCCTCAGGCAAACCCAGTTTACCCAATGGAATTTGAGCCATCAGGGCTTGGTGCTGTGCCTCTGGCAAAGCGGCAGTCATGTCTGTGGCAATAAAGCCTGGCGCCACACAATTGACCGTGATGTTGCGACTTCCCAACTCTCGGGCCAAAGCGCGGGTCATGCCGGCCACACCGGCCTTGGCAGCCGCGTAATTGGCTTGGCCTGGGTTGCCAGCAGCGCCCACCACGCTGGTGATGCTGATAATTCGGCCATAGCGCTGTTTCATCATAGGGCGCATCACAGCGCGGCTCATGCGAAAAACAGCCTTCAAATTGGTGTCCAAAACCGCATCCCAATCGTCGTCCTTCATGCGCATGGCCAAAGTGTCACGCGTAATGCCCGCGTTATTGACCAACACATGCAAGCCGCCTTGTGATTTGACGATCTCATCGATCAGCGCTTCGCCTGCAGCAGCGTCATTGACATTCAAATTAGCGCCGCGGCAGCCCGAATAGGCAGCCAGCGCATCAGATATACGGGCGGCACCTTCGTCTGTGGTGGCCGTGCCAATCACTGTCAAGCCTTGTTTGGCCAATTCCAGCGCAATGGCAGCGCCAATGCCCCTAGAAGCACCTGTGACCAGTGCCACTTGGCCTTTGAATTCTGTCGTTGTCATGCCAATGCTCCTTTGGCTTCTAGCAAGGAGGCAGGGTCGAACACAGGCAGACCTGTCATGTCAGCATCAATGCGCTTGACCATGCCTGCCAAAACTTTGCCCGGGCCACATTCAAGAACCATGTTGACACCTTGGGCCTTGATGGCTTGAACGCACTCTACCCAGCGCACAGGGCCAAAGGCTTGGCGATACAGGGCATCGCGAATGCGATCAGCATCTGTTTCAACAGCCACATCGATGTTGTTGACGACTTTAATTTGGGGCGCTGCAAATGAGGTTACTGCCAATTTTTCTTTCAGCTTTTCTGCTGCAGGTTGCATGAGACTGGAATGGAAAGGCGCTGAAACAGGCAAATTCAACGC
>Ga0209296_1001401_pt1 | contig 18601 bp, 27 predicted proteins | sample S_130206_EF_Meta_FD_187319 | JGI IMG/M metagenome (GOLD analysis project Ga0209296, IMG submission 187319) | Freshwater microbial communities from Lake Simoncouche, Canada to study carbon cycling - S_130206_EF_MetaG (SPAdes) (version 2) | ecosystem: Environmental > Aquatic > Freshwater > Lake ...
GGTACGAGTGCCATAGGGTCAATTATGCTGAAAGATTGGACACAAAGGTAACCGTCGCAATGACAGACGGTATAGACGGTCTTGTTGGTGTGGAACTGGCAGCGTAGTGCTCAATGGATGCACCAACATCTGAAGTGCGCCACATGAGTTCAACATAGTCGTTTGTATCAAGACTTACAAAGAAGTTCATTGCACCAATAATGTGAAATGGGTCTCCAGCACTTTTCCTTGGTGCTAGTCCAAAGCGTGAATTTGACTTGTCGATATTTGTGCCGTTTTTGCGAAACCAGATGTCAATGTCTGCCGATGAATTTGTCGTGTTTACTAACTGCACGCTGAACTGGATGTTATAAATTCCAGCCTGAGAAACATTAAGCCTTGACGAGTTAGACAAGGTTACGCCATTGTTGAAGTCAGTTGTGTCGAAGGTTATGGCGTAGGCAGTCGTTGTATTGGCTGCCGTCTGGTCTGTGCCGTCTTGGAATGCCCCGTAAGGGTTGTTTAGAAACCTACCACCGCGAGGTGACGCAATGGATTGCAAGGCATTGGTTAACTTCAAGAAGAAGGTGCGTAAAGCACCATTCGTCTGCGCAACCGTCAGACGGTCATACCTGTCTTGCGGGTTAGGCAGATCGGGTACGGCAGGAGTCTGGAGCTGCTGATAAAGATTCGTCATACAGCCTTGTTGTATTCGTCTTGAGTCAACAAGCCGATGGCGTATTTGTTTTGAGGTCTGAAGATGGTCAGTTTCTGCTGACGCATTGCTGGCGCAAAGGAGATGTGAGTCCAGCCCTTATCGCCAAACTCATGGATCATCTGGTCAAACTTGATACCTGCTGCGTCAATAGCCTTGCAGACCTCTAGTGGCGTGCCAAAGCCTTTGCATACGAAGTCAATAGCCCAGCCGTCCATATGTGAGCTGATCTTCGATCCACCCACCGCTACATTGACCTCTGGCAGTCGTATCCATGAATTGACATTGATTGACTTGCCCAGCAAAGCGCGAACCTTCTCCATGCCAGCAGCAGCCGTCTTCATGTTCTCCAGTTGCTGTGCGTCTGGCTGATTGCTGATACCGAGCCTTGTGGCGGTGTCGGAGTGCGTTGCCTCCTCAAGACTGAAGTGCTCACTTAGTTGCATCGTCTTCTCCCACAATGGCTTTTGCAATGGCAGTCGATGCCTTGCGTCCTGAGATACCGCCCATAGTGCCGACACCCATAAACGCAATGGCTTTCAAGATTTCCAAGAATACAGAGTCGATTGGTGCGAGTTCGGCATCTTGCTTCTCAAACCCGATCAGGTACAAGACACCAAACGCAATACCTAAGACCATCACGGTGATCGCCTTGACGACGAATGCCCAGACTTGGACTTCTATTTCTTCCACAGTTGGCTTTGCTCGGTTAACCCTAGCAAGAAATAACTCTCTTAAGAATTCAATCATTTGCGTTTCTCCATTACCTTCTCAACAGTTCTGCCACCAAAGTAAGCCAACATAATCAGTTGACCCCACTCACCCAATAACTTCACATAGGTCTCGTTAACATTGATACTGAAAGCAGACATCATGGCGAATAAGAAGTACGCGCTCAGGATCGCTATAAGGGTCATAGGACGAATGTTCTTTGATAGGTAGGAGTCAGACTTCATGTCTGCTTCCCAGCGCTTTGTAACGGCTTCTAGTTCAGCCTTGGCAAAGTCTGCCTCTACCTCTGCCAGCTTCGCAGTTGCTGCTGGATCACCAGCAATAGCCTTTGCAACGGCATCAACACTATCAGACACGCCAAACTTACTAGCCAAAGCGGTAACAGCAGCGCCACCCAAAGGACCAGCGACAGCCATTGCCAGCGTGGGTGCGACACCCTTGAGAAGACCGAGTAACTCATTCATTGCTTTGCCTTTCCATTAACCTTAATTGTCGGTTTATTTGTCTCTCTTTTTTCTCCAACCTCACCTCGGCTTTTTGTATCTTGATCCACATACTAATCAAGACTGGCGTGATGATTAAGATAATAGTCAGCATTACACACACAAGGATCAGAATGCTTCGATAAATGAATTTATCCATACTGCGTATAGCCAAGAAACTACGAGCAGCGTGATAAACAATCCCATGCCAAGCTCAATCTTTTCTTGTCTGAACCTTTCCTGTCTATATGCCTCTATCTGTCTCCTAATTCTAATTTGTTCCTTGCGTTTTTGCTGTTCTAGTTGAACTTTGGAGTAGATGTTGTTGTAGTTCTCCCAGAGTGGTCCGAGTTGATAAGGCACACTTGCACCTCTCATCATCCCACTCAACTTGACATAGCTCTGGTCTAACTCGTTTTTGAAAACAGAGAGTTCCAGAATTGTCTCAGGGTCTGGATCAACGCTTGAAAATACTTCTTCATATTTGATTTCCACATATTCGGTTAACTCCTTGTGGTGTCTAAAAAAAGCACCTAAGTGCTTAATGAATTGCTGGACGATCTCGGATTCATTAGGAATGTGGGTTGTGTAGACTTCCTTCTTTTTCGCCACAGGCTTTGCGTCTGTGGATGCTGGCTTGGACTCGGCTGGCTTTGAGCCACCAAATAATCCGCTAAAGAATCCCCATATCCCTTTGACTTCCTTTGCGATTGCTTGGGCATCATCGGTTGCCTTCTTTATCTTCTGTACAGCGACCTTGCCCTGAGACAAGGCATCGCAGCAGTATGTGATCCCTTCATACGCCAGTTGCATTGCCTTGAAAGCAGCGCCAATGGTGATGGGATCAAACACATCACTTCTTTATGTCTTTATAAATCTGGTACAACTTGTGGCAGATCATCAAGACGGTGTAGATCAGAGTCGCCCAGATCAAGACTTCGCTAACTTGATAGCCAGCGACAGTTGCCAAGGACACGCCTACTGGCGGTGCTACCTTGGCTGCAATAGCCCCTAGGGTTTCTTCTTGATGTTGCATGGTTACTCGTGTGCAGGCTCTGGTGTATTGCCGTCAGCAAGCCACTTTAGGTAGGTTTGGTATTCTGGAAGACTTGGCTCAAATGGAATGACCATATCTATGCCTTCTGCTACCCAACGAATAAATCGTTGAGAAACTTGTCCTGTCATTGGGTCTAGTATCTGTTTATACATATTACAACTCCGAAACAAAAGTAGTTACACCAGCACCGCCACCACCGCCAAATATATTTCCTGGTCTGTATGCTGTTGCCCCCGATATAGTTCCATAAAAAGCGTTGTTGCCAGATGAATCAAGTATTGTTGGAGAACTTAAAGTGTAATTACTTGCACCATCATTAAATGCTGGCGCAGTTCCTGTAAAAGCAACTGCTGGTGGTATACGCATAATTGTTGGATTTGTCATACTAAAATATGCTTGCGTTGCCGATCTAGCATATCCAAATATTGAACTACCACTTGATGTGCCATAAGAGATTTGATAGTAATAGCGTTGTGCTAGGCTTAGTTCTGTCCCATAACTGCGATAGTCAAACGATGTTGCAGTACTGCCTTTTTCTAGTTGTACAGTATCAATAATCCATGTGCCACTTGTTTGCGCTCCAACAGTAAAGACAATCTCAATGCCTGTTGTAGCAGCACTTGGTACTGTAATATTTGCAGAATATTGTGTTCTTGTACTTGTTACTGTAAATGTCCCTGTAGCTATTTGTGTTCTTGTTGGACTGGCTAATGTTCCAAATGTATCTGCTGTAGTTGCATAGTATGCAGTCCATGTAACTGTAGTGAGAAGAGAATTAGAAATGTAAGCAGATAATGTGGCAGTTGTATTTGCCAAGTCATAACAGTTTTTTTGCTCTATACGCTGACCAAAACCAATAGCAGTAACGCTTGTTGCGCCAGTAAACTGATACCGATATTGTGATGATGCAAATGTCCCCGCTATTTGTTGACCTGTGACGTTTGCTCCTGTGCAGTAGCCATACCATCTGTCAACCGAATACGCTAAAGCTGCTGCTGCCGTAAATGTTTGAGATGCCCCTGCATTTCTCTGATCTAAAGCCATTGAACCATTAATGAGGCGGTTCTTGAAGCCAAAACTGCTGGACGCATTGAATACATCAGAGCCATTAACCTTGGCTGTTATCTCTCCAGTACCCTTTGCAACTAACTTGAATCCGATATTGGTGTCCCCACCAGATGCAGTAAGAGTTGGAGAAACTCCAGTCGCAGCGTTTGCAAGGGTTACTTCATTGACTGCCGATGTTGTTGCAGTTACCTTCAGCAGCTCGTTGCCATTGGTATCAATGACATCGCCTACTAACTTTAGATTCTTACCGCTACCGATATTAAGACCGACCGATGTTCCAGTACCTGCTGCTGCAAAGATTGCATCAACCGAGTCCAGATCGGTATTGATCTTCGTACCCCATGTATCTGTACTAGCCCCAACTTCGGGCTTAGTAAGTAATAGGTTCGTTGTTGTGGTATCTGCCATAGTTCACCTCATTTTTAGACTTGCGTCCATGTTTCTGAATTGTCCGATATTTCTGACCAATTTTCCGATGTGTCGGAGACGGGACTCCAGCTCTCCGATGTATCAGTTGTTGGTGTCCATGTCTCTGGCGTATCCGATTGGGCTGTCCATGTCTCTGGAGTGTCGTCTTGCCTATCCCAATAAAAGTATCCAACATTGCCAACAACGCCAGCAATGATTTCCCCAATTATCTCAATAGTTCGTGCATTCTGTGCGTTACCAATAGCAGTTGCTGAAGATACGCCAGACAAATCAACTATTACAAAAGTCTCGGCAATTACAGTTCCAACATCACCAGTAGACGAATTACCAGAGATCGAGACAGATACGCTATTGACTACTAAGTCAACCGCACCAGTTGACTGGTTGCCATCAATGCCAAACGCCTTGTCAACAGTACCGACTGCCGTTGTTGAGGAGACTCCAGAGATTGATACTGAGACAGATAAGCCAACAGACCCGACATTACCTGTGCCGACTACACCATCCTCTTGCTCAGACACATTGACAAGTAAGTTACCAACGGCAGTCGTTGACTCATTACCAGTCAAGGCAAAGGATGTAGCGCCACGGCTTACAGATCCTACGGCAGCCGTTGACGCATTACCTGATCCATTTGCAAAGATTGCTTCTGTAACGCTGTCTACGGCTGTTGTGGAGGCATTGCCAGTCAATGCAAAGGATGTTGCGCCACGGGTTACGCTGCCAACGGCTGTTGTTGATGAGTTACCCGTTATGTCTTTGGATGTTGCTCCGCGAGTAACCGATCCGACCGCAGTTGTGGATGCGTTATTTGTAACCGCAATTTGTGGGGCTGCAATCACAAAGCCAACCGACAAGGTTGACGCATTACCAGTCAACGTAAAGGATGTATCTCCTCTGGCGACAGAGCCAACGGCAGTCGTGGATGCGTTGTTAGTTATTGCGTTGGTACGCACCTCTGCAACGCTATCAACGGCAGTTGTAGAAGAATTGCCCGTTATGGCAAGCGATGTCTCTCCACGACTAACCGACCCGACGGCAGTCGTCGATGCGTTACCAGATATTGCTAGGGATGTTTCGCCACGACTTACAGAGCCAACGGCAGTAGTTGATGAGTTACCTGCTATGGCAACAGATGTCGCACCAGTAACGCTACCAACATTACCCGTTGCTACCGTTCCATCTTCTTGAATTGATACTGATTCTGTAACGCTACCGACAGCAGTTGTCGATGCGTTGCCTGTCAGGGCAAAGGATGTTGCGCCACGGGTTACGCTGCCAACGGCAGTAGTCGATGCGTTACCAGTAATTGCAAAGGATGTTGCGCCACGACTGACTGTGCCGACGGCAGTTGTTGAAGCATTACCTGTTATTGCTGTCGATACTACTGCGACAACAGTTCCGACATTGCCAGTTGCTACCGTTCCATCTTCTTGAATGGAAATAGTTTCTGTAACGCTACCAACGGCAGTAGTGGATGCGTTTCCAGTTAGAGCAAATGATGTAGCGCCTCGACTTACTGAGCCAACGCTAGTAGTCGAAGAATTACCAGTTAGAGCAAAGGATGTAGCGCCTCGACTTACTGAGCCGACAGCAGTCGTTGATGCGTTGCCAGATATTGCAACGGTTATGACTGGTACGACAGAGCCAACCGAACAAGTGGCTGCGTTACCGTTAGCTGTGGTAACGCCTACACCGTAAGCGCCTTGTCCATAGTTTGCACCGCCATATTTTCCATATGGATATATGGTGCTTGCATAATTACCTGACCCATAATTACCAGAGCCATAAGCAGCCATGTTGCTGCCCTCGCGTTAAGCCAAGCGGATCAAACCAGTTGATGCATCATCAATAGGCATTGTTAGTGTAAAAGTTCCAGCCGTAACGGTCTGAGAACCGAAGGTGTGGACGCTAATTGCCTTGTTTGACTGGCTTGAGTTATAGATCAATACGCAATCAAATGCAGATGTTAAGGTCACATTGGTGTATGAGATGGCTGCGTTTGGTGTTGTAAAAGCTGTTGTTCCACTTGTGCTTGGAGCTGTAAAAACTATCGTATTGCCACCTGCTGTGTAGTTAGTTCCAGAACTTGAAACTTCACCAGTTGTTGAATATGCAGTAGTTGTAGCATTGATGGTTGCAGAAGCCAAAAACAAGGCAGCCTTAAAGGTGTCGGCAGTTGTGGCTGCGCGTATAACACCCACGCCAAAATTGTGATGTCCTTTGAGTAATTCGCCCTTGAACGAAGTACACATTGCTTGAGTATTTGCCATGATTGCTTCCTTATCCTAAAGATTGAGCGACTGCTTCACCAGCCACATTGCGTTTTAGAGTCATATCGACTGAACGATGCACAAGCTCGCCTTCTAGCCAATACTCAACCCATTGAGTTGTCTCATTGTCATTGTCAATTATCCCCTCTTTTTTCTCAAGAAGAGAGTCATCCATGTCGCCTTTTGTTGTAGTAACAATAGCCATTTTTTTCTCCTAGCCTAAAGTTCTTGCGCGAGTTATCAGAACACCAGATGTTGACCCACGGTCATCAGCCTCTTTTAGTTCTTCTAGACCCGTCTTGTAGAGCGACGCCCATACCGTGATTCTCGCATCATCTTGCAGGTAAGGAGCTGCTTGCAACAATGCACCGTACAAGTAAACATCAGGAGAAGAAGTCAATAACCAGTTGGTTGTGTTCGCAGTTGATAACTTACTCAACTTTGCGTAATAGATCAACTCACCCGTATAAGTGGTGTCTGGTTCTGGGACAAAGCGGAACTGCTCACCCACAACGCTAAAGTACAACGGCTTACTTGCTGCGCTGTTCAATCTTTGCAAATCGTTCATTGCGCTGATCGTCTCAAACTGCAATGGGGTGACGGGGTTTGTGTCTAAGACAAAGGATTTTGTCTCTAAAAAATCACTTGGCGTGGCAGCGTACTCAGTATTGATTGATGCTGTGGATCGCACAATCATCTGTCTGGTGCGCAAGTTTCTCTCGATCTGAGCCTCTGCCAGACTAATGAAGTCAGGAATGGCAGTCGTCAGGTCTGTGCGATTAAGCCAGTCCCCGACCGAGGTCTTCAGTTCAGCATAGGTTGTGAGCGCCATTTTCAGCCTTTTGTGCTTTTTCTAAGTCACGCATCACCCAAGTGTGATCGTGCTTAAATTCAAATGTCCCGATGTGTCCAATCTCTTTTGAGACATCGTGATCTATGTATATTTTAAAGCCAGCAGCCTGTGCTTTACGGCAGAAGAAAACATCCTCACCAATATAGCCACGCTTATCGGTACGCCAAGGAGTCTCGAACCAAGGTTCAGTTAACGCCTCAAAGACCTTGCGCTTGATCAGCATCACGCCCATACCGATTGAGCCAACTTCCTCGATGCCTGTCGATTCTGGCATTGTGTAGATAAGTTCTCTCTCGCCATTCTCGCCATAGCGCTGTGCAGTTGGACCTGTCGGCATCCTGCGCCTTGCACAGTTCGTTGCCACAATATCTAAGTCATGCACAAGAAGTCTCTCGATCATGTCTTGCGGGAAGGTCATGTCGGAGTCAATAAATAACACATGGGTGCAGCCCTCTCTCATTGCGTCTAAACACAGATCAGCACGCTGGTTCTGAATGAGTGTGCCTTGCATAATCTTCAAGGACACCGCATCGGTTGTGTTGATCGTATGATATGCCACCATGTTCACCATACAGAAGGTGAAGTTAGCGTGAACCATGTCACGCGCTGGGGTGCATACCGCAATGTAGTTTGGGGTCATAGTTGTCCTGATCTAGTTCTGAAATACTTGTTTTCGGGGTCATTAAGCCAACGCTTCATGTAGGCTTCGTCTTCTAACTTGCCTTCAGCCTTGAGCTGGAAGTAGATAGACATCGGGATGCTGGCGACTCTGCTCCACTCGCCCCACCGAGCACGCTCATCAACCTGTGCGTACTCTTGTTTATTCTCTTCAATGATCGCAGTCACATCTTGTTGTGTCTGAATCGTTGCCTGATCTGTCTCTTCGTCGTAGTGGAAGTAACGGGTTATTCCCTGATCTTCGTCTGTGTTAAATAGTCTTTTTTCGCTCATGTAAAAAAGGGTCTGAGTTGCCCCAGACCCTTCGCTAGTTAGATCAAGAAGTGATCAAGTCAGCAGCAATGCCGTGGGCATTCTCAGCCAACACCTTGTGACCCCACTCAACGATAAGCATACGCTTCTCAGCGTCGCCAGTCTTTGCCAACTCAACTTGTTGGTATGGGCGTAACACGGTCATCTTTGCGTAATCTGGATCGATCACGAAAGCGTCACGCTCGCGTTGGAAGCGGTTAGGCACAACTTGCACATTACCGAAGTCAGACACATAAATGTCTGCTGCCCCGATGATTGTTGCAGGACGAGCACCGCCATCGATGTTGAAGCGTGAAGATGCAATACCAGCAAAGCCAGAGACGCGCTGCTTATTGACTGGACCAGTCATCAAGATTTTTGGTGTACCGCCAGCAGTCCAAACTTGTTGAATAACATTCTTCAAGATGGTCTCTGTAAAGGTACGCACATTGCCGTCGGTACGAGAGCTGTTAGGCAGAGTTGTGTACGATGGGTTAGCACCGTTGGTCTGCATATCGTAGTTAGTCTTGATATAGGCTTGCAAAGAAGCAGTACCGCGAGCAACTGAAGTGCTACCAGCAGCAGCGATAGCGCCATTAAGCATTGAGAACTCTTGATCACGCTTTAGTTCAGCGCTACGCTTGGCGATCTGGTATGCCAATTCAGATTTTCTTCCTGCCTTGTTAACTGTCTCTTCAGTAGCAGACAAGACGATTGTCTTGCGACTAATCTGCGCATAGTTTTGTAAACGCACAGTAGCAGTAACAGCATCATAAGAAGTCACATCGTCGCCTTCGAGCTGCTTGTTAGCTGCTGCTGCTGCGAGTGTGTCTGTTTGATATTCAAACAAAGAGTTGGTGATTGACTCACGACCGATGTTACTCATGTAAGGAGTCTCTTCGGGAGCGATGTTGGTGATGATGTTGGATAAGTCCTCTCGGATACCCTTCGCATCAAATGTGGTGAATGTGTTGGTTACGATTGCCATTTGAGTGTCCTATTTCAAAAGAAGTTCTATTGCGGAGGCAGCGTCATCGACGCGACCTGACTTTGCAAGACGCTGTTTTGCGCGTGTACTTTCAGTTGTTGTGGAGACGCGACCTGCTGCACTAGGCTTGGCGGGGCGAGGACCGTTGTTGATCACAGGCTTGATCTGTCCACGCTTGGACATCATCTGGTCATAGAGCGCTGCTTTACGCAACGCAATGACTGCTCTGTGGTCATAGACATTCTTGAGTTCTTCCTCACTAAATCCGATCTTCTGACCAAACTCAATAAGTAGAGCTTTTTCTGCTTTAGCCTTCTTGGAATCTTTCCATTCGGGTACAGCTTGGATCAGGGCTTCTTGCTGTGTCGCAAGGTGAGCTTGCATTTCCTGTGCTCTTTGCTGCGCTGTTAGCTGAGAAAGTCGCTGCTGCTCAGACTGAATAGCTGCGAGTTTGTCTTGCTTCTGGCGCATCACTTCTGACTGTCTCACCCACTCGATGGGGTCTTCGTTATAAAGACGATCCATATCGACAGGTGCTTCAGTTGACTCAAGTTGCTGTTTCAACGCTCCCAATAACTGGGCGTACTGTTCACGCTCGGCACGAATAGCACTAGCCTCTGCATCGACAGCCTTACGGGTCTCTGCAATTTGCTGTGTCTTTCGTGTGTAGTCCTGTGTTCGGGAATATCCTTTTTGAAGTTCGTCTAGCGTGACCTCGACCTCTTTACCGTCAACTTTGACGGTGTAGACCTCGGTTGGCTGTTGTTCTTCTTCGGTTTCTTCCTCTAACTCTGACTGTTCCTCTGTCGTTTCTTCATTGGATTCGTCGTCTTGCACATCCAATTCTTCATCGACAGAGACCGCGACCTCGGAGTTATCCTCGGTCAAACGCGCCTTGTCAGTTTTCTGCTGTTCTCCGTCTAACGGCAACATCAATTGATCAAGAGCACTAGCTGCATCAGCTACGGTCATAGGTTGTGTTATTTCCATTTCCTACTTCCTTTACACCAACGACTTTTGTTCACGCTCAATCTGGCGCTGTGCGACTTTTCCGTTGTCCATGATTTTGGAAATCTCGGTTCGGAAGTTGTCAATCGCACGCAACATATGCCAAGCGTGTTCTCTCTTCGTGATGTCCTCTGGTTTCGTATCCTTCCAAAACCAGACGGCATCATTCTCCATTTTTAGTAAAGCAGTTGAGAAAGCCTCGTCAGCGATTAGCGACTCAGCCTTCTTGCCTTTTCTTACATCTTCTTCTTGTTTGCTCACTTAAACCATTCCTTGTGGGTTGATGGGTTGCATTGGTGCTTGCTGGGCTTGCGCCATAGCTTGTTGTACCAATGCACTTTGTTCTCTTACAACCTCTCGGTTGACATTCTGCTCCGCAACAATCTGCGCGGTGCTCACCTGTGTGTTGTACTTTAACTCAAGTTCTAGTTGTTTAAGTAGTCTATCTTGGTTCATTTGATCGCGTCTGAAGTCGTCGTCCATGATCATCTTCTGGCGCTGTAACTCAAGATCGGCTGCCTTTTTCTGGATGTCTGCACGAATAGACTCGGCTTGCACCTGAGCCAAGACCTCTTCGGGGCTTGGTTTTGGCGGTGCTTGCGGAGGAGTCCATCCCTCTGGGATGTCCATGAAGTAACTCGATGCGTCCTTGAATCCAGAGAGTTCGACAATCTTCTTCAATGTATTGACATACATCTGTGGAGACACAACGGGATTATTAAGACCGTACTGGTTAAGGAGTGATTCTTGTTTACCAAGAATTTGCATTAGTTGCATCTGGCGCTCATTGGTGTCGCCATTGCCCAGACCGATATTGATGTTGACATCCATCGTGTTATCCCATGCGCGTGGGTCAATCTGCACCCACTTGTTGCGCAGTCGGATCATGCGTGGTTTGTCTTGATGAGTGGTAACCAAGAAAAGGATCGTCTTAAACAGCTCCTTCATGCCCTCAGCCATGAGACGCGCAGTCAGCTCGATGCGTCCTTGGCTGGCGCTTACTGTGGCAGCCACGGCAGCCTTAGTGCTTGACTGCAACGCATCTGGGTTCAAGCCCATAGATGCCTTGGACATTCCTGTGCGACCTTCCTTAATCTGGTCTAGGTAGTCCAGAACTGGGAAGGCAGCCTGTCCGACAAATGGAGTTACCAACGGCTGCACCATGTTCGGAGCACGCGCACGAATGATTGCGCCTGTTTCGTTGTTCAAGGCATCGTCAATGTTGACCTGACCCTCAACGATCACGGTGCGGGGATGGATCGACTGCGCCAGCGAATCCAAAGTATTGCGCATGACTTCTGACTTGATCTCCTGCAAGTCTCGTGTAATGTCAAATATAGACATCGCCTCAAGTGGTGATGTATGGGGTTCTGGATCGCAAGGGAATTCAACAAATGGAATGTATGACGCTGGCAGGTTTCTCACCATTTTGTAGCCAGCACCCATGAAGCACATCTTGCGCAGCTCAGGAATACCGTCGCCATCAAAGTCAACCTTGGCATAGCCCTCGACATAGAGGACGCGCATCATCATCGGGTTGGCGCTCTCGTTGAAATATTGGTTATTTGCCAACGGTGCGCGAGCCAGAGCCTCTTCGTTATCGTTCAAGTCGGACGAGCCAACATAGTCCATCACCTCGTCTTCGTCGTAGCCCATGCCGATCAACTCAGCCACAGTCGCCATCTTGCGGTGACCGATAAAAGGTGCGTCTTTAAACGACATCGCTTGGCGCGATAAAAGCAATTCCTCTGGCGGTAGGCACGCCACATGGATACGCTTATCTGTCACCTTGCGTTTGATCTGTACATCATGGATCATTGCCTGTGGCATTGGCTGTCCAGTCATCGGATCGATTTGCATCGATCCCTGCATGGCTTCGTCTGGGTAACTCGCAATGATCTTGACATCGGCTTCGCCTTCTTGCATGACGATCTGCAAGGTCTGGTCATCTAGACCCGAATATTCTTCAATTCGTACTGACTCGGTGTCCTCGATATAGCACTTGACAATGCCACATTTGCGCACCAAAGCGTCTTTAAATGTGGCGTATGCCACCATAAAACCGTTGTTGTCAGAGTTGAAAACATAGTTGCAGTAGTCGGTAGCTTGCTGTGCGCTTTCTACATCCTCTGGACCACGCGGGACAAACTCGACTGTGTTCTCGGTAGAGAAAAACACCTTCATCAAAGACGGCAGCATGGCAGATACGGTGTCACGCACCTCCATCGCCACGACTTGCGAGCGACCTTCTTCCTCGTTACCAAAGGGGTCTCCTCGATAGTATTCAGTACCGCGAGCGCGGATAGGAGACAGATCGGAGTCGATGTAGCTCACAGCGTCTGTGATCTCTTGACCCATCATTGCTTCAAGGTCTGTGTCATTCATGGGGGTAAGCGTAGGGTCAACCTGTGACGCGATGTCGGTGCTCAATCCCAGCTCGTTGGTAATGTTCATTTTTTGCCCTTTTGCAATACGACATACATGGAGTCCACGGCACGCGGAGTCCTTAACAGTTCTTCTTGCGTCAATTTTAGGTCTTGTGCGATGGGATTTAACCTAAATTCCAAGCTCGTCACATAAAACCGATCTTCCCAGCCAAGATACCAATACCATTCGCAGTAGTACGCCCAAGATTTTTCATTGAAAGCACGCACATGAGTCGGGTCTTGCCACGCGCCATAACTCAAGTCATAAGGCACATGGATGCGCATCTCGTCACCAGTTTTCAATAACTTCTTACAGTTCGTCATTGCACCGACCAGATCAGGCAGGTGCTCAAGCACATCATTCGCCAGTATTGCGTCAAACATCTCTGGCTGCACCTCGAAGTCACCGAGCCTTGTTGAGATGGTGTCGCCCCAAGGCACATTGCAGATGTCTAGTAACCAGTCGTGCTTGACGCGCAGTTGGATGTCTGCGTTGATGCAGTCGTCTCGAAAGTCCTTGCCAGAGCCTAGATTAAGAACCAAAGAAGTGCTTGACATACTGTGGACGGTGCTCCTTGACCCAAGGCACAGACGCTGCAACTAATTGCTTTGAGTCGTCACCCGTTGTCTGGCTGCCGACATGATGAACATAGGCGCTGGAGACAAAGTGCTGGTAGCCCTGATTGTTGAGGTCTGCGCAGCTCACATCGTCTGAGAACCAATTAAGCGGGGGGAATCTGCCGTGATGCCATGCGTCACGACTTATGTACGCAAAGATGGGTGCAATGTTGTTGGCGTGACGAATGAACTGCTCGGACTTGAATCTGCACATCTCTAGGTGATCGCCATCGGGGTTGTAGCGAATGTTCTGCGCTGGTCTTACATAGTCACTTCTTGCGCCTACCCAGCCGACATTGACCTCCAGCTCGCGGATCACTTCCACATCTTCCAAGAGTCGCTGGTAAGAGTTCGGTGTCAGCACCACATCGTCGTTGCAGACAATGCAAGCCTGTGCGTACTTCAATGCGTCGTCGATTACTTCGTTGTAATCGTCGCCAAAGTTCGTAGGTTCGCCAAAGATTAGCCTTGCGTTCTTGTACCCAGAGACGACTCTCTCTGTGCCACGCAAATAAACAAACGCCTCTGGTGCGTACTGCTTGATTGACTCAAGAAGTACAGGCAACCCCTTGCCGTTGACCGTCGAGATGCAGATCGGGATCACTTGGCTTTGTTTCTCGCGCTGATAGCCCTTGCCTTCGCCTTGGCATCTGCCTTGCTGGACGCGCCCCAAGCGTTGAGACTCAAGAGAAGACGAGTCTTTTCACCGTCCTTGTACTCAGCTCCAGCATTCCCCGCCATGCGTGCAAGAAAACTCGCACGCCTTGGGTTGTCTCCAGACTTAACAGGGGGCTTGAGGTTCATGCCTTCGGCTTTCGCAGAGGCACGACCTTTAGCGTTCAAGCCACCAGTCGGTGACTTACCCTCTTTCCTCTGCCAAGCTGCACTCACTTCTTAGCCTTCGGCTTCTTGGCAGTTTTGGCAGCCTGTTTGAAGTCGGCAGCAGACGGTGCTGCCTTAGAGCCGACCTTGTTCATCTTCTCGCCAGAGCCAGCCGATATGCGTTTTTGCTTGGCATTGATATTTGCGTAAAGTCCAGTTTTCATGATTTTTCCTCGTAGTCTTCGCCTTCTTCCATGTCCTCGTCCTTGGCTTCGCCAGTATTTGGACCACCAACGACCCAAGCATCACAGGTTCTTGACGCTGCGCACTTGAAGTCGAATATCTCGCAGTAGCCAAGGTCAGCAAGTTTGATAGTTCCCCACGGGTCTGCTTCGTTGCCGATACCGTCAGCAATGCATTGCTTGATCTTGTCGGAGACATTAAACGCTGCACAGTTACCGCAACGACTCTTCTTAGCGTCGTCAATCGACGCATCCCATGTATCAGCCTTGCGTCTCCAGAATGCCTCGTTAGGCAGATTGGGGTTCTCAGGACCGTACTTCGCAGTAGTGATCGCCTTGGCGCGGTTCTTCAGATTAAGGGTGATGTCTTGCGTTGGCGCTGGACACTCGCTGGTGTCGCTGTCAGACATCATCTTGTCCATTGCGCCTTGCAAGCTCTTGGGGTATGAGGTAGCCATTTACATCTTCCCCTTTTTCTGCTTCACGCCAGCAGAGGACAAGGCAATCGCCAAGGCTTGTTTCGGGTTCTTGACGACTGGTCCAGACTTCGATCCGCTATGCATCTTGCCAGCCTTGAATTCGTTATAAACCTTAGAGATTTTCTTCTCTGTCTTTGTCTTCTTCATCATGTCAAATACTCCTTGATTTAGATACCCGAATTATGCAACCCTTGAGAGATTTCTTTTCAACGGTTGCGACCACTTCTGACTCGTATTCGCACCAAACATTGAGACGGCAGCGTCACTCGCAAAGGTCAATACAAAGCTGTCAGCCTTGTCGGGTGACTTCAAGCCACGCTTTCTAATGTCGTCCTTGCCCTCGACCTGCATCTTTCCAGAGCTGCTAAAGAAGTACCTCACAGTCGCCAACTCAGCCACCAGCTCCTCGTCATTGGGGATGCGACAGTCACGCGCCTCAAACCACGCCTTCGTCTTGTACCAAAGCTCTGCGCGCAAGTTCCTGTAAGTCGTACCCATCGCGGGGGACTCGGAGACATTGATGCCTCTAGCGGGAAGACCAAGTTCTCTGAGACGGTCTACTACGCCAGCACCAAGTCCGATGCTGTCCACCATGATCTCGTGCGGTCTCTGGCTTGGCGGTAACGCCTCCCACTCCGCAACGACTGCGCCTGTGAGCTGCATCAAGTCCAAGTTCTTCCAAGTCTTCGTGGGTTCGATGAGCGCGTTGCCTTGACGCTTCGAGAGTGCAGAGCGATCACCACCAAAGCGTGCGACATCCAGACCCCAGATCAGCTTGGCGTGCTGAGATGTCTCAACATCCCTGTGCTTTGCCAACTCCAGTAACTCCATCGGGATGATCGTGTCGTCGTCTGACCTTGGAAACTCGCCTAGTACGCGGATTCGGTAGGCATTGGACTCTTCCCCGTACCGCGACTTCATCTCTTCGACATAGGCATCGCTGACCCTTGGCGAGTCTTTGCAGCTCACCTTCATCGTCACCCAATCATTTGCGAGTCGGTTCTGGGTGTCGTAGAAGAAACCGCTAGAGCGTACAGGGTTGCCCAGCAGCAAGGTGACGGCATTGTGTCCAGACATCGAGCCAGCAGCAGCCTCGAAGACAGCCTCTGGGATACCCGATGCCTCGTCAGCCACCAGCATCACATTCTCGCTGTGGACACCTTGCAGGGCTTCTGGCTGCTCTGCCCTCGATGTCCTTGCGGAGACGAAAGCCTCGGACGCTGCTTCCTTGACCTCGATCCTGTCCTGCTTGACTTCGAGCATATCTCTCAAGGTCTCTGGCAGTTCCTTCACCCAGCGCTTTAGTTCCGCAAAGAGCGCGTCGTATAGCTGGCTGGATGTGGGTGCGGTGACCACCACCTTGACGGGGTATCTGAGCAGTAAGTACCAGATGATCGCCCAGCTCGCTGCTGTGGACTTTCCTACGCCATGCCCTGACCTTACAGATATTCTGCGGTTGCCCTTGGCGATATGCGTTAGGAAGGTTTCTTGCCAAGTGTCGGGGTTGGCTTTTAAGACTTCCCTGACGAAGAGCACGGGGTTGTTCTTGTAGCGGATGGTGAACGCAACAAATGGATTCTTGCTGAGTTCGTCTTGTCGCTTGTCGTGGATACGGTCTAGCGTCTCCTTGACCTGTGGGTGTAGTTTGCTTTTCTCTTTTTCTGTCGGAGTTGATTCTGTCGTCATGTGCGAATTGTGCCTTGATTTTTTTTATTTTTTTGTGGGTGAGTGGTGCTGTGGGGAGGGGGGTGTGGGGGGTGTTAAGTCGGTAACTGTCGGGGTGCAGTTTCAGCGCCACCCGTCGCGCAGATCGAAGGGGGGGGTAAACCCGAATCAGTCAGCAGAGAACAAGCAGAAACGAATACTAATCTCTACACCTACTTTATACTATGTCCATTATGTAAAGTTATTTTGCTGTTATCCACAGGTTTGACAGGTGTTTTGTGCATAACTTCGCCAGTTTCCACGCAACTGTGGACAACTAGGACAACTTCTCGTTGTTTTCTGTGGATATGTCCTCGACCACCTCAATGCGTCGTAATGCGTCCAGCCTCATGCCAGACAAGTTGACCTGCAAAGTAGGCGCTTTGCTCTGTGCATACGCTGCTGGATTCCATCTTTCAGCCACCCATTGCCTCGTCTGCACCCTTAATCTAGCCTTTTGTACCTCTTCCACATCGGTTTCGTCAGCAATTAGTATGCTTTCTGCCACCATGTCGTCTGCTGCCTTCGCACGCGCACGCGAGGCGAGACCTTCGTTCTCCTGTTTTGACAGCCAATCTTCGAGTGCAACGCGACCAACTCCGAGCGCGTAACAGATGCGTGCAATCGGTTGCCCAGCCTCAAGCATTGCGACGATATGTTCCTTCGGCAACGAATCAAGCGCAGCCAAGTCCGACTTGCGTTTTGGTCTACCAGCCATTTAAAAGCCCTCCAAGCGATCAGAACCACTCACCCACCACAAAGTACATCCAAGCATCTAAATCTCCTCCAAAGCCCTGTTAACCCTATTTTTGCGCATCTTGCTGGTATCGAACACCTTTGGCAACGACGAAGCCTCCAACTCGTCCGACTTGACATCATCAAACCCCGTCGCACCGCCAAGTGGAAACTCCTTCGCGTCCTTGTCCAGCCGAACCATCGAAGCACAAGGCATCAACGCTTTGATCTTCATCGTGTCCTTGATGACTGGCGACTCCATGATTAACTCTAGCTCTTCCATCGTCCAGATGTGTCTGTTCTGGACATCGGGTCTGAACTGCTGGTACAGCGTCGCTTCGTGATGTGTACCAACGACCACCATCACCGACCCGTCTTGCATCTCATGCTCGACTGCAACTATTGCTGGCATCTCCGACACACCGTTCTCAACCGCCCAAGTCTCCAACGCTGCATAAGCCTTGATCATTCCTCCGACAGCACGATCCAGCTTGACCTCATCTCTGGACACCGAAGCCTCGAACACTCTCTCAGCCTGTCGCCACACCTTGATCCGAAACTCTGAGTCCACCAACTCGATCAAGCGATTGATACCCCAACGCTTTTCATGCTGTCTCTTCACCACAGACAGCTCAATCAACCTCGAATTCATAAATACATCGAAAGTATTCATAGGGAAATCTGGCTGTTTTAGACCACCAAGTGCTTTACTCAAACTCTTTTTAAACATCACAACTCCAATCTTAAAAATATCAAACTCGCTCATTGCAACGATAGATAGATGGGTGTATTACATACACACCATCTCCATTCATCTATCGTTTTTGCATAGATAAATGGTGTTTTGTCATCTATCCATTCATCTATCCATTCGTCTATCGTCTATCGTTATTTGACCAACGAATGGACATTAGAAACTGGCGTATCAATAGCCTCAACTTCGCCAAACACCGCCCAGCACCACTCATCCTTTATTACTACTTTCTTTAAATTCTGCAAGTCTCGTTTTGACTTCCACCAGT
>Ga0209296_1001409_pt1 | contig 18524 bp, 13 predicted proteins | sample S_130206_EF_Meta_FD_187319 | JGI IMG/M metagenome (GOLD analysis project Ga0209296, IMG submission 187319) | Freshwater microbial communities from Lake Simoncouche, Canada to study carbon cycling - S_130206_EF_MetaG (SPAdes) (version 2) | ecosystem: Environmental > Aquatic > Freshwater > Lake ...
GGCATTGAGTTCTCGCAACGAACGTTTATCATCAAAAGGAAAAGAATTAGCGGCGGAGATCTATTCTTCGATGCTACGAATTAGTAAAAGTTTAGAAAATTGCGAGGAAGTTCAAGACCAAGAATGTCAAAGATTGAAACAATTGGGATTTGAAATAGAATATTTGGAATGGGTTTCATTACCCAATATGGAAAAGGCCAAATTACACGACCTAAGCGCCATGGAGGGCAATGCGGCCAATAATGCAATCACCACAGATACCGCAGTTGTTTTTGCGGGCAGTTTGGAAGGTGTTCGGTTAATCGATAACCTGCTTATTCCTTAGTTTTTGATAATGCGGGTTTGATAAACCGCAGTACCGTCAACTAATTTCAAAGTATAAATTCCATTGCTCCAAGCACTTGCATCGATGGTTGATTTTCCAGCGTTCATCGTGCTAGTGTAAACCACCTTGCCCATCACATCAGAAACTTCGTATTGCATCGCTTGGTTGGCAGCAACATTTAACACCAACTGAAATTGATTCGTGCTTGGATTCGGGTAAACAGAAACCATGGCATCCGGACCGTTCAAAAGAGAAGTTGCAGCCACTTCAGTGCCCTGTGCATAGGCTTTCTTCAACGCATCGTTCACCAAAATAGTACCGCCATTGTCTACCAAAGTTGTGTTATCAATAAACATCCCAACAATGTGCATCTTGTTCAAATTCCAAGAACCATCCATCGGGAAAGTAAAGTTGTGTACGAAGCTTGCGCCTTTGCTTGCGCTGCTACCGAAGGCATTGGGTAAACCCGCAAAAGTTGGAGCAATCGCCCTTCCCACGTGGTCGTAAACCATTTGCGCCGCTGGCACTGGATTGGGCAATTTTTCAAAGCCACCCATCACACCGCTGGCACCGCCCGCATAGGCATTGGATTGGTTGAAACCCGATGTGGTGCCGCGAACATCGTCCTCAACAATCGCACAAGCAATTCTGAAATCACCAGAAATATCAGACTCTAAAGTTGTTTTAATACTCACATTCATCACCTTGGTGACAGCGTCATATTTGGCAGCAATGTCAAGAATCCCTCTTGGTGCAGTTTGTATACGTTTGATAAAGTCCCCGCCCATCGCAGATGGATCCATTTTGGTGCCGCGATCTACCAAAGCACTAGGGTAGCCACTGATTTTTGAGGCCATGCCCGCATCGTAGTAACCATTCATCATTGGGTCGTTGTTGTGCACTGCGATACCTTGAAAAAAGCCATCGTATTTTTCTGTCATTGTATTTAAAGCGACAGCGCCTCTGGGGCACCATTGACACCAAGTACCGGTTGCTTCTTCGCCAATTACAACTTTGCCTTTTGCTGGAACTACGGGGTCAATTGTAATGGTTTTGCTGTTGTCCGATGCATTGTCGTCTGCGGAACCGTTTATTGTTGTAACGCTCGCAACGACATCATTTTTGCCTGCTACGATCGATAAAGTGTTCGTCATTGTTGCAGTGTATAAGCCACCCGCCGCGATGCTCAAGCCAGTCAACTTTTTGGTATCGGTATTTCCATTGTATTTAACACTCACATCGGCATCTGTAATGATGGTAGTTCCGAGATTTCTAATTTCTATGGTTGGCAAAACTTTAGCGCCTGCCAAAAATCCCACAACGCCGCCAATGTAGGTTGCGCTAGCATTTTTAGTGGTTGAAGTATAGGCGGTGTAGGTGGTTGAAACATCGTCCACATAAAAGGAACTTCCGTTGATTGGAAACAAATCCATGGCAGCTATGGCGCGAGTGGCATTTTGAAAACTACCCACTTTTACTGCATCCAAATAAACATCCCAAGTGTTGGTGTTTAGATCAATTTTTAACTCAAAATCAAACCATTGACCTTGGTTGTAATTCACACTAATTAGGTTTCCTGCAATGGCGTTGTTGATCTGCAAGGTTTTGTCGATGTTAAAATACACATCTATCGTATAACCCTTGCCCCAAGTTGTTTGCTCTTGAAGATTGAAATATGCGTTTTTACCTGCATCCACATTCATGGCCATTTTCAAACTGAAGGTACCCGTGTTTTTTGCACCTCCAAAGGGAAGAACCAAATCAGTGGGCCCGCCGTTTGCTGCAGTACTCTGAAAATACACACTGTTTGCTCCGCTTTTGGCTTTGGTAGAAGTGACCTTTACGTCGTCCGCACCACCATTCGGGCTGCCCCAAGTTTCCCAAACAGCACTGGTCGCTGCGAGATTATCTCCTGATTTGTAACTGTCAAAATTGTCGCTAAATGTCTGCGCCTTTGATGCCGAACTCGCCAAAATGACACCCAATAGAATGAAGTATTTTTGTTTCATAATTATTCTTATTTTTCAAATATAGGAATTTGAATCGTGTAAATTGTTTTCTAGAAATACGATGCCAACATTTTGGTGTTTTCGATATTCGATATATTATCGTTAATCCAAACCTATTTTTGTTTTTCATAGACGATGAGGATTAGCGCCAAATTTCGCAAAGGTATTTTTACAAGAATCGAAGGATGGCTGCTGTTGTTTTTTTTGATTCAATGTATTGGAATTTCGGATCCGCCGCTAGAAATCGGTCACAATTGGAGGCAGGTCCTAACCAATATGGTTTCTAGAAATTATTACGAGTCGGGAATGGATTGGCTCTACCCCAGAATTGATATCGCCGGAGAGAAATCGGGGATTACAGGGGCTGAATTTCCAATCATGAATTTTCTTATTTTCCTCTGCTTTAAAGCCTTTGGTTTTGCCCATTGGTATGGCAGATTGATTAATTTATTGATGGTAGTTTGGGGTGTGTTTCGATTTCACAAAATGACCAAGGTTTTGTTCGATGAGCGTGTCGCCAATTATGCTGCCCTCTCTTTGATGGCGTCTGTTTGGTTTTCCATTTCTAGAAAAATCATGCCCGATACTTTTGCCGTTTCACTCGTCATCATCGGATTGAGTTATTGGGTTCAATATTGCATCGAAATAAGATTTAAGGATTGGATATTGGGTGTCATTTTTATTTGTTTGGGGGTGCTGAGTAAGATACCTTCGGCGTGTTTGGTGGCCGCGTTGCTTCCGATGGTTTGGATGAATCAAATTCAACGAAAAACAAAAATCTTGATTTTTGCTGGAGCGTTTTTGTCGATCTTGCCCGCCATTGTTTGGTATTTCTATTGGGTTCCCTACCTAAATACGTTCGGATACCCGTGGTTTATTTCCAAAGGATTAGTTGAGGGTATTCGGGAAATTCTTCCACTATGGCGATTGTTATTGGAGAAGTTTTACTTCACCAGTTTTTATAGTTTTCTTGCCCTGGCCGCGATGATTTACGGCATTGTTGTGTGCGCTGTTAAACGCGACAAAGACTTTTGGATTGGAATTGCAGCGATTGCTCTTGTTTTTATTTTTTACATGGTTAAAACCGGTGCCGTATTTCCACAGCATACCTATTACGTGATTCCATTTGTGCCTATTATGTGTTTATTCGTTGGCTTTGGCTTGAGTTCCTTAACGAGATTCCGCTTTGGAAACAAGTTGCCGAACGCGCTGATCTTTTTGATCATTTTGGAAGGGGTGTCAAACCAAATGCACGACCATTTTATCAAAAAAAGTGAAATGTACAAACTCACCTTAGCGTCGGAGGTGAGTGGCCATATACCCAAATCTGATCTCGTAGTTATTAACTCGGGTGTGAATCCCCAAGAATTGTATTTCTTGCACAGAAAGGGTTGGGTTGCTTTGAATGAACAAGTTTTAGATATCAATCAAATGAACGCGTGGATCAAGAAGGGTGCGAAATATTTGGTGTTTAAAAAATCCAGTTTTAAGAATTGGGTGACATTGGACATCATCCAATTGAGCGTAACCCCAAACTTTGAATTGGTGTTTGAGAATGAACATTACGCGCTCTACAAATTACCATCGGATCATATTGAATGATCGATAGAGTGTTTGATTTTCTATACGATGCGGGGAACATGCTTTTTTGCGTCGTCAAAAAATGGTAATCTTGAATCAAATAAAAACGATATGAATTCTGCACTTAGTATTTCAAAGAGACTCTCATTCGCTATAGTATCGGCGACATTAATTTTTGGTATGGGTTCATGTAAGAAAGATCCTGTAAAGTCGATGCCAGGGCCGGGAGAATATTTGAATTCCAAGGTTGGTTCCAACTGGAGTTATGCTACCACGGGTACATCGAGCAGCGATTGGACGGTGAAAGTGGAAGATTCTACGGCTCTTTATTTATCGAACACTTTTCAAATGTATAAGACCAATACTGCGGGTGTTATCAGCCGAAACTACTATCGTTACAGCAAGGGAAATTACAGTGTTTTGGTTTTGGATGCTGATGGTGCGACCCAAGAAATCGTTTATTTAAAGGATTCAATGCAGACCGGTAAAAAATGGTCGAAGTCGATTAAGGGATTGGGCGGAATTTTGAAGCAGTACAATTACGAAGTCATCGAAACGGTCTCTAAAACGGTTGGAAGTAAATCGTTTGAGAATGTTGTTCATATTCGTTTAAACATCCCATCGTTGGGTTATACATCGGATGCTTATTACGCGCCAAAAGTGGGTTTGGTGATGGTAGATGATGATTATGCATCGAGTGGAAACACGTACCATACGGAAATCAAATCGTATGATTTGAAATAAAAAGGAGATTTTATTTTTTTCATTTGGGGGTTGAGCACTTTTAAAAGTGTCTAGGGTTTTAGTTCTCTTTCAGTCTAACCCTTTAATTAACCTTTATGAAAAACAAGTTATTGATTATCAGTGGAATCGCTTTGCAATTTTCAATTGTTCAAGGCCAAATCGAATTCGGAATGGGCGCGGGGATGTCGGTGTATCGTGGAGAAATTGGAGCTCATACCGCTGCTTCAAATTATGTAAATGCTAATGTTGCTCATGGCAAATTATCTACCCAAGGTTTCGCGAAATTTTCGATATTACCTGGTGTTAAGTTAAGAGCCAATGTGGGATTTTCAGAATACGCTGCCTTTGATAAATATTCTAGAGATGCATTTTTTCAACAACGAAATTTGTCTCTGAATGGAAAAATACTGGATGGGGGTTTGATGGTAGAATATTATCCGTTGCCTCAATTGCCCGTGTATTTTACCACTGGAATTAAATACGGTATGATCTCGTATTCAGTGAAGAATGCAAGTGGTGAAGTCATTGGTTCACAGGCAATGGGCAATACAAAATCATTTGTTGTGCCGCTGGGTTTGGGTATTGATGTGCTAACAAATAGAAGGGGCAGCGTTTATTCGGTTGAGGTATTAACCAATCAAATAAATGGAGATGTTTTGGATGGTATGTCGACTTTGGAATCTAGACATAAGGACTATTATTCTACTGTTACCTTGAATTACCGCATTCCGATTTTTGGTGCAAACGATAAGATAAAAATATCTCGATCTGCCGCCTGTGGTCAAGGTGAATCGATGTCAAGGAACAAGAAATATAAAGGTCTTCCAAGAAGAAAAGTAGACCATTGTCCAACATTTTAAGTGGCAATTGATTAAATCATTCAGAATGCAAAGGGGCCGACATTAGTCGGCCCCTTTGCATTCTGAATGTAAGAGAAAGGATTCGTTCGATAATTCTGATTTGGTAGAGGCTCTCAGATTATTATCTAACCTTTGACTTTAATAATCTGACAAACCAATTCCTCTCTTTCGGACTGAAATTGACCACCTCGGTAAAGACAAATCGAAGATGCATAGTAAGGAGTTAAACAATGGTTACGTTGGGTATTTTTGGATGTGCGTATTTCCGACGGAGATGCGTCAGTTTACAGCGACTAATAGGGTTTGTCGTCAGCGTTTTTTCCAATAACTCAACGTAATAGTTGAATTGATGTATTTAAGTTTTCAGATTTGTTTTGAGATCCCGAAGTACTGTTTGGTTTGTATTTCAAAACAACCACATATGTTCCTGCAGGGGCATCGACATTTCGAAATGTACCATCCCAACCTTCGGCGGCGTTGGTAGTGAAGAATACCTGCTCTCCCCAGCGATTGTAAACTGTCATTTCGTAATTGTGAATCGATTTTCCTGGAATAATAAACACATCGTTTTTACCATCTTTATTGGGGGTGAAAGCATTGGGGATGTAAAGAAACCCAGTATCATCGAGTTGGCATTTCTCTACTTTTATTATAATGGTATCCAATTGCCAGCAGTTATCAATGGATTTCAATACCAATGTGTCGTCTTGAATTCCGTGGATTTGCAAAACGCTTAAATCGCTCAAAAATAAGTTTTTGCGATACCAAGCCAACTTTTTTGTTAGGCCTGTCAAGGCGATGGAATCTCCTATGCACAATGTGTAATTAATTTTGTCAATGGCTTTGTGCTGGGGGTAATTTTGAACCAGAAATGTGTCAACTAGCGAACAACCAAGCAATTGAGAATTTCGTATATAACAGCCCGGTATTGAAACGGATAAGTGTTGATTTTTACTACCGGAATTCCATTGGTAATTGTTCTGATTTGGGAAGGATTGTAAGCCGATGGTTAATATGCTGTCCTTACATTTTTTAACGGTTACAGTGCTTGTTGTAACACTCAACGATTTATTAATAATGATGGAATCTCGTGCAATACATCCATTTCTATTTTTCTCAACCCAATACATCCCTTGGCTAGTGACAGTTAGTGTTGGGGAGGTATCACCGGTAGACCACCGAAACCTATCAGTCTTATGCTGGGAAGAACTTTTTAATACAAGCGGATTTTTCTGATTGCACAAATCTCCAGTTTTTATCAATCTAAAAGGGCATCGAATTTGATAGTCGGTGGATAAAAACCCCCTCTCCAAAAGGTTTTGATTTTTCCAGAATAATACGCTAGGTTTACAGTTATACCTAAAGAGCCGAGAAACAGAATCAGTGATTTGCGTTTTTGCCCTAATGGTAATGTACTGTCCTGAATTAGCTCCTTTGATTTCTTTTTTTACCCGATAATAAAATGTCTCCATCGTTGTGCAAGGCAATGAGTTTCTGGGATAAATTGTTGAAGTATAAGGGAAATAAGTACTCGAATCGAGTTCGTATACATCCTGTCTACGAATTATGGCAATAATATCGCCTTCGGAATTTGGGCTATTACTTTGCGTGATGTAAATTTTAAAGTCTTCATAGGGATTCAACTTTTTATTAAAAAATTTAAATGGAATGCGATAAGCTTCGATCGAAGCGACCAGAAAGCTCAGATCGTAATTGCTGTCTTTTAGTAATGGGGCATTTAATTTTAAACTAAATCCGAAATCGGAAAAAGTATCACCGTTCACGAGAATTTCAGCAGAAACACTGGAATCGGCAGTGGAAATAACCCCATATTTAGAACAATTTTGTATTAACGCAAAGCCCTTGCAAGAATTATGTCTGAGCGTATCAAGCCCATCAATGTAATATTGCCTAAAATATCCTTCTTGATACAGGTCAGAAGCCATATTTGCTTGAGTATATAATTTTTTATAGTCTGCACCATACTTTAAATAAGTGTCTCCGTCGCCACCAGGAAATTTTTCTTTACGCACCAACTTACCATTGACAAACTGCTGAGATTGAACTTGGTTCACGAATCCAAAGCTTAAGCAGAATGTCAAAATTCCTAATGTTATTTTGCGTCCTAATAAATGTAACCTAGTTTTCATCAATGTAAATTTTAGAAGTAATTTGCGAATTGCCGTTATACATGCTTACAAAATATATCCCGGCTTTCAAATTTATTGAAATCTCATCTTGCGTAAGTCTACCGGTCTTAATAGTTTGACCCAAAGAATTCAAGATTTTATACCGTCCAGGTATACTCTTTGGATTTTGAATTATCAATTCATTGAATTGGGTTAACAACTTTACTTCTCTGAATGGATTTATGTTTTTACTCGCTGAATCTAATTCGGAAATAGTATGAGATGACAGAATATTTAAACGGTGTGATAGCCTTATGTCTTGCTCATTTTTTTGGTTATTTAATGAATTGAATTCAGTTTGGTCTTTTAAGGGCGATGGCCCCTGGGTGGTTTCGTCTTCATAATAATCTCCATCAACCAATCCATAACCATCGTATCCCTTATTTCCTGTGGGTTCTCCCAAGAATGGCACTTCATCAGTTGCTGTAAACTGGGTGCCGCCAAGAGTTCCTGTTCCGCCATTCCCAATACCTCCCGTACCCGCTCCCGCACCGGCGCCTGCACCACCTAGTGTACCAATATTTGATCCACTCAATTTTCCAGTAGTCTGGTAACACGATTGGGCGGTTACATATGGATTGCCCAAATCATCAAAATCAGTTAATTTGTCTAAATTTTTTTCGTATTCGAATATTAAATATCCATTAGTTGAAAATAGTCTTGTGTTTAAACCATTCATGCCAACTGATTTTAATCCTGAATTCAAATTACCACTGCCGTTAAAACTTTCTAAACTCTTAATGCCAAAAATCTTGTCTTTAAATTCCGAAAATATTGTTAATTGAGCCATTCTACACAAGTACTTTGTTGCACAAGTTCCAGTTACTTTAGTATAGTAGAGTGAATCATAACCTTCCCAATATACAGCTGGTTCGGAGGGTTTGGTTGTGCTTTTTATTTCATAAAGTGACCCACTTAAATTAGTGAAACTAACATCGGTTGCCATATCTGCGCCGAGATGTCTAAAAACTTCATCGCAATCGCAAACGACCGGAGGGCAATATTTATAAGTTACTGAAAGATCGAATTTAGGCCCAGTGTTACAAGGTAATGTTGCTAACGAACTACCGTAATTTGTGGGTCTTGGGGTTTTGGTAAATGTAAACTTGTACCCCGAAGATCCACCAGCACCTGCTTTCCCAGTTTTATTAGTGCAAAATGAGCCAAAATTACTATGAGTTCCACCTGTTTTCTTTAATATCCATATTGTTCCCCCACAACCTGCCGTTCCTCCCATTCCTCCATCCCCCCCTTTTCCTCCATCTCCATAACCACCAATACCACCAGCGGAAACAAAAACTGCAGAATTACATCCACCAGCAGCTCCAATTCCTCCTGGCCCGCCATTGCCTCCATCACCGCCGTTTCCGCCGTTACCTCCATTGGAAGCTTTAGCGACAAATCTCTTTTGATTGTTACTAAAACTCAAAGTTGAATTAGCCAATTTGAGATATAGGATTCCACCGCCAATTCCAGGATCACCCGCATTCCCTCCATTTTTCCCATTCTCCCCTTTTATTCCGGATGAGCCGGTTGGTGTGCCACCATAAAATGCACCACCAGTCCCGCCAAAACCGCCGCCACCGCCCCCGCTAGCAGAATACAAACCACATGAACCAGAGCAACCCAAATGCAATTTATTGGATGAGTAATTCGAATGAGCCATCCAAATTGAATCACAACCAAATGTACCCGATCCAATTGTTGATGGATTATTTGCCAGTCCTCCATTATCTCCTTTATCACTCAAATAATAATTATAATGACCACCAATTGGCGCTAAATTACCATCTGGATGACCATAATCATTTGAGGCAATAAAAGGTGGATTGTATCGAGATTTGTAAATCAGAGTATCCTCAACAATGCCTGGTAGAGAACCCGCACAACTACCAGTTGGTGAATAACTTAATGCTGCCGCTGCTCCATTGCCACCAACGCCTAAACCAGCTTTGGATTTTACATGAAATCCTTTCGCCGTGACGTTGAAGTAACCGCCTGTCATGGTAAATTGATTTCCAACCATAACCGCTAAAATTCCTCCAGTCCCCAGTTTATAGTTGAAAGCTGGGCAACTGATAATACCCCCAGATACAGTTAGATTCCAATATCTTTGAATCTTTACTATTTGTAATATATCCTCACCAGTATCAGAAAATGAGAAAGTTGGCCATGAATTCGTGTATGTCGACGATGCTGATACATACGGAGCAATATCCAAATTGGTATTTCCCGTAATCGATGAAGAAATGGTGCCAGTTGACACGATTTTACACATTGTGAATTTTCCACTATTACCAGAGGATTGATGCATCTGAATTACCATCACCCACTCATCATTCGTAAAGCTACCTTCGAAATTTTTGAGCGTAACGGTTCTAGTACCGGTACCCGATGTAGGAATCATTGAAATTATCCGTGCACGAGCTGTGCACCAAATTTGATCAGTGGTAATAGTATCTGATGCGTGACTGCTAAGAGGCCAGCCATTCATTTGAGCTTGAACATTACTTTTCATGAAAATGCAAAAAATAATTATGCTAATTATTTTACGCATTCTTAAATGGTTATTTTTAGTATTCATATTCCCCAATACTTCTTTGTTTGCTTCAAGCGTGGTATTTTGATTTTTATTCACGGCTAACTCTTTGATTATTGCCATTTTGAGGTGATTGGATAGGTTGGACTGTCGTTCTTCAGAGTTTCGTGGACATCAAAGTTAAATATTTAACTTACACTTTTACACTTCACAAGGCGTTGCTCCTTTAAACGATCCCATGTGGCCGATTGAAGTTGTAAAACTGTTCCCATTGCTGTAGTTTTTCATTTTTTGACTTCAAGTTGGAATAATCGGACAAACCAACCCCTCTTCGTCGGACTGAAATTGACCCCCTCGGCAAAGGATAATCAATGACGAATAATAAGGAGTTAAACACTGGTAACATTGGGTATTTTGAGTTGTGAATAGTTCCGATGAAGTGGGGTCAAATTAGAGCGACGAAGAGGGTTTATCGTCAGCGTTTTTCCCACTGATAATGTGGAATAAGCAAAATTTGCTTGGAAAGAAAATTATGATAAAATCACTCTATCCAATGGGACTATTAGTGGATGGTAAAAACATGCTTTATCGAACCGAAAATAAAAATCAATTTATCGCGTACATCCAAGATATAGCGGGGGTTGACGGCCAAATAAAAAAGCGGAATAGTGAAACTAAAATCAACTTTTCTGCTTTGGTAGCCCCGACGAGAATCGAACTCATATCAAATGTTTAGGAAACATCTATTCTATCCATTGAACTACGGGGCCAAAGGGGTGGCAAAATTACTTTAAAAGGATTGTATTTTGTTAGATCGCTTTGACTTTTATCAATTGGCGATACTCTTTGTGGTTCGCTGCATAGATTCCTCATTGCAATGGCTAAATTTGCATCGCGAGTTGTGACGGAAATCGAAAAATCATATCAAAAAGGGTTTAAAATACTCACGTGTTTTTTTATCGGGTTGGTTGCGTGGCCATTTCTGAGGAGTATCAGTACCAACAATGATTTGAATATTTTTTATGGTGCTGCTCAGCGATTGGTATCATTGGAGAATCTTTACAGCAAACCTTATTCGGCCGAAGGTTGGCAACTCTATTATTATTACAGCCCCTTGTTTGCTACCCTGCTTGCGCCATTTACATTCTTACCGCAGTTTGTTGTCACCCATGAAGTGCCTTTTGGATTGTTTATTTTAAAAATCCTTTGGAATTGCTTAAATCTATATTTTGTTTATCAGTTGTTTCAGTTTGTTAGGGATTTAGTTAATCCTCCCAAAAACAAAGCTGGGTTGACATTTTGGATTGTGCTCGCTTTGGTCTCCTATCGATGGATATTTTTGAATCTTTTGTATGGCCAGATGACAATTCTGATTGTATGGGGTGTTGTTAGGGCCTTTCAATTTTTACATTCAAAAAAATCTAAGTATTTCACCGGTTTGGCCTTTGGTGTAAATCTGAAAATTTTGCCCATTTTTATGGTAGGTCAGTTGTTCTTAATGAAACAATGGCGGGCGTTTTTTATTACCGCTTCTTTGGTCATTGCGATGATATTGTTGCCTTTCGCATATTTGCCGTTTCAGTATCATGTAGAATTGCTTCAAAGCTGGATGACGAATATCAACCCATTTTCAAAAAACCACATTGTGGAGCTGGGCGAAGGCGGTTTTATTGACTTTGGCGCACTGGTTACCAAGTACTTAACGGGTTTAAATATTGAAGGAGAAAACCGTGTAGCCTGGTTTTCGATGGGCGCATCGGGCGTATTTATCACAACGCAATTGTTTAGATTATTGGTACTGTCGTCTTGCTGTTATTGGATATGGAGATTTCGGAACATTTCAGAACAGAAAAAGTCGATTTTATTGATGTCGATCTTCATGGCATCAATCCCATTGGCGTTTCCGCATCAGAGGGATTATTCGTTGTTTATGATGTGGCCATTGGTATTATTTGTTGTTAAGGACTGGTTGATATCATTGAAGCATGATAATGTGACCCTTTTGAAACATGGGGAAATCATACCAACTTGGATCAAATTAGGATTTTTCATTGGGGCGTTTTTGATGGGACTCATTGTCTTTTTTGAAGCACTTCCTTTCGATATTCGCGCTTGGATCAGTGGTTATCGCATCCAAGGCATCGGCGGTCTAATTTTCTTACTTTTTGGTCATTGTTATTTGGATTGGAAAGTCAAAAACTGGCAACATGAAAAAACCATTTAGTAATACTTTATCTTTGAAATCATATGAAAACAATTAAACATATCGTTTTTTTAGCCTTGGTTTCCTTGGCTTTAAACGCTCAGGCGCAAAATTGTACGCCAGACACCACTATCAAAGTAGCAGGATTTTATCCAAGTAAATTGGCTGATGGAAATGTAGGTACCGCGTATAATCAAACCGTGATGGTACTTTCATTTAAAGATACATCAGTAGTGGTGGGTGGAAGCAAACAGAATGTAACCATCGACTCATTGAAGCTTACGAAGGTGATTGGCTTGCCAACAGGTATGGGTTATGTTTGTTTTGAGCCTCGTTGTATTTATTTGCCTTCGAAGGTTCGTTGTATCAAACTTAACGGCACCCCAACAACGTCTGGTGTGTACCCTTTGAAATTTGCTATCATAGCGTACGCCAAGGTTAACGGTTTTCTACCTGTTGCCCAGCCGGATACCATCAAGAATTTTAGCATTACAATTACTGGCGGAACTGCGCAAATCACAGAAAATAGTTTAACATCGATTCGTGTTTATCCTAACCCCGTAACAAATCAGATCTTTGTTTCTGGTTGCAAAGCCAAGCCACAGGTATACAATGCTTTGGGCGCTGAGATAAACATCACAATGACTGAGGAAAATGGTTTGTGGAGCGCGGATGTTTCTAATTTGAACGCGGGTATCTACTTTATGACATCTAGCGGAATTCATACCCAATGGATCAAGGAGTAATGTCCCCGTTGCATATTGTAATTCCGACCAAGAAAGCGGAAATGCCGGCGTTAATCGTATTGTGCGTTTTGATTTTTGTGGGTTGGGGTTTTCACTATGGCATGCTCGGATGGAAAGGCGGTTTGGTCTGGTTGCTATTATCCATTCCCTCCTTGTTATTTTTAATCAAAAAACGTCGCGGCGAATATTTTGTCAAGGTAGACAAAGAAGGCATATCATTCCGATTGCACTTTTTTTCTTCCTATATGATGATTCCTTGGAAATACTTGCAACGCATTGATTACTTGGAATATGAAATCAACTTTATGTTAAAAGAAACGGCCCAGGTTGTTTCCTTGGCAACGAGTGGTTTGGACGATCAAGACGTAGACTCCTTGAAAGCCTATATTTCTGATGCCATTGCAAAGCGCGAGGCACAATAAATTGTTCCCAAAGGATTATTTGTAACTTTGCATTTCTATGTCTTTTCAGCCCAATTTTGATTTTGTAGAAGAGCTTCGATGGAGGGGTTTACTTCATGATGCGATGCCTGGTACCCAAGAATTGCTCAATACCGAGCAGGTTACGGGCTATGTTGGTTTTGATCCAACGGCAGATTCATTGCACATTGGAAATCTCGTACCAATAACGCAGTTGATGCATTTCCAACGCGCCGGTCATATTCCTATCGCCCTGGTGGGCGGAGCAACAGGCATGGTAGGCGATCCCAGCGGTAAAACCGATGAGCGCAAGTTGTTGGATGTTGAAACGATAAATCACAATATTGCTTGTCAGAAAGCCCAACTCCAAAAGTTCATTGAGTTTGGTGAAGGTGGCAATAAAGCGAAGATGGTGAATAACTACGACTGGTTTAAGAATTGGTCGTTTTTGGATTTCATTCGCGACGTGGGAAAACACATCACTGTGAGTTACATGATGAGCAAGGACAGTGTTCGGAATCGACTTGAATCGGGGGGGATTTCGTTTACTGAATTTACCTATCAATTGGTTCAGGGGTATGATTTTTTGCATTTGTATAAGAACGAAGGATGCAAACTCCAGATGGGAGGCAGTGATCAGTGGGGAAATATCACCACGGGTACAGAGCTGATTCGCAGAATGTCGGGTGGAGAGGGGTTTGCGTTAACAGCACCCTTGATTACCAAGGCAGATGGAACCAAGTTTGGTAAATCTGAAGGCGGTAATGTTTGGTTAGATCCAGCAAGGACATCGCCCTATAAATTTTATCAGTTTTGGTTAAATGTTGCGGATGAAGATGCCATTCGTTTCATCAAGATATATTCTTTGAAGAACCGCGATCAAATTGAAGCGTTAATTGGGGAGCATACAGGTCAAGAACACATGCGAATTTTGCAGAAAGAATTGGCGGCAGAAATGACGGTTCGTGTGCATTCCGAGGCAGATTTGGAAATGGCTTTGAAAGCAACGCAGATCTTTTTTGGCAATGGCTCGGCCGATGATTTAAAAGCGCTTGACGAGGCTACTTTGGCGGCAGCGGCAGATGGCATGGAGCGTTTTGAAGTGGAGACGGCATCGTTGGCTCAAGGCATTCAAGTGTTGGATTTGTTGGCCGTGAATACCCAGATCTTCCCTTCTAAGGGAGAAGCGCGCAAGATGTTGCAAGCCAATGGATTTGCTTTTAACAAAGACAAGTATACCGACATCGACGGTACGATAAACGATACGATTTTATTGCATGGGAAATACTTGATTGCTCAGAAAGGCAAAAAGCAGTATTTCTTGATCGAGGCTGTTTGAACGGAACGCGGTTGAGTTACAACTTCTGCGTCACCATTTTCTCTAGGTACAAGCCGTAACCACTCTTTTTCAAGGGTTGGGCAATCGCTAGCAATTCATCAGAAGTAATAAAACCTTGTCGCCAAGCGATTTCTTCGATACAACCAATTTTTAGGCCCTGACGATCTTCGATGACCTGAACATATTGTCCGGCTTGCATGAGCGATGTAAAAGTCCCTGTATCCAACCAAGCCGTTCCGCGCTCAATGATTCGCACTTGTAAAGCGTTTCGCTCCAAATAAATGCGATTGACATCGGTGATTTCAAGTTCGCCGCGGGGTGATGGCTTAAGGTTACAAGCGATATCAACGACTTGATTGTCATAGAAATACAAGCCAGGTACCGCGTAATTGCTCTTGGGTTCCAAAGGTTTTTCTTCGATGCTAATGGCATTGAGGTTGTCATCGAACTCTACTACGCCGTATCGCTCTGGATCGCTCACGTGGTAGGCAAAAACTATCCCGCCATTGGGGTCGATGCTGCTTTTTAAGGTGTCCTGGAATTTGGAGCCGAAGAAAATATTATCGCCCAAAATCAAAGCCACAGAATCATCGCCGATGAATTCTTTGCCCAAAATAAATGCTTGTGCTAAACCGTCCGGAGAGGGTTGAACGCAATATTCGAACCTGCATCCCAAGTTAGCGCCATCGCCCAATAACTTTTGGAAATGCGGTAAATCGTGGGGTGTGCTGATGATTAATATTTCATTGATGCCCGCCATCATCAACACTGATAACGGATAATAAATCATGGGTTTGTCGTACACCGGCATCAGCTGTTTGCTCATCGCCAATGTTAATGGATGCAATCGGGTGCCAGATCCGCCGGCGAGTATAATCCCTTTCATGCTTGCAAAGGTATGCGATGCAATTGATTCGGTGTAAGTACTGTGTTAAAAGTTGATGAAACCCCTGTGTTGCTTAGGGAAAGTGATTGAAATTTTAGGAAGGAATTTGGGTTATCTCGGAATTTGATACACTTGCACCCAGTCCACCTGGAAATCCGAGGTCTTGTTGCCGCTTGCGATCAACTGAGGGATGTAGGTGTTTTCGAGAGCGTTATTCAAAATCAAATACATGGGTTCTTTTAAAAATTGGGCCATCCAGCGATTCAATCGGATAGACTTCACTTTGATGCCATCCGTATAAAAGTCGATTTTCTTTGGGGTCCACAAACACGAATAAATATGAAACGATGAGTCTGTATCTTCCGAAACGCGGATTTTTTTCATCATCATCTGTTTTGTATGGGTTTCCACTTTTCCCGTGTGAACCGTCATTGTTTGTGTGTTTACGTCCTTGCCGGTGGATTTTCCATACATCTCAAAAATATCGATTTCGGGGGGCCAGTTGTTTTTTCCAGTGAGCCACCACGCCGGCCAAGTTGCAGGCCCAGATGGGTTTTTACTGCGGACGGCGAAATATCCGTAGGTGAAATTGTTGCTATGAAACGTATTGACAACCCCTACGCTATAGGGAATCATAACGGCTAGCTTTCCGGTGTCTGGTCCCGATGCATCCAAATTCTGTTGTACTTGGGATGTTGATACTGAACTATCTCTCACCTCGCGGTCGCCCAGATATTTTATGACATTTCCTGCTGCATTCACACGCTGAATTTGAATGAGTTCCTTTTGAATCCGATTGGTTTCATTCATCGCTCGATACATCCTTTCTACATCGCCTTTGGGTTGACTCTCAATGATGATGGGATAAGGCCTGGGCTCATTGATTAGGTGTAACTTGCCATCGGCGACAAAAACTTGTGGGTCACCGTAAAACTGATGCGCATTGTCTGGGTGAAACCGCCCCCAAGGCTGACCTTTCGACCAAACAGCGGGATTGAAAGTATCGAAATTGTCTTGGAATACGAGTTGATAATCTTTGGCCTCATCGGGCAGAACAAGGCTAGTGGTGTTTTTGGTTTGATGCTTGAACTGACGGCTATATCGCGCACTTCTAAAGTCCCAATTTTTTTTGAAATACATGCTCATTTTGGCGGCACGAAATCCTTTTGTTGTTGAATCGATGGGAGATGAGGTTTTACCGCTAGCCCAATTCGTTGTGGTCAATGAAAAGAGGAGCAGAATTATTGATGCAAACCGGCGAAAAAAATTGAGGTGATTCGCTGTTTGGCGGTGTATGATTTTCAATTGAGAGGGCATCAAAAACGACATAAACAAAGTTAAGAAATTCGCAGTAGGTTTGAAGTAGTGAGTGAAGCAGCATTTAAATCAGGATTTGTGAGTATTATCGGTATGCCAAATGCCGGAAAAAGTACCCTTTATAACGCCTTATTGGGTGAGAAGTTAGCCATCGTAAACTCGAAGGCGCAGACAACCAGACACAGGATTTTTGGTATTAAAAATGGCCCTGGCCACCAAATCGTTTTTTCTGATACCCCCGGCATTTTGCGTCAGACCAGCTACGGAATGCACGAGCGGATGATGAAGTTTGTGAAGGAAAGTGTGGACGATAGCGATGTTTTGGTTTTGTTGATCGACATCAATGGAAAGGACTTTTCGGAGGAGATTCAAGAGAAGTTTGAGCGGTCAAAGGCAAAGAAAATCGTTGTTTTGAATAAGATCGACAAGGTACATCAGCAGAAGTTGGAGGAAAAGTTGGTTTGGTTGAAAAAGACGTTTATTGGCGATGTTTACTTGGCGATTTCGGCACAGGAAAAATTTCAGATCGATGTATTGGAGAAGTATTTGGTTGATTTTTTGCCTGAGCATCCGGCCTATTATCCAGAGGATCAATTAACTGATAAAACCGAAAGATTTTTTGTCAACGAGATCATTCGGAACAACGTTTTGAAACTTTACGATGAAGAGGTGCCTTATTCGGTAGAGATTGTGACTTTGTTATTTAAGGAGGAGCCGAAAATTATCCGTTTAAGTTGTGAAATTATTGTTGAGCGTGACTCTCAGAAGCCCATCATCATTGGGAAAAAGGGTCAGAGTATTAAGAAATTGGGCATCGAATCGAGGAAAGAACTGGAGTTGTTTTTCCAAAAGCAGGTGTATATGGAATTGTTCGTGAAAGTTCGAGAAGATTGGCGCAACAACAAGAAGATGTTGGATCAATTTGGATACGAATCGGAGTAAATTTGGGTCGTATGCGGATCATTGTTGCCATTTTGTCGATTACGCTGTTGGCATTCACGGTTCTTTCGGAGAATGATAGCCTGGGCAAATTTGTTCATGGTGTTCATCGCCAGAGAGGGTTCATTGCTCCAGCTTCGATTTCCATGTCAGATTCAAAATCGCTGGGTTGCTTTGCTCGCGATACCGTGTACTTTGTTCCTTGTAATGGCAAATCGATCCGTGTTGAAATCAAGGTTGCTCGATTTGCAAATGCATCGATTCGACAGAAAATGTTGCTGCTATTGCCCGGTTGGAATTACGCCGATACGCAGTGGTGCACGCGAACACGGGTTTGCGATGAGGCCACAAAGCGAGGTTACGATGTGATGTTGGTGGAGATGGGCAAGAGTGTTTACATGGATAGTTTGTATCCGCAGATGCGCGCT
>Ga0209296_1001410_pt1 | contig 18524 bp, 23 predicted proteins | sample S_130206_EF_Meta_FD_187319 | JGI IMG/M metagenome (GOLD analysis project Ga0209296, IMG submission 187319) | Freshwater microbial communities from Lake Simoncouche, Canada to study carbon cycling - S_130206_EF_MetaG (SPAdes) (version 2) | ecosystem: Environmental > Aquatic > Freshwater > Lake ...
GGCGGTTTGAGCAACGATTTTCTCTCCATCGGCGTGCGCCTTCGTGAGCAGCGCAAGAGTTTTGCGCCACACTTCGCTGCCATCATCTAGCTGATTGACGTTGACACTGACAGTGGCGCCAGAGCGACGCGCGAGCTCCTGCATCCACGGCCATTCATCAACTGGCACGCGCGAGTGTTCGGGAGAAAACTGGAAGATGCCGTGACCAACTCGCTTCATCGCATCGGCAATACCAAACAACTCATCTGGCTGAGCGTTTGTTCCCGGCACAAGCTCGCCGTGCTTGCTGCGATGCAACGACGTGCGCGATGTGGAAAAACCGAGTGCGCCAGCACGCAGTGCCTCTTCGGTGATTGCGCTCATCTGTGCAATGTCGTCGGCTGTTGCATCCTCATTGGCGGCACCGCGGTCGCCCATCACGAATGCTCGTAGTGCGCCGTGCGCAATCTGTGTTCCCATGTCGAGCACGTGGGGAGTGCGCTCAAGGGCGTCCAAATATTCGGGGAACGAAGTCCATTCCCATTTAATGCCCTCGACCATTGCGGAGCCGGGAATATCTTCAACTCCTTCCATGAGATCGATAAGCCATTGATGGCGCTCGGGTTCTGCTGGAGCAAAACCAACTCCGCAATTACCCATCACAACAGATGTGACGCCGTGCCAACTACTTGGAGTCAACCATGGATCCCATGTTGCCTGAGCGTCGTAATGCGTGTGCACATCAACCCAGCCCGGAGTGAGCAACAATCCATCGGCATCTATGTGGCGATGTGCGTGGGCTGTCGACACCGAGCCTGGTGCGCCAACCTCAGTAATAATGCCGTCAACAAATGCAACATCGGCGTGACGTGCTGGGGAGCCGGTGCCATCAACCAGATTGGCTCCCGTAATGACGGTTCGGTTACCGGTTTGCATAACTGGAAAATCTAATACGAGGCGAGCCGGTCGCGCTACTAGACGCAGCGATTGCGAATAATTCCAACACCCTCAAGGGTTGTCTCAATAATGTCGCCGCGCTGCAGGTAAATGGGTGGCTTGTGGCCGTGACCAACACCAGCAGTGGTACCAGTAAAAATTGCGTCACCAGGAAACAGCTGGCAGATGCCAGAAAGATAGGAAACGATTTGCGAAATATCAAAGATCATGTCGTTGGTATTGGTGTCTTGACGCATCTCGCCGTTAATAGAACACGTGAGTCGTAAGTTGTCGCGACTGGCATTGTCGTGCATGTCGGCAACCCACGGACCCATCGGTGTAAAACCAGTGCGACTCTTGCCAAGGCTGAACTGTGGCGGCACGCCGCTGTATTGCAGTGTGCGGTCAGAGATGTCTTGGCCTGCAGTGATGCCTGCGATGTGTTGCCATGCATCTGCTTGAGCAATATTGACACCACCAGTACCAATCACGATGACGAGCTCTGATTCGTAGTCGCATGTTGCACCAACGAGTTGAACGTCGCCACATGGCGTGTTGATTGAGCTTTGAAACTTGGCAAACGTGAGTGGGGAAGCTGGAATTGGGCTATTCATTTCCTCGGCATGTTTTTTGTAGTTGAGACCTACTGCAAAAAGTTGTCGTGGTTGAGGCACGGGACAGTCGAGTTCTTCAAGTGAGCAAATAGTGCCGTCTGTTGAACTCAGCGTTGCAGCATGTGCGCGAAGCGATTGCCATACCGAATAGCACGACATCACATCGCTTGGCAGTGAGCCTTTGCTGGAGCGCTCAACATCCACAAACCGAAACTCTGCTGATGACCCAACAACAAATTGCGCCCGACCTTGAATCGACGCAAGTTTGAGCGACATGGTGATCTCTGTGCGCTGAGTTAGATGCGACCGTATGCGGCGCGTCGCTGCGCTTCGGCCTTTGCTCTGTCGAGACGATCTTTTTCTTTACGCTCTGCACGTGCACGACGCTTTTCGTCTTGTGCCGCTGCATCAACAGTTGAGTTTCCGGTTGCACCACGAGTAGTTGTTACTGGTGCACTTGGAATTTTGAATCGATCATCGGTTAACACAAGTTTGCGGAAACCACCAAGTGAAACCGAGTACTGAACCGCCATGAGTCGAACTGCATCGAGACCAAAAGTTTCAACAAGCGCTGGGATCACAAGTTGCAGATCTTCCAGGCTTGGGTCGTCTGACTGATCGCCGAGCAACTCAATTGCTCGCTCTGTTGCGCCTTCACCAAATAACACACCAGTGTCGAGGTACGAGCGACGCTCTTTCATTGCTTCACGAATCTTTGGTGCAAGTGTGGCTGGCTCGGTAAATGCGCCGGCTGGAAGTGCGAGCACCTTGGCAAGAGCGTCGCGCAGTTTTTCTTCGACTGCTCCAGCAAGTTTGACGATCGATTCGTCGGTCAATGTGCTGAAAACTGCCGCATAACGGCGCTCAATCAAAATGGTGTCTCGGGAGTTGCTAACGGGCATTGGATGTTCCTTTTCTGCGCTGTCTTGGCGACGCTTCAGTGTGTCAGGTGTAGGCCCTCGTTACTACGTGTTTCGTATCTTGTTTCGTAAGATGTGCCCATGAAGGCAGCCACTCCAGCCCTCGTCACCCTCGAACAACTTGGTATTCACTATGTAGCGCACACGTTTGACCACGATGCAGCCGCTACGGATGAAATTGGGTACGGCAGGGCTGCTGCTCATGCACTTGGCGTGGAAGAGGTTCGGGTCTATAAAACGCTTCTAGCGCAGTCGGAGAATGGGCCTGTGGTTGCGATTGTGCCGGTCAATACGCAGCTTTCACTCAAAGCACTGGCGCAAGTGTTGCACGCAAAGCGTTGCGAAATGGTGGCAGCACGCGATGCCACACGCATCACCGGTTATGTCGTTGGCGGCATCAGCCCATTTGGTCAAAAGCGAATGTTGCCAACAGTTGTTGATGAGAGCGCAGTGTTACACACAACAATCTTCGTGAGCGGTGGACGCAGGGGTTTAGACATCGAAGTTGGTGCTGTCGATCTGATTGATGCGCTGCGCGCAACGCTTGGCGCAATTGCAACAGTTAATGACTAACGAGTGCTTGCACTTCGCGAATATTCATCTGATGCGATGTGCGCAAGGTGAGGTCGCCAATAGTTCCGTTCGCTCCCAGATTTGTAGACCATGTGACGTGCCATTGCACGGCAACCTCGGCCTCAAATATTCCACTGGCTTGCGTCGCAGAAGAATGGCGGTAGGTGTACATGCACGGAGAGGGCATGCGGTCTCCAAATTGCGACATCCAAATTAATCCTGAGTTGTTGCATGTGAGCGGACCAGAGCCCAAGTCGCCGTCACCAGGGTTGAAAATAAGTTTCTTTGGTGTGGCTTTGGTGGTGACCGAAATGATGCCTGCTGGAGTAACGATGGATGCTGTGACAGAAACAGGAATCCATAACAACGGGTTGACCCAAATCCATGTCCCCACATCGACAAATCCGCGCCGTGCAGGTGGTGCAAAGTTGCCCCACATGGCGGGAAGATTGTCGTACACGACTGATGCTGCATGCTGTGCAAGTTGTTCGGTCGAGACTTGGGGGATCCAGTGGTAGGAGGTTGCCGGATCACGAGCAGGGCACGTGTAGTCAAACAACTTGTAGTGAGTAGAACCAATCTGTTTTGTTACGACATGGCCGGGACCAGTTGCGCTTGCATCGCGGGGCATTGACTCTGACCATTCGCATTCGGGGTCTGCGCCACCGCCATTCGCGGGTGATGCACCATATTCGATGCCAGCAATAATTTGGTCGCCGTGCGCCGAGCCACTGACATCGATCGTTGATCCGTTGTTTGTTGATCCGTCAATTAACGGTGCTTGTGTTGCGTGAGCCACAACCGAACTGACATTGCTCAACAGCGTTGCTGCAATGGCAATCAACATGATGCTTTTCGTGTTTGATCTCATGACTTTGGGAATCCGCATTGATCAACATTGAATTTGGTCATACTGGTTGTCCATGAATATATTTTCCAAACTCCGTTGTCTAGCGTGAGCATCCACGCCGACAAATACGAGGCAACTGCGTCGTTGAAGATGATGTCGTCAGCGGGACTGTCAGTTGCTCCGCCATCAACCATGACAATCGAGTTGTAGCTACAGGTGTTGACCATTGCGTTATTGGCATCAATGATGCTGAGTGAGTCAATGCGTATCAGTGCCACGCCCGAACCTGTGCGGGCATGAATGTTGGCGACCGAAAAATCCCGCACGCGCCGAGTGAGGTCTGCGCGCTGCGGAGAGTTTGGTGCAGAAATGCGTGTGACATCGCATTTCTTCGGCGCAACCATGCACTCGTGGTAGTACAGATCGTTCGCTGTGAAATCTCTGCGCAATTGCTCAACCATGTCGAGAGGCGCATCTGATGAAGTTTGTGTTGTTGACGGAACCGAATCCATCACCATGCTCATTTCGCCATTTGGTGACAACACCAATTTGCCGGTGTCGAGTTGGAGGACACCTCCTTGAGTTACACATGAGCACAACCCAAAGAGCACTGGGATGAATAAACATATTCTGAGATTTCTGAGTGACATTGAGGTCCTTTGTTTGTGACCGAATGTGGATATTGACATCCCAAAAGTGCGGTGGGCAGATCGTGCTCACAAAAACAGACGGTAGAATTGACAAACCTCAAAATGAGCCAACATCACCCAGACCTCGCGGCCGAACAGGCCCATATCGACAGGGCATATGAGTGCCTTGAGCGCAGCCGCACCGACGCGTGGCGCATTAGAACCCTCAACGAAGCCGATACGGGTGGCACGTTTCAGGCCCGCTACGAGCGCAACGCTTTTGACGAACAATTGGTGTTACGTCTGACGCAACTCGACCTGGGCGACGCAGCACTTGTGTTTGGACGCATTGATCGATTCGGCGAATCCGAAGGCGAGATTGAAAGTTTCCATATCGGCAGGCTTGCTGTAGCCGACGAGCATCGTGAGCCAGTCGTAGTCGACTGGCGAGCCCCAGTGTCCGAGCCGTTTTATCGTGCAACTGGTCGCGAGTCGATGGGTCTTGCACGTCGCCGTCACTTTGCTGTCAATGGTCAAAAATTGTTGGGCATCGAAGACGAATTGTTTGGCGAAGGACACTTGGGTGTTGGTCACGATGAGGGTCTTGGCGGAGGAGTTGCATCGGGTGTTGAGCAAACCGCAACTGGGTTGCGCGGGTACTCAACATTGTTGACGGCTCTTGCGCGCGGACGCACGGGACAACTTGGCGACATTGTTGCAACAATTCAGGCAGAACAAGACCAGATCATTCGCTCTGGTCACAACGGTGTGCTTGTTGTGCAAGGTGGCCCTGGCACAGGCAAAACAGTTGTGGCGCTGCATCGTGCGGCGTACTTGTTGTACACATTTCGTTTTCCACTTGAAGATCAGGGCGTGTTAGTTATCGGTCCAAACCGCGTGTTCTTGCGTTACATCGAGCAAGTGTTGCCTTCGTTGGGCGAAGCAGGTGTTGAACAAGTGGTGCTTGCCGACTTGGTGCCGGGTCATCGCATTGGAGTGATCGATACCAATGCAGCGAAGCGCGTTAAAGGTGACATTCGCATGGCGAAGGTGATTGCAAAAGCAGTTCAAGATCGTCAGCGACCTGTGCGCGACGATGTCGAGATTCCGTATGGTGCAGGTTACATGCGCTTGCGTGCAACTGAGTCTGCGCGCATTGTGCGCGATGCACGACGACGTTTTCGTCGACACAACGCAGCACACCGCTTTGTTGAGACCGAAGTGGTCTCGGCAATGATTGCGTCAAGCCGCAACCCAGACGCTGATGTAGATGCATTGCGTGACTCATTGCGAGACATTCCAGAGTTTCGTGCAACTTTGGCGCGCATCTGGCCGATGCTGGTGCCGGCCGAATTGTTGCATGACTTGTTTGGGTCTGCAGCGCTCGTGAAGTCTGCGGCCAAGGACGAATTTTCGGCAGAAGAATACGAATGTCTAGTGCGCACACGGAGCAACTCAATCGCCGAAGTGCTGTGGAGCGATAGTGATGTTGCATTGCTCGACGAAGCACTTGCGTTGTTGGGGCCACGTCCACGCAAAAACGGAAAGATTGACGAAACCGATGAGATGCGAGTGTTTGGACACATCGTGATTGACGAAGTGCAAGACCTCACGCCGATGCAGTTGCGCATGGCATCGCGCAGGTCGCTCAGTGGAGCAATGACAGTTGTCGGAGATTTGGCGCAAGCGACAGGCCCTTTTGCACCGAATGACTGGTCGGACTTGTTGCAGTATTTACCAACGAAACGCGAGCAAGAAGTGATCGGCTTAACCGTTGGTTATCGAATCCCTGCTCAGATCATGGCGCTGGCAGACAAAGTGATGCTCGAAGCTGCACCTTCACTACGTGCTCCCAAATCGGTTCGCGAAGGAGACTTTGGACCCGACATCGTTGAAGCAAAGAGCGGCAAAGACTTGCTTGATGTAGTGATCGAACAGGCAAAGATCCTGTTAACAAATGTGGGTGAGGGCAATGTTGCAATCGTTTGTCCAGACGACATGACTGATGCCATTGATAGCGCGCTCACCGCTGCTGGCGTGGCTCACGGGCGAGCAAACACCACCGCACTCGACTCGCGTCTCACGGTTGTGCCGGTAAGCGTTGTGAAAGGTCTGGAATTAGACGGAGTGCTCGTAGTGGAGCCCGCGCGCATCGTGGCAAGCCAGGTGCACGGTCTGCGATCACTGTATGTTGCTCTTACTCGTTCGACGCAACGTTTAACAGTTGTGCATAGCGAGCCTTTGCCGCGATCAATGCAGAGCTAGTTACTTCGCAAATTACTGCTGCGACTGAATCACTAAGTCAAGAAATCTCAGTGCCTTGTCTGCATCGGCTGGACGTGTGCGCTGCACCGAACTAGATGCAAGATCAACGATGCGCTGCATGTCCTCAACCATTTGATCAACAGCCTCGCCTCCCTCGGCCTCAATTTGTGGCTTGAGAGCTCCCCAGATGTTGAGCACAGTTGCAAGATTTGTTTTGGCACGCGACTTGTCTTCATTGGTGATGGCTAGTGAAAGCTCAGACAGAGTTGACTGCATTTGACCAAAAAGTTCGGAGGTGGTGCCAGTTGGCAACGTGGTGACAGTTGGCTGAGCGAGAGTGGTTGGCGCTGCAAGGTTGATGGTCGTTGCACAACTCGAAGCAACAGCAATGAGGGCGCCGATCAAAACAAAAGTGCGCACATGTCTCAGCAACTGAAAGCGTTCACCGTTCATATATTTATGCAAGAACGAGAATTCGTGAACTAGTAAATTCATCCAGTGCTACGTCGTTGTCGTCAACGCGCACGACACGCGACCCATCTTTGTTTGAGGTAACGATCGTGCCGCTATGGCCAGGCTTGAGGTTGGCCTGTTCAAGAGTTTCGAGAACGCCAGGTGCAAACTCAAGCTCTTCCGGGATGCGACTGATGGTGAACAACTTTCCTTCAACAACATCGCTCAGTGGCGAGAGGCGCTCCTGTCGGTATGAAGATCCAGGGATGGGGTTGCCATGTGGGCACGTTGTTGGATTGTGCAGCACTCGGTTCATTGCACTTTCTACGTCTTGGTTCATGATGTGTTCCCACTTGCCGGCCTCGTGGTGCGCATTTGCCCAAGAGAGCCCAAGTACATCAGTAAGAAATCGTTCGGCGATGCGGTGACGGCGAACTACTCGTTCGGCCAGCACATCGCCATCTGAAGTAAGTGAAATCTTTGCACCACGAATAACGATCAAGCCTTCGAGCTCCATGCGCTTGATCATTTCGGAGACGGACGGGCGAGAGACTCCAAGACGATCAGCTACTCGAGCCTGAATGACATCAATATGGTCTTCGCGCAACTCAAAAATGCATTCACAGTATTCCTCAAATGCTGGATGGTGTTCGCCTGTGGTTGCCACTTAGTCTCCCGACGAGTCTCGTCCGACACCGCGTAGGCCTGCCCACACGAGATCTGCGACTTGTTTTCCGATGACATCTGGATTGAATGCAATGTTGTTGTCGAGCAAATGGCGCACAACACCTTCTGTTGCGCCGATGACTCCATGCGCAAGAGTGCGCAAATGTGATGTGTCCAAGTCGATCGCGATCAGCGGTGCAATCGCATTTGCCGAATTGTCAACCACTCGGCGCACAGCACTTGCAAACTCTGCGTCATTGCGTGTGCCACTGTCAAACAAAAACTTGAAACGATTTTGGTCCGCAGCTGCCCACCGGAAGAACGCGATTGTTCCTTGCTCGGCCTGCTGCCTACCACCAGTGGCCTGCACAGTGGCCTTGGTGATTTCGTTGATCATTTGAGTGCCTGCGTCTTCAATCAGCGCCAAAAACAAAGCGCGCTTAGATTCAAAATGTTGGTAGACAACGGGCTTCGTCACACCAGCCATATCGGCGATGTCGTTCATTGACGATTCGTGAAAACCTTTGGTTGCAAATACCTTGAGGGCAACATCCAGTATCTGGTCTTTGCGTTCGTGTGCGGGGAGTCTCGTTGACATGTCGCTACTACCGTACTCGCGTTGTCGGTATGCGCCTATTTGATTGCTAGACGCCGTTTAATCTGTCTTCTTTTTCGGCAGATTTAATTGCGTATCCCAAAACAATCGCTGGGGCTAGCAGGATGGAACCGATGACGAGACCGGCTGTAGCAAGGCGACCGATGAGGGGTGTAAAAGTATCGATCAGCCCAACAGCAACTGCGACAATTGACACGCCAAATGCGAGATAGCCAAAGCGATTGGCTCGTTTCGTCCATACGGCAATAAGGCTGCGACGGCGCCGAACTGGATCAGGAGTTTGTGGTGTTGATGTCATAGCCTCAAACACATGGTAGAGGGCGCACGAGTGAATAAAGACATCACTGTTTCGCTCGACTGGCGCGACCAAGTAGCGGTCGTCACGATCAATCGCCCAGAGAGACGCAATGCCGTTGATGTCGCAACGTTGCACGCATTGCGACAGGCTCAGCTCGATGCACTCGCAGGTTCGGCACGAGTGCTGGTACTCACTGGTGCAGCACCAGCGTTTTGTGCTGGAGCCGATTTGGCGGGAGTACACGAAGACGAATTTCATGAGGCATTGCAAGTAGTACTGCGAGGGTTTACTCAATTGCCGTTTGTAACTATGGCTGCGGTCGACGGCCCAGCGCTTGGCGCGGGCGCCCAACTTCTCGTGTCATGCGATGTGCGAGTTGCAACGCCAACCAGCGTGATTGGTGTGCCCGCAGCAAAACTTGGGTTGGTTGTTAATCATTGGACTGTCGAGCGCATTGTGCACGAATTGTCATGGCCCATTGCTCGCGCAATGTTGCTCACTGCGACTACTTATACGGGGGCACAATTGGCAAGTTTTGGATCAGTGCATCGCCTCGGATCATTGAGTGATGCTCTTGAGTGGGCGAATGAAATTGCTCAACTTGCACCGCTGACGATTGATGGACACAAGATTGCACTCGAGTCAACAGCAGGACTGCCGGATGTTGATGAATTGGTGCGAGCAGCACGCGAAAAGGCGATGCTGTCTAGCGATGCAAAAGAGGGTCGCACTGCGTTCGCCGAAAAGCGCAAGCCGAGGTTTACTGGATCATGAGCAGTGTTATTGACTTTCGTGACGCTGTGGTCGTGTTCAACGGATTTCCGGCGCTAGCCGAAGCTTCGATTGAAGTGCAACGAGGCGAGATTGTGTTGTTGCAGGGACCAAACGGTGCAGGCAAGACAACGTTGCTGCGCGCATGTGCCGGGTTGTTGCCGATCGTGCGCGGCGAAGCAAGAGTGTTGGGAGTTGACCTGAGTGTTGATCGTCAATCAGTGCGTCCGCGAGTTGGATTGCTCGGGCACGCCAACGGTTTATTCGCAGATCTGACAATCAGCGAAAACGTTTTGTTTTGGGCACAGATGGTTAGTGCGTCAGAAGCAGAAGTGGCATCAATACTGCAGCGCTTTGGTATCGATGGAAAATTGGCTCAGCAAAAAGTGATGCAATTGTCGGCGGGTCAAAAACGTCGTTGCGCATTGGCATGTCTTGTTGTGCGTCGCGCAGAGTTGTGGCTGCTCGACGAACCACATGCCGGGCTTGATGCAACTGCACGCGATGAAATTGATGCCATTATCCGCGAGGCATGCACTGCAGGCGCAACGGTGTTGATTGCGTCGCACGAACTCGAGCGTGCCCGTGGTCTTGCAACACGAAGTGTGTCAGTTATTGCTGGTCGGGTGGTGTCATGAGCACACAGCTTTCACTCGGTCGCGTTGCGTGGGCAGTCGCAGCAAAAGATCTGCGCATCGAGTTGCGCAGTCGTGTCGTCATCAACCAGGTTTTTCCATTTGCGGGTCTTGTGATGGTGATGTTTGCGTTTGCGCTCGACAATGATGATGTATTGACACGAGTTGCTGGTGGTCTGGTGTGGCTCGCCACGCTATTTTCGTTGATCATCATTATCCAGCGTTCGTTTGCGGTCGATACTGCCGACGGAGCGCTAGAAGCGCAACGAGTTGCAGGACTTGAGCCAGCCGGGATATTTGTTGGTAAAGCTCTTGCAGTGATGGCGCAACTCGTCACGCTTGAGATCATGTTGTTCGTTGCCGCAGTTGTGTTGTATCGAGTGCAATTACATGTAGATGGAGTAGTGCTGTTGGTCACTTGCGTAGTGAGCGCAACGGCGGGATTGAGCTTCGTGGGTACGCTTTACGGAGGTTTAACAGCCGGATCACGAGGGCGAGAAACATTGCTGCCTTTGTTGATGCTGCCGGTTGTTGCACCAGTACTCATTGGCGCAACTCGCGCCACCGAGTCGGCGTTTAACAGTGGAGGAGCAGCGGTGTCGGATGGCTGGCCATGGGTTGGAGTGCTCGTTGTCTTTGCTGCCGCATTTGGGCTCGGTGGAATTTTGTCATTCGGATCGCTGATAGAGGAATAGAGGAGTAGCCATCGATGAACGCACAAACATTTAATGCGCGGGTTGCGACTCCAACAACACGGTTAATCGGTGCGTTGGCAATTGTGTCAATGGCTTGGGTCGTGATTGGTGGATTGATCGTCACTCCAAAAGATGTCAATCAGGGCGACGCGGTGCGAATTATGTACGTGCACGTGCCTACTGCATGGGTTGCATATCTTGCATTCATAGTTACTGCCTTGGCGTCGGCGTGTTGGCTACTGAGTCGCAAGCATTCGATGGGTTTTGACCGTGTGGCAGGAGCATCTGCAGAAGTTGGCGTGATCTTTATGGCGATGACACTGCTGAGCGGCAGCCTGTGGGGTCGTATTACGTGGGGTTCATATTGGGCATGGGATCCCCGTCTGACAACAACATCATTTCTTCTCGTGACCTACATCGGTTACTTGGCAGTGCGCGGTCTTGGTGGCTCGCTCGAACAACGTGCGCGCAGGTCGGCTGTAATTGCACTGCTCGCAGTTCTCGAAATTCCACTTGTGCACTTCAGTGTGTTGATGTGGCGTTCATTGCATCAGAAGGCAAGCGTGCTGAGTGGCGATGGTGATATCAAGATGGATGGATCGATGCTGACCACGCTGTTGGTAGGAGTGATCGGTTTTACCTGCACGTTTGCATGGTTGGTTATGCATCGTCAACGGGTGCTCGCAATGCAGGACGCAATGCAGATGACACAACTTGATGCTGCACTGCGCGAACGTGCTGATGAAAGCGCTGGTTTAAAGTAATGGATCATCTCGGATTTATTGCTGCGGTCTATGGCACGACATTTGTTGTAATTGTCACGCTCGTTGTAAGAACTCTTTCGCAGGGTCGCGATTTGGCAAGCAAAGTTGCCGACAAGGACAAACCTTGGACTTAACGCCGCGCACGTCTGAAGTAAACGCGCCACTTGCACCGCGCAAGCGCAATACAAAATGGGGTTATGTCGCGGTACTCGTCGTCATTGTGGTCGCGGGCGGCACTATCGTCACCAAGTTTCTCACTTCGGCAATTGACTATTACTGCAATGTCGACGAAATTGGAAGCCGCGATGGGTGCGAGCCGGGCAGGCGCATTCGGGTGCAGGGCACAGTCGAACAAGGGTCTTTGAAGTCAGTCAATAACTCCACAAACTTCGTGATGATCTTCAATGAGAAAACCATTCAAGTTGTGTATGAAGGCGACCCAGGTGGCATTTTCCAGGAGTGCATACCGGTGGTTGCACAAGGTCGATTAGTGGGTGATGTCTTTGAGGCAACGCGCATTGAAGTGAAACACTCCAATGCGTATGTCGCCGAAAATACTGAGCGCTTAACAAAGGCGGAGGCACAGGTATGTTCGCCGGAGGCGGGGTGAGTAGCTCAATCGGGCGAGCGTTCTTGCTCGTTGGCATCATCGGCTCGTTGTTTGGTGCACTTGCCTCGATCAGCAGTGCACGTTCACGTGACCGAACTGTTGCTCGACTAATTCCGCGTTTTGCAATATTGATTTTTGCCGCGGCTGTGGGTGCGTTTGCGACCATGGAGTACGCGATGATCACGCGTGATTTTTCGATGGCCTATGTGCAAAAAGTTGGTTCAACTGCAACGCCCGCGCTCTACAACTTTGCAGCAGTGTGGAGTGCTCTTGAGGGATCGCTTTTAATGTGGGTACTTATTTTGGCGGGATACACCTTGGCAGTTTGTTTTTGGTTGCGCAAAAAAATGGACGACGTGTTGGCTAACTGGGCAATGGGGGTGATGTTCATTGTCTCAATGTTTTTCTTTTTGCTGTCGTTCGGTCCAGCAAATCCGTTTGCAGTAGGTGCGCCCGGAGTATTTGATGGACCAGGGCCAAACCCGCTGTTGCAAAATCACATCTTGGTGATGTTTCATCCACCGCTGTTGTATTTGGGTTATGTAGGAGTGACAGTGCCGTTTGCGTTTGCAATTGGCGCACTTGTTACCGGCAGGGTCGGTGAAGGTTGGCTATTGGCCACTCGAAGGTGGACGCTGTTTGCGTGGGGGTTCCTCACATTCGGAATCATTCTTGGCAGTTGGTGGAGTTACGAAGTATTGGGATGGAGTGGCGTGTGGGCATGGGACCCAGTTGAGAACGCGTCACTGCTTCCATGGATCACTGCAACCGCATACATTCACTCGGTGTTGGTGCAAGAACGCCGCGGCATGTTGCGAGTGTGGAATCTTTCGTTGCTTGTTTCCACATTTAGCTTGACGATTCTTGGCACGTTTCTTACTCGTAGCGGTGTGCTCAACAGTGTGCACGCATTTAGCGAAAGCGCCATTGGCCCTTGGTTACTGGCATTCTTTGCCATCATCGTGATTGTTTCGATTGGCTTGATCGGTTGGCGCGGTGACAGGTTGCATGCGCCGGGCAGCATCGACTCGGTAGTCTCGCGCGAGGGTGCGTTTTTAGTTAACAACGTGTTGTTCGCTCTATTCGCATTTGTCGTGCTACTTGGAACTGTCTTTCCACTTGTCATTGAGGCCGTACAGTCGCGCACCATTGTCGTTGGTGAACCGTTCTTCGACCGGCTAGTTGCACCGATCGGTATCGCCTTGCTCACGCTGATGGCCATTGCTCCGGTGCTGCCGTGGCGAAAGGCTTCTTCCGAGTTGTTGAGCACGCGATTGTTTTGGCCAGCATGGTGTGGCGTCGGGGCATTGGGCATCAGTGTTGTCGTTGGTGCAACCGGGTTTATGCCATTGCTCACGTTTGCCCTCGGTGGGTTTGCGAGTGGCTCGGCATTACGTCAGGTGGTGTTGGCTACACGCAAGCAAGGCCTGCGCGGATTAGTTGGTCGCACAAACGGCGGAATGATTGTGCATGTTGGTGTCATCGTGATTGCAGTAGCGCTCGCTGCGTCAAACAGTTTTACGCATAGCCAAGAATTGTTTTTAAAAACTGGAACACCCGCATATTTCTCTGGACACAGTTTTGAGTTAATCGAGATTGTCGAAGAAACAACCGATCGTGCTATCAGTGTGAAGGCATTGATCTCAATTGATGGTGGCCAGGCGTATGCCCCTGCAATCACCAAGTACACAAAGATTGGCATGAACATCGGTACGCCTTCGGTAAAGACGGGCATTCGCGGCGACATTTATCTCACGCTTGAACCACCCGTCAAGCAAGATTCTGGCGAGGCGCATATCAAAGTATTTATCAAGCCGTTGCTTGTGTGGCTGTGGATTGGTGGTTTTTTGATGGCACTCGGCACGTTGTTGGCAGCGTTTCCTGGTCGACGTCGTAAACCAACCGATGCAACGTCGGCGCTGATTGGTAGCAACGATGTTGAGTGAGAAAAAAGCAAAACGAGTTGCGCCAATCGCAGCAACTGTGGTGGGCGTCGTGCTTGTGTGTTTGTTGTGGGTATTGGTGAGTGCAAAACCAAATCCGTCCGACAACGCCGACTCGCCATTGCTTGGGCAACCAGCACCGGCAGTAGTGACAACAACTCTTGAAGACAAACCATTCGACTTGGCTCGTCGCAAAGGCTCGTGGGTCGTACTCAACTTTTTCAACTCAACTTGTGTTCCTTGTCGGATCGAACATCCGCTTCTTCTTACATTTGTGCAAAACCAATTGTCGACCGACAATCCAGCCGAGATGTACACGGTGATCAATGATGACAACGACAGTGCAGTGTTGGCATTTTTTGCAGAGAACAAGGGTGACTGGCAAAAGATTCGCGACAATGACGGCACCATTGCGGTTGCATTCGGTGTTGCCAAGGTTCCAGAGACGTGGATCATTGATCCAAATGGCTACGTGCGCTTGCGTATTGCTGGACAACTCTCGGAAGGCTTGCTCGACGAGCAGATGTCGATATTGAAAGTGCAATTTGGGTCATGAGCACATCAAACAAACTCAACAACAAGTATTCGTGGATCTTTATGGCCGCAATCGCAAGTGCACTGTTAATTTTTGGTGGCTTACGCGACAGTGGTCCACGCTCACAACAAGATCGCATTGATGCAATCACGATGCGACTTGCTTGCCCTACCTGTCAGGGCGAGAGCGTCTATGTGTCCCGGGCATCGGCTGCAGAGGCGATTCGTGCAGAGGTTGCACGACAGGTTGGCAGCGGTTTGCGAACTGATGACGAAACGATTGCCTATATTGAGCAACGCTTTGGTAGTCAGGTATTGCTCCTGCCTCGCTCATCTGGAATTGATTCGCTGGTGTGGGCACTACCAATTGCTGCATTGATCTGTGGTGCGGCAGCACTAGGCGTGGCGTTTAGAAAATGGCGTACCACCGATGATGGTGCAGTGAGCGCTGAAGATAGTGCACTGGTGGATGCTGCTCTAGCGACCAAAAATGTGACGGACTCAAACTCGTGATTAATCCGGACGAACTAGCGAGTCTGGAAGAGGAGCGCAGATTCCTACTGGAATCCTTGCGCGACCTCGAGCGCGAACATGCAGCAGGTGATATTGACGATGAAGATTACCGAGTACTGAAAAATGGATATGTACATCGTGCAGCGCAGATCATCAAGGTGTTGGATGCAGGCGTAGATGCTCGTGAGGCTCGACCACGTGCATCGATGAAGCGCAGAATTGGATCAGTTGCTGTTGTCGTGCTCATTGCAGGTGCAGCTGGTTGGTTTGTAGCCCAACAGTCAGGACAACGATTGCCTGGCCAAACAATTAGTGGAGGGATCGAAGACTCAACAGCATCAATGTTGTCACAAGCACGTTCACTCAATTTTTCTGATCCTAAAACCGCAATTGATTTGTATTCAAAAGTATTGGCGCTCAATCCAGATCATGTAGAGGCACTGACGTATCGATCATGGCTGATTGCGCTTGTCGCACGCGATGCACCAGACGACATGAAGATACTTGCGTTCGCTGCGGCCACTCAGGGACTCGACCATGCGATTGACGTTGAACCCGAGTATCCCGATGCTCACTGCTTTCTTGGCATCGTGCGCTTTCGTCTTGCCGGGGATGCTGCTGGGGCAAAAGAGCAACTTGATATTTGTGCCGCAATGAATCCGCCAGCAGAAGTAATGGGTTTCGTCGACTCAATTCGTGCAGAAGTAGCAACTGAACTTAATCAATAGTTGGTGGCGGCCAAGCGTGGCCACGCACGATGACACCGTTTTGTCGCTCAAGTACCCACACTGAAGCCTTACGCGAGTCGCGCATTCCGGTAACCACCATGCCACGGCGTTCGAGTGCATCGGTCACCATAGGGATCATGTCTCCGTGGCTGCAGAGCACTGCATTGTCTGGACAGCTCTCGAGTAGTTCGAGAATCGGCTCAAACGGATTGTCTTCTGCGAGACGTTCGTCGGATGTCACAGTGATCGCAAGAGTTGCTCCGAGCGGTTCGAGCGTCTGTATGCATCGCATGAATGGGCTCGACAACAACAGTGTTGGTGCAAAGTCGGTTAGCCGTTCGGCGAGTGCTGCAGCCTGCAGAATTCCTTTATCATCCAACGGGCGTTTGCGGTCATCATTGTCGTTCGCAGGATCCTCAAGCCACTTGCTGCGTTTGCCGGCCTTGGCGTGTCGAACTAAAAAGAGTGGCATGCGCCGTCAATCTAGCGATGTAATGAGGCAGACTTGATGCAGGAGAGATGAACAATGGGCTTTTTTGATCGCAATCGTGAACAACTTGCAAATAAGGGCATCGATAATGCCCGATTGCCGCCAGGTCAGTATTTGACCGAGCGATTTCCGGTTCTGCATGTTGGTGATGTGCCCACGTATGCGCCAGGTGATTGGGATCTCAAAATATTTGGTCTTGTCGACAAACCATTCACGATCAATCTGGATGAATTGAAAAGCATGCCAGCTGTGACATTGCTGACCGACATTCACTGCGTGACCAAGTGGTCAAAGTTTGACACCACGTGGAAAGGTGTGCGAGTACGCGACTTGTTTGAGCGCGCTGGAGTGCAATCAGGTGCTGCGTACATCATGGGTCATGCCGAACACGGTTACACAGCCAACCTGCCGCTTGGTGATGTGTTGCTCGACGAATCACTCGTGGTGTACGAGTATGAAGGCGAAGAGATCGAGCCAATTCATGGCGGCCCAGTGCGGTTGCTCGTGCCTCATTTGTATTTTTGGAAATCTCCAAAGTGGTTGCGCGGTCTTGAGTTGCGCGCAACAGATGCACCAGGGTTCTGGGAGCAAAATGGATACAACATGTACGGAGATCCGTTTTTAGAACAGCGTTTTTGGGGCGACTAAAACGTTCTAAAAAACTGCGCTAGATAGTAGTTGCGCAAAACGTGTCGCCCTGTGGGAGCGACGCAGACAACTCGGGCGATGTGTCTCCGTAAATTGCAGTGAGCATTCCCTTGACCATTCCCCGGTCGACTGCACAAATAACTGGATGTTCAATTGCAACATCGCCAAATGGGCAGTGGTTGTTGACAATGCGCAACTGATTGTTGCGTTGATCGGTGTGCGCAGCAAAACCATGCGCAGTGAGTGCGTCGGCTACTGCTTGCAGCGCCGAGCGGAGCGATCGGTGTCCGGCAGAGATGTCGTCGCCTTTAAAACCTGCAGCCATCGCCGCGCCGTATTGCTGGCCAACTTGCTCGGCCATGATCTCTGCATCTTTGGTTGGGAGCAGTGCAAGTGCTTTGCCCAAGAGTGAAAGAACTAAGTCTTCGCTGCGCACGGGAAACGTAAACTCGGCTCCGTCGCCAACAATGCGGTAGCGCTTCGAAGGACGACCAGCACCGCCGCCTTCAACGCGGTCGACGGCAACCTCGAGGTATCCACCAGCAGCAAGCTTGTCGAGATGGTGACGAGCGACGTTTGGGTGCACATCAAACTTGGCTGCAACTTGGGCTGCTGTTACGCCCGTCTCATAGTCGCGAGCAAAAAGGTAAACGGCGCGACGCGTTGGGTCACCAAAAGCAGATGTGATTGCTGACACGGTCGCAGTGAAAGAACCCGACGTGTGATTAGCCGATTTGCTTGGCACACAGGTATTGTACCTATGGCCGTAGTGCAAATTATGTTGCGCAACTTATTGGAGTCAAATGTCAGTATCACAACCCACCATTGACCAACTGATCGACGCCTTGCGCCCTGTGCAGGACCCAGAGCTGCACCGGTCCATTGTCGACTTGGGCATGGTGCGGGACGTCGTCATCGACAAAAAAGGCACGGTTGGGCTCACCGTGGTGCTCACCATTGCGGGCTGCCCATTGCGCAACGAGATTCAGACTCGCGTCAACACTGCACTGCGCGCACTTGACGGCGTGAGTGATGTCAATCTCAATTTCGGTGTGATGAACGATGACGAGCGAGCAGCAGTGCGTCAGATGCTCAATGGAAACCCTGGAGCAACCGCGGGTTCTGCTCCGGCTCAAGGCCACGCAGAGGGTCGCACGATTTCATTTGCACAGCCGGGCTCAAAGACGCGACCAATTTTAATTTCGTCGGGCAAGGGAGGCGTTGGTAAGAGCAGCGTCACTACAAACATCGCCGTTGCGATGGCCGCTCTCGGATACAAAGTCGGCATTGTTGATGCCGACATTTACGGTTACTCCATTCCGCGCATGCTCGGCACCGACCGAGATCCAGTTGTGATCGACAACATGTTGTTGCCACCAGAGGCATGGGGTGTG